>JAAUXT010035181.1_pt1 | contig 10355 bp, 9 predicted proteins | sample 7278171 | NCBI WGS metagenome assembly JAAUXT01 (sample SAMN14350112, study PRJNA611818) | marine sediment metagenome | isolation source: surface marine sediment (1.8m) | place: French Polynesia: Moorea | collected 2018-08 | reverse complement strand
GCTGGCGTCTTGCTTATCAATACTTAAAAATTTGAGCCCGAATCCATCGGGGCCGGACCAGACGACTTCACCTTTGACAATGGCCTTCTGGTCGTTTTTTAACGGCAGCACAAATGTAATGCTTTGCCCGGCGGATATGTGCGAGTCGACTTCAATAAAACCACCGGCAGTGCTGATATTTTTTACGAGCCCATTGAATATGCGGTCATCGGCGGCGAACTGAACGGATTTGATGTAGGTTTTGCGTTGATGCCGCCGAATATCTTGCCACTCTCTGGTTTCGTCTTCTTTCAAATTGACTTTATGGTGATCAATGGTGTGCTGAGCCCCATAGCCATAATAATATACCGATTTTTTCAATTCCTTGCGCCAAACAATTTCAACTCGATAGCATTCGTAAAGACCCTGCTCGGATGCGAAAGGTGAATTATCGATTCCGACAAAAACCTCTTCACCGGGCTGCAACAGATTATCAGCCTCAAAATATAATCCCGTGGCGCTGAAATTGAGCATCTTGGCTTTGTTAATCGTGCCGGTCTTTAAATTTTCAATCGTGACCAGGCATTGATGATCGATGCGGGCGTTATCTCTTTTTTCAGGGTTTTCTTCCATGTCGCTATATAACATTCAAAGGATTACCGATTAAGCTGATTTCTCAACAATATAAATGGGTAGATATTTTTTTCTTAGATTGTCCAACTCGGCTCTGACCATGGTGAACATTTTGATAATAATGGCATTCATTTCCTGCAAGGCCTCCAGTTGGGCCACGACTTCAGGGTAATAATGTTTTCCCCGCACCCGTTTGAGCTTTTTCAACAGCTTGGGGGATAGCATTTCAAATCCGGGGGGCGCGTTTAAGATCGCATCCAGCAACAACTGATTGCTGCCCTCCATCAGCGATTTTTCAAAATGCGACAGTATCTGTGATTCGGTCATACCGGCCAGACGGTCCCGGACCTCCCGTTCCTTTAAAAATCTAAGCAGGCGATCACCATTGGCTTCCGGATCTTGCGATAATTTTTCTTCCAGTCGCTCAAGCAATTCCGCAGCACTTCGGCGCGACTTTAGCATTTCAAGTTTGGTGATGGCCTTCTCAATGACCTGGCGTCGCGCAATATTTCGATCATTCTCGTTTAGATTCTTATCATCCTGGATTCTTTGGAATTCATTCATAGTGTAATCGCGCATCAACAAAATGTCATTGTACACTTTTTCAACGGATGCGGCGATATCTTCCGGCAGTACTTTATGCGCTTTGGCCAACTGCAATCGAAGTTTGGGTATTAGGTTGTCCAGCATTTTTAACCGTCGTTGGTGGTTAATAAATTAAATAGTTACATTACGTTATACCTTAACTTCTTATCGGCACAATCCAATAAAAGATTAAACCATAATAATTTATGCAAAATTTATGCGAAAATCGCAAGTTTGTTTATAATTTATTTTTATATTAAATATCAAGCGGTTATAAAACTGCCTTATTTATGCCGCGTAAGGTGTGAAAAATATTATCCAATTTGTTGAAGTTTACCTCACAATTTTAAATGTGCCTCATTTATTAAAAATTGGTTTGAATTATTTGACTTAAATTCATAAATTCTTTATACACATATTGGAGGACATCCAAATTTATGGCGAATTCTGGACGAAATCGCCCAAAAGCTCAGCAGCCGGGCTGAAAATGAAATTCTGGAATTGGCGCTAGTCAGGATGTGAACGGAGGTAAAAGAGCAGAATAGTGGCATGAGATCTATCGCAAAACAATACACGCAAGCAAAATTTGCGGAGCCAGTCGTGAAGGCCGCTAGGGTTAAACAAAAACAGGACCCGAGACGCTATCCCCGCAAACCCTTCTTCAAATCCATACTTATCACTTATAACGATCAAAAATATAGAGGCGTCATTAAAAATGTCAGTCGCGGTGGCGCTTTTATTGAAACCCGAGCCAAATTTCTGTTTGGTGAGGTCATTGATCTGATCGTTCCCAGTAATGGATATTATAAGGGTAAACGAATCCGCGGCTGGATGGTGCACTCGGGGCAGCGGGGCATCGGCGTTACCTTTAAACGCATATTTGACAGAAGGTCCGGCAAAGAGCGCAGACATGCCATCGATCGCAGAATCGGCCTGGATCGCCGCAAAAGGCTAAAACCAAGAGACCGTCACCGCGAAATGAACCTCTTAAGCCCCAGTATCAGACTCTAGTCATGGTTGCGGGCGCAAATCGCGCCTGTAGCCGGCCACTCTCCTTTTACTTTCCACCGAATTTACATCGCCCGACGCACAAAAACATGACATTGTTAGGTAAAATCGACTAAACCCTCCAGCTTTTACGCGGCACGGCTGTCATCGATGGAAACTTTTGACTGCGCGAACCATTCCCTAAAGTTGGCGTTCAAATATTTTTGCTTGACAATTGCGTGCGCATTCTCTAAATGAAGACCCTATGATTAGCGAACAAAAAAATATCTTTATAAATGCTTTGAGAAATTGGTGGTGGCTCAGCTCTAAACTGGGGGCGAGCCTGCCATGATAGTGTAGTATTATAATTAACCAATAAACCGTGGGCACCTCCAGAAGGTCCCACGGTTTTTTTATTTGCAAACTTTTAGGCCGAGGGACCATTCGTCTCTCGGCCTTTTTTATTAGGAGAATCAAATTGAAGATAAAACCGACTTTTTTAGAATTTAAACAGATGGCGCAATCGGGAAACCTGATACCGGTGCATCAGGAATTTCTGGCAGATACCGAGACGCCGGTGTCAGCCTATCTGAAGTTGAAAGACGATTCATACTCTTATCTGCTTGAAAGTGCTGAAGGTGGAAAGCGTTGGGGACGCTACAGTTTTATTGGCCGCAAGCCTTATCTACGCGCCACATCTCGCGACAGCCAAATGGAAATCTGGGCAGTTGACGAAGAAAAAGTATTAGAGAACGTCGAGAATCCTTTGAATGTCATGCGAGATCTGTGCGCACAATACAAACCGGTGGCAGTCAATGATCTGCCGCCGTTTCAGGGCGGATTTGTGGGATTTTTTAACTATGATCTGATCAGAAAATGGGAACATCTGCCCCATATTTCGCCGACAGATAGAATGCGTCCGGAAGCCGTTTTTATTGCCTGTCGTCATTTGGTAGTCTTCGATCATTTTACCCATTCAATTAAAGCAGTGGTCTTGGCCCATCTTAAAGAAAATGAAGATTTAAAAACAGCCTACTCACGGGCATGCCAGGAGGTTGAGCAGATAACGGCAAAACTGCAAAGCCCCTTATCACCGGTTTCAAAAAACGGTTCATTAACCCTAACTGATCTTAAATCCAATTTTTCAAAAGCTGACTTTGAAGATGTCGTCTGTAAAGCCAAGGATTTTATCGTTGCCGGTGAAGCCATCCAGATCGTTCTATCCCAAAAATTTTCGGCAACGGTATCCGGTGAAGACTTTGCCCTTTACCGAAGCCTCAGGAGCGTCAATCCATCGCCATATATGTTCTATTTAAATTTCGGCGATATTAAACTTATCGGTGCTTCTCCGGAGATACTGGTGCGTTTAACAGACGGCAGAATCGAACTTCGCCCCATTGCTGGTACCCGGCCCAGAGGTGCAACTCCTGAGGAAGACCAGGCATTGGAAAAGGATCTTATTACCGACCCCAAAGAACGCGCCGAGCATATCATGCTGGTTGATCTGGGTAGAAATGATGTCGGCAAGGTGGCGGCCTCCGGATCTGTATCGGTGCCGCGGCTTATGGAAATCGAGCGCTATTCACACGTGATGCATATCGTATCCCGGGTCGAAGGCATCTTGAAATCAAACGCAGACTGCTTTGATGTGTTTATGTCCGCATTTCCCGCCGGAACCGTCAGCGGCGCTCCCAAGATCCGTGCAATGGAAATTATCAGTGAATTGGAGCCCTGTGCACGGGCGTCATACGCTGGAGCGGTCGGCTATTTCGGGTTCAACGGCAATATGGATTTTTGCATCACCATCCGCACCATTGCGATTATGAATAACAGGCTGTCCGTTCAAGTCGGCGCCGGTATTGTGGCCGACTCGTCTCCTGAAAACGAGTATGAAGAGACCCTGAAAAAGGCCGGCGCCATGTTTAAAGCCATCGAAAAGGTAAAAGACAATGATATTGCTAATTGATAACTATGACTCCTTTACCTACAATCTGGTCCAGATCCTCGAGCAGCTTGACTACGAAGTAAAGGTCTTTCGAAACGACTGCATCGATATTCAGCGCATTTCAGCACTGAAGCCCTCAGCCATAGTGGTCTCGCCGGGTCCGGGCACACCTGCCGATTCGGGAGTTTCCATTAAGGCCATCGCGCATCTGGGGTCAACGATTCCGATTCTGGGCGTATGCCTCGGACATCAGGCCATTGCCGCATCATATGGCGCAAAGGTGGTCAGGGCTGAACGTATCATGCACGGCAAAACCTCCATGATCCATCACGACGGACGCAGTGTCTTTAAAGGTCTGGCCAATCCATTCAAGGCGGTACGTTACCATTCCCTTATCGTGCAAAAAGACACGGTCCCCAATTGTCTTGAAATCAGTGCCTGGACAGCAGATGGGGAGATCATGGGCTTAAGGCACTGCCAATACCCAGTGGAGGGTGTCCAGTTTCACCCCGAATCCATTTTGACCGAAGCAGGGTCAAATCTTTTAGAAAATTTTTCAACAAACGGAGGAAAACACCATGATTAAAGAATTAATTTCAAAAGTCGTTAAAGGCGAAGATCTCACAGAGGCTGAGATGGAAAAGGCCATGGCAGAGATAATGACCGGAACCGCCACCCCGGCACAAATCGGAGCGTTCATCACTGCCTTGAGATTCAAAGGCGAGACCGTTGATGAGATTACCGGTGCAGCCAGGGCCATGCGGGCCAGGGCCACAAAAATTAACGTCAACAATCATCTGGTTAACATTGATCGCGATGAGATCAATATCGATGACGAGACAATCCTCGATATTGTCGGCACTGGTGGTGACGGAACGCGCACGTTTAATGTATCCACGACAACGGCATTTGTGGCCGCGGGCGGCGGTATAAAGGTGGCCAAGCACGGCAACCGGGCGGTCTCCAGCCTGTGCGGCAGTGCAGACGTGCTTGAAAACCTAGGTGTGAATCTGGAGGTGACCAGTACCGATGTTGAAAAATGCATCAAGGAGGTCGGTATCGGATTTCTCTACGCCCCTATATTTCATGGGGCGATGAAACATGCTGCCGGCCCCAGGCAGGAGATTGGTATCCGCAGCATTTTTAATCTCCTGGGCCCTGTAACCAATCCGGCCAGTGCTTCGGTTCAGGTGCTGGGTGTCTACGAACAAAGCCTGACAGATAAAATTGCACTGGTTCTAAAGCGGCTGGGAACCAAAGAAGCCTTTGTGGTATGCGGTGAGGGAACATTTGATGAAATCAGCATCTGCGGACCGACACAGGTTGCCCATCTTAAAAACGATACTGTCAGCACATTTCAGATGACGCCGGAAGAGTATGATTTTGAAAGAGCGGGGCTGGATGACATTGTCGGCGGCGACGCAAAGGAAAATGCCAATATTACCCGCCAGGTCCTGAGCGGAGAGAAGAGTCCCAAAAGAGATATGGTATTGCTGAATGCATCGGCCGCTTTTGTGGCCGCGGGGTTGTGTACGGATTTCAAAGAGGGCATCCAGATCGCAGCAGATTCGATAGACTCCGGCAAAGCGCAGGCTAAACTCGATCAATTGATTGAATTCACCCGTCACTGCAAGCCCTTTGTTCGCAGGGAACCCTGAGGAGATTCGTATGCATGATCGACTGATTGAGATACTCGCTCAAAAACGGGATGAAGTGACCCAACTGAAAAGGTCCATGCCAGACAACAAGGACAAAGAGGGGCCGCCCCTGAGGGATTTCAAGGCCGCCATATCAAGACCGCAGCAGATCAGCCTGATCGCTGAGATCAAGTTTGCCTCGCCTTCAGCCGGACTTATCCGCGAAAAGGCCAACCCCGCCGCTATTGGCCGCATATATGAGGAAGCCGGGGCGGCAGCGATCTCATTGCTCACCGATCAGCGGTTTTTTAGGGGTGATCTGGCGCAACTGCCAGACCTGAAAAAGGCGATCTCTTTGCCCATCCTGCGAAAGGATTTTATTATCGATGCGATTCAGATTTGGGAAGCTTTTCTTTACGGCGCCGATGCCCTTCTTTTGATTGCGCGCATTTTGTCACAACAGCAATTATCTGAATACATCATGCTGTGCCGCGAGCTGGGCATGGCCCCTTTGACCGAGGTTCACAGCAAAGAGGACCTTGAAAAAGCCCTTGCCTGCAAAGCTGAAATCATCGGCATCAACAATCGCGATCTGGACAGCTTTATCGTTGATATGAATACCACTTTTGAGCTGGCGTCACTGATACCAAATCATTGTGTTAGCGTTAGTGAGAGCGGCATCAATGGAGAAGACGATATGATCGCGTTGAAAACAACCGGCATTGACGCGGTGCTGGTCGGCTCGTCATTGATGCGAAGCAAGGATCTGGGGCACAAAACCCAACAAATCGTTAATGCCGGCAAGATGAGAAATGGATAACGTAAAGGTAAAAATTTGCGGCATCACCAATGCGGCGGATGCATCGGCTGCGGTCGAACTCGGGGCCAATGCCCTTGGTTTCATTTTTGCCGATAGTCCCCGTCAAATGACGCCACAAAAGGTGCGCACAATCGTTCGCATGATTCCACCATTTGTTAAGACAGTGGGCGTCTTTGTCAATGAGACAGCAACCACTATAAGGGACGTTAGGCAGTATTGCGGTCTTGATCTGGTTCAGCTGCACGGAGATGAGTCGCCGGCTTTTTGCGATGAACTGATGCCTTACGTGATAAAGTCATTGCGAATAAAAGATGACTCGTGTCTGCAAACAAGCCGTGCATATCAGGGAAAAGTCAGAGCCCTGCTCCTGGATACGTGGGCCAGGGAAAAGGTCGGCGGTACTGGGAAAACATTTGATTGGCAGCTTGCCATAAAAATCAAAGAAATAGGGATTCCGATCATTTTAGCGGGCGGGCTGCGACCGTCAAATATCAATTCGGCCATTCAGACCGTAAATCCTTATGCGGTTGATATCAACAGCGGTATTGAAGAATATCCCGGCAAAAAGAATCCTGCGCTGATGAAGGCTGTGATGGAAGCACGGTAGACCCTGATGTCAGGGGTGGGGGGATGTTCAACTTCTGACAATAACCAAATGAGTTGCCGGGCATGTCAATTTCTGTAAGGCGCTATGATTTTCAATGTGCCTGTGCCGCGATATTTGGGATTCCACCACCGCCATGGGTTTTATCAAATGCTGTGGTGCCCGTCATCCCAAATATCGCGGCACGGTGTTGCTCGGGGGGGTAATCATCGCCATAGCGCCATACAAAAAACGACATGTCCGGCTGACAACCGCAGCCATTGAGATTAAATGAGGGGACCGGAATTTCGTTGATCGGTCGCTCCATGAATCATTAGCGACTTTCAGATGTTGCACAAAATACTTCTCGACCCCTTGATTATATAAGAGGAACGCGGTGCTTGAATCATATATCAGGAAAAGACTTGAAAAAAAGGATATTCTGCTGATGACCCATATCGTCCTGGGATATCCCAGCTTTGACGATAATATGAGGATCATCGAGGCAATGACGGCGGCCGGTGTGGATCTGATGGAATTACAGATCCCATGTGCCGATCCCCATGCCGATGGTCCTGTTATTGCGCGCGCCAATCAGCAGGCGTTAACAGGAGGGGCGACGGTAGAGAAGTGTTTGAATCTGGCCAAAAAAGCCGCCCGCACGTTTAATATCCCTTTTTTGATTATGACCTACTACAACGTCCCTTTTAAATTCGGCGTGGACCGTTTTATAGCCGCCATGTCGCAGGGCGGTCTGCGGGGTGCCATCATACCGGATCTGCCCAAGAAAGATGGGCGCTTATATTTGGATGCCATGCATGCCCACAACCTGGCGCCTATCCTTATTTTTTCACCATCCACAACTCTCAAGGGCATGAAAAGCATCGCCGCTTCCGGCGGTGGTTTTATCTACTGCATTGCCAGAGAAGGGGTCACCGGTGAAGCCACAAATTTCTCAGAAAAACTGGAAGCATATCTGCATAAATGCCGCCAAAGCACTTCGCTTCCCTTGGCCCTTGGTTTCGGAATCAGAAAGAAATCCGACATTGATTTCCTGAAGGGCAAAACGGATATTGCCGTTATCGGATCTCAAATGTTGCGCCTCGTGGAACAAAAAGGTGTTGCTACGGTGGGAGACTTTGTTCGCAGTCTGCGTTGAGAAAAATGCATCCGCAGGCGGCTGTTGACAAAACCCTTGACACCCCTTATTTGTTGATATAATAAGTTTCGAACTATTTTGGTGTTAAAAGGATTCAAAAATCATGACGCAATCAGCAGGCAGAACCTTTTTTTATTTCTGGTATTTTTATTACGGTACCGGTCTGCCTGGAGTACGCTGATTTAGCACACACATTTAAATAGCGATATCAGCCGCGGGCAGACCCAAGCTCGCGGCTTTTTTGTTTTAAAAAGCCGCGCTTATAAAATTCGCGGCTTTTTTTATAAGCTATCTTAAAAATGCATCTAACGCTCAACGGCTTTGTTCCAAACCGATTCGAAATGCTCGAATACTAGCGTGTATGCTCTGCTTTCGAATCGGTTTGCGCCGCGCCCTTAAACGTAATCTGCTATTTTTAAGACAGCTTATACTATAAAAAAGTAGAAGAATTGAGGGGAAGAAAATGAAATCCACGACTGACGACCTGCGAATTAAGGGATACCAACCGCTGACAGCGCCGCACATTTTAAAAAATGAAATACCTATCAGCAACGCGGCCCATGAAACGGTTGTATCCGGAAGAAAAGACATTGAAGCGATCTTGCAGAAAAAAGATCGACGCCTGCTGGTGATTGTGGGGCCGTGCTCCATCCATGATGAAAAAGCCGCCCTGGAGTATGCATCCCGCTTGAACCAACTGCGCCAACAGGTGGCCGATACACTTTTGATTGTCATGCGGGTCTATTTTGAAAAACCCCGCACCACCGTGGGGTGGAAGGGAATCATCAACGATCCCTACCTGGACGGCACCTGTGACATGACGGCCGGTTTGCGCAAGGCGCGCAATCTGCTCAAGCAAATAAATGGAATGGGATTGCCCGCCGCCACCGAGATGCTGGATACGATCACCGCGCAATATGTGGCCGATATGGTCAGCTGGTCGGCCATCGGGGCCCGCACCGCCGAATCACAAACCCACCGGGAGCTGGCCAGTGGCTTGTCCATGCCGGTGGGGTTTAAAAACAGCACAGACGGCAACTTATCAACGCCCATCAATGCACTGATGGCGGCCCGCGCTCCGCAAAGTTTTTTAGGGATCGACCAGGACGGCAAAACCTGTGTGGTTCAAACCAACGGCAACCCCTGGGTGCATATTGTTCTGCGGGGCGGCAAACGACCCAATTACGATCCCATCAGCCTGGAAGAAGCGCGCTTGAGACTGATAGAAAAAGATCTGCCGGAAGCGATTATGGTCGATTGCTCGCATGCCAATTCGATGAAAAAATTCCAGGGCCAGTCGGTGGTCTGGAAAAGTGTGATTGGTCAGTACCTGGACGGTAACGAAGCCTTGATCGGCTTGATGCTCGAAAGCAACCTGCATGAAGGCAACCAGCCTTTCACCGGCGATGCATCCACTTTAAAATATGGCGTGTCCATCACCGATGAATGCATTTCGTGGGAAACCACCGAGCAATTGCTGCTATGGGCGCATGAAAAACTGAAGGGTTATTTGAGATCAGCTGCAGCATGAAATATTAGTCCGCCTCCGGCGGATGCAAACGCATACATCAGCAAAAAACTATTAATAAAATATGAAAACCATTGCCATCAACATAGATTCCAGCCCATCGCGCATTTTAATCGCCGAGCGACTAGAGAATCTACAGCGTTACATTCCGGTGGCCAAGCCGATTATCGTCACCGATGTGAATGTCGGCAAACTGTATCCCCTGGATGCCATCGCCGGAGGCGTGATTACCATCGGTACCGGGGAGACAATTAAGACCCTGGACACCGTTGAAGACATCTACGCGCAGCTGCTATCTTTGCAGGCGGACCGCTCCGCGTTTATCGTCGGTGTTGGCGGCGGCATTGTCTGCGATATTACCGGATTTGCGGCATCTACGTTTATGCGTGGGGTGCGGTTTGGTTTTGTGGCCACCAGCCTGCTGGCCCAGGTGGACGCCAGCGTGGGCGGCAAAAACGGTGTTAATTTTCAAGGATACAAAAATATGGTCGGGCTGTTT
>JAAUXT010076835.1_pt1 | contig 10356 bp, 7 predicted proteins | sample 7278171 | NCBI WGS metagenome assembly JAAUXT01 (sample SAMN14350112, study PRJNA611818) | marine sediment metagenome | isolation source: surface marine sediment (1.8m) | place: French Polynesia: Moorea | collected 2018-08 | reverse complement strand
GTGTGTGTGCGAGGTTCTGCTCACTCTTCATGCGAGGGTCTGACTTTGTGTGTGTGCGAGGGTCTGATCACTCTTCAGGCGAGGGTCTGACAATGAGGGACTGACAATGTGTGTGCGAGGGTCTGACCACTCTTCAGGCGAGGGTCTGACAATGATGGACTGACAATGTGTGTGTGCGAGGGTCTGACCACTCTTCAGGCGAGGGTCTGACAATGTGTGTGTGCGAGGGTCTGACAATGAGGGACTGACAATGTCTCTGGGTCATGTACTTGGAAGTTGCATTATCGGGTGTTTACGTTACGGCTTCGAGTCCTTCAGCCTTCATGCCGGTCGGAGATGCCACAGACGCCTGACGGACCGGCCAAGTTTTTGTTGAGGTGCCCGGTCTCGAACAGGAGGCGTAACCCTGGTCGTGCAAAAAGAAGCATACATGCAACGAATGGTGCTCCAATTTTGTATCCAAATCGTGAGCATCGTCAGCACGCGGTGAGTTTTGCACAACGAACTGCGGATCTGTCCTTTCAATACCCGTGCCTGTTTTTGTACATTGTATACGAGGTGAAGGACGGACCCAACATAACCACGAACTGATCCAGTGGCATGGATGCAGAAAGGCTCCCTGCCAGACCATCCCTGGATTCGTTACAGCCCAGAGACCAAAGTTTGGTGTGTAAAAAATCCATGATTTTTCTGTTCAAGTTTTTGTCTGAAGATTCGAAGCTACTTTTCCTTTGGAGTCACCTTCCTGACAAAAGCTTGCAACCAGCCCTGGTTGAAAAGACCACCGCAAGAGAACAACAGAATACACACTCACCTGCATGCTCAGTACCACGACCTTGCTGGAGAGGCACAGGTCCAAGCTGTGGACATTTGTCCTCAAAACGCGGTACGATGTCCGCTCGCCTGCTGCGAACTGCTATTGAGGCTGCGTGTGCAGTCACAACTGTCCACAGGGGAGTTTTAGCAAACAGCCCGCAACTCTGGAAACGCAAACGCAAACGTAACTTTTGGTTTGCTGTGATTGTCAAAAGTTACGTTTGAGTCTGCGTTTCCAGGTTGTGGGCTGTTTGCTAAAACCCGCCAATGGCTGGAATCGACCCACGGTGATTTCCACCCAACGCATCTCTTTGTTTCCACCACAAATGTTGTTTGTTATAGATTCCACAGCTCGACTATGGCACGCAGAAAACAAACCACCCGCTAAAGAACCGCGGAAAGAATAATGTGACCAAAGATCATCACAACTGGTGCAGTGTCATTTGAACTGTACAGTCTGGGGCCGACTCTGCATGTACGAAACTGAGAGGCGTCCACGGAAAAGAAATTCGTAAATGACATAAACCACCCTGTGTGGCTCGAAGCACTTGGGACTGATCAGGCCTGATGCAGCTTGCATGCATGTAATCAGAAAACACCTCGTTGTTTCGCTTTTTGAAAATCCAGAGGCCTCCTCACATAAGGTTCAAAGGTTGTCGTCTTTTACAGAAGCGTACGTGTATTGCGTGTACCTTTGTCGACAAATCAAATTTTTCTCTCAATTGTAGTTTGAGGAAACAAGCAAAATCTACACGTACGTACGTACCTTGTTTCGATGGGGTTGCCATATCTTGAGTAAATCAAATGATATCCACAGAGTGGTAAAAACTGCGAGTCTGTGGTGCAGAACAACACAAGACAATTCTGCAAACGTTCACCCTGATGTCGCAGCGTATCAAAAGAACGAGACGGGACGGACCGTCGCTTATGTAGCGTCGCGATGGTGCCGCGAGGCCAGAAGTCGAGCAGCTGCCGGGATCGAGCTCATTGGACGAGCTTCATGTTGCCAGGGTGGAGTTCTGAATACACACCCGCATGGGATAAGCCAGGACCAGGGGCGGATCCAATGCTCTGTTGTGTGCTGCGAGCCTTGTGGACATTTTCACTTTTGAAAATGGCAAGAAATTGTCCACGTGCCGCTGGAGTGTTTTGCAATTGGAGAGGCGGGCGTGAACATTCTCCTCAAGAACCCAAATCTGAAACGAGCACGTCGTTCGGATCTTGATCACTTGGGTATCGTTTTCACCTTTTGTGAAATTCGTATATGAATCTGGAGCCGCAAGGGAGCAACTCGGCGCAAAACAGAAAACCACGCCACACCACGAGACGTCTGCGATGTTTCTTTCCTCGTCTGCCATGGGCCAAATCGCTCAGTGAATTCCTGTGGAAGTTTATTGCCGTGTTTACTTATGCCACGTTTGACTGCTGCAGTAAATTTCTGTGCAGGGTGTAAAGACCTCCTTCCAGGGTAACGCTTTCCGTTGCGTTCTCAAGTGACACGCAAGGGGAGAACTCAAACCAAGGAAACGCAACACACAAAACCAAACCACACACGCACACACGCACACACGCACACACACACACACACACACACACACAAACACCGACACTGACGCCGAGAGAGACACAGACACATACACATGGGAACACACACACACACACATGCAGACACAGACACAGACAGACAGACAGACAGACAGACAGACAGACAGACAGACAGACACACACACACACACACACACACACACACACACAACACGCGTGCTCACACGCGCGCACGCGTTCTTTGAGCTGGACTGAAATGAAACTGTAGGAAGATGTGTTCCTTGAAGTTCTGAACGGAAGCACTCTGGGCGCTGGGCCTGAAACGTCCCATGCCCCACAACGCGTTGTGGTGAGCCGGGTGCAAATCTTGTCTTTCTTCAGTCAGTCCTGGATCTCACCCAGTGTGCACCCGTGAATTATTGCACTTGTCTGAATCTCAGCTGATCCAGATTCATTATGTGAAGGTCAGACACTAGTTTACATCTCTGATCCAGACTTGCTCCTCCGTGGTTACGCTGTTTGCGAAATGAAGGCTTCAGAGGCCGCGGTCTGGTTTTGTGATGGGGTGGTGGTTTGCATCGGGGGCATGACGAGCCATGTATGCAGTCGTGCACGCAGAACCTTGTCCCACACTCCTGTGCACAATCCCAATCAACATGTGCTTGGTTTTATCCCGCAGCTGGTTGCGGACTTCATTGGATGCTGTCAGGGCGCGACCATCACTCGTATCACACGCAGTCTTTTCCCACCTTAGTCTCCTGAGCCCCTGTGTGTTTGCACTGTTGAGTGACGATTGTTTTTTTTTTCCAAATCCAGTTTTGATCATGGACTCCCCCTCCCCCGCCTCCAATACCCACTGAATTTCCCGCCCGGCCCTGAGCTGGATGGACGAGCGGCCGAACGGAAAACAGAAACCTGCCATGGGTACCAAGCTTTGTGATTCAGACTCTTCGTGTACGAGTGCACGATCTGAAACTCGTCAGCTGAATGACTGGGAGGAGCGCGCACATTTGCATTGGCGCTACCACAAAGATAGAAAATCACTACAGATCTGTGTTCGGCCAGGGGCGGATCGACGAAGTAGCTGCCAAGAATCACGCCCCGACACGAGTCTCGCTTCCACCGAAAAAACGGCTTTATTGCCATTGAGAATTTATCCGTCGGGTCTGTGCGGAGAATTACCTTTCGAAAAAACGGACAACACATGTTTCCATGCCACCCTTTATTGACCGCATGTTCCATCAAAATTAAGTTTGGTACAATTTGCACACATTTTTCATAAGATATAAACAAACAATCCGAAAGACTGTGGTCATTCAATTGGTGTTTCAATTCCGATTTTCAATCTGTGTTCGATTTTTGTTCGATTCGCAGTTCGATTTGCTGTTTTCTGTTGTCACCTCCTATCTAGAAATCAAACCGCGTTCTTGATATGATCAGAGATCTGGATGACAGTCGATCCCTGCTTTCAGCCAAAACAATTTTGAGCAGACATGGATTTTGTTTTTTGTCAGAGTCGTGAAGATAATGTCGCAATTTGAGGAAGATATACTCGCTGTCGAAACGCACACTGTCAATACTTCCGATGGAAAGTACCAACTTTCGACTGAAAAGCAAACAAAGTTACAACCGCAATCAAAGTTTTTAGCAGAAAAGAAAACAAGAGATTTCACATTTTCAGATTTCTCACATTAGCCGTTCTACACTGGGAATTCCTGGATACGAGCGCGTTTTCCCTTGAACTTTTCAGGCGTCTATTCTGCAGATTTGAACTTTCTTGCAGACAGCGAAGGCGTAATCAAAGGCTCTGTTTTGGCGAAGCAGCCCTTCAATTGATTTGTCAATGAGAAACACGATGTTGTCTGCTTCTTTGAATGCCATTGCCAAAGCCAGGTGGAACTCAAACAGAGGATTTTTCAGCAGGTTTGGTGTCAACATGATGTAGATGTACTGACTTTCCTGGGCTGCTTCCACCTGGCACAGACAGAGGTACCTGCCCAGAGGGACACCTGAACTGGGTATGATGTTCCTGAAGCCCTGGTGTTCTAGGTATGGCAACACTTTCAAAGGAACCCAGTCATCTTTTGGATCATGAATGAGGTACACCTCATGCCTAAACTTGGTGTCCAGTGCCATTGAGTTGAATTTTGGTAGGTTTTGCTCCTCTGTCTGAGCCTTGATTACACCCAGTGCCAGATCTTCACTCAGCCTCATAACATAACTATTTCTCTTGAGATGCTCAGGGCAGAAAGATATTATTGTGCCTCTCAACTTTATGATGGTTTTCAGAGCCTGTGGTATCTGGATGTTTTCTGGATGGTAAAGTACAACTGGTACGTTTTCATTGCAGGCAAGTTGGAGCGCATACATATGCCATGATTTTGATTTTGGGTCTTGATCGTCCAGCAAGGTTTGGTCAAGAACAATCACCATTGCTGAGCAGTTTCGAACTGCATGGGAATATTGCTTGAATTTGCATCTGCCGAGTATGAAGTCGTCATGGGGAACCACCTCACACCCTGCAAGCCTTTCCATATTTGGAAGAACAGAGTCCCTCCACATTTCCTCAAGATATTCACTTTCAATTACAAGGACAGGCCCTGCTCGTGGTCGTTTGTACTTTCTGGGTACCTTTGGAACCCTGTATTCTCTCAGACTGATGGATACAATGATCGCACCTGCCAACACAGCACTGGCTGTTGCAAGATATGGCAACAATTTCATGCAAATGTTTCATGGCGAGAACGGCTTCACAAGACACAAAAAATAAATGAGGGGAGGGTAAAAGTAAATAAATTGTGGCCCTGTTCATTTCCATGTCCGTATTTGATCGATCAGATCACTCAGTTGCCATTGGAGGCAACAAATCGGAGCAGTCGGATTGATTCGGAGTGCACATGTGAAAAACAAGAGTGCCACGCAAAAACAAAAAAAAAAAGCGACATGCATTGTCGGTGGGCGCATCCTTGGTCTGTATTCCGTATTTTTTTCAGTCCGGGTTTGTAGTTTTTGTGGCTTTGTGTTTTTTCGTCATGCTTGAGGTGCGGGGTTGTTGAACACAAGCAGGTGTGCTACAGCTCCTGGAAAAGATACGTGCGATTTTCTTGCAACACATTTCATTCAGTCACGTGCGCAAAATGAGTCATTGATCATTATTCATCGATTCAACCCAGTTACATGCGCCTGCATGTGTCGGACATAATTTGGCAGAACTTTTTGTTGTCCTATCATTGGCAACTTGCGTGGACGCTTGTCTGTGTGAAACCGACATTTGTTCTTCGCGATTTTTGCAAGTCAGTATTTTCAAGTGTGGATGAATTGAATGGTTGTGCAAGTGCGATTTCAGCTTTGCACTCCGCACTCCTGAAGAACGGATCGATCCGGTCTGTTTGTTCTTGTGTCAAACAACTCGTACACCCGCCAATTTGTCTCGAGCGTGTATACTTTTTGCACCAAAGCTTTCGCAGCTGACCTGATACAAGACAATTCACTTGCATGCACAAAACACAAGAAAAGCAACACGAAGGATTATTCCGTTCGCTGTGAAGGACAGGTGCAACCAATGCTGAGATTGTTGAGTTGGGTGAATCTCTCTTTGACCAAACATTGCGTCCTGCGTATGCTTCGTGCAATCGTGCCTCAGGATTGAGACCCTTGTGCCGTGGTAACAAGAACGTTTCCAGCCACATACATGGGCTTGAGATCGAATTGCTACTTTCATAAACGAGCCTCTTGACTTTGGAGCCAACCCCCCATGGACTGCATGAACACAATATCCCAGTGCAGAGTTGTTCGTTGTTGTGCCGCACAGATCTCCCAATTTTCAAAGATAGTTAGTTATGCACTTTGGACTCCGCGCATGTTTGGAAGGGCGTTTTGAGAACAAAGAAGATGCTCACCTGTTCTAACACCCTGGCACCCCGAAACAGGGGACGAAGTGTCACCGGAAGCCTACCTCTCGAGCTGCAAGACAACAGAATCATGTACAAGGCTTTCAAACTTTACGACAAAAAGATTCATGTGCGCGAGTACGGTCCTTTTTGGAAATCAATTGTGCCACAACTGTCTGGCGTTTTTTTTTTTTGTTGATATTTGCTTTCACGTTGATACCTACACATGATTGAAGCAAGAAAATCGAAATCGAGTTCTGTGTTTTCTTTCTATGCAAGTACAAAACGACAAAGATTGCAAAAAATTTGAACCAAAACCACACAGACCTTAGCTGGATGCGGTAGCCATTTCGATCGAAGGCGGCCGGGTCCGAAAGGAACGAGACGGGGGCTCGACGCCGCTTTTGTAGCATCGCGGCGGTGGCGTGAGGTCATGCGCACAACCGTGGTTTTCCGAACACTCCCGCGTGGATCGAGCTCATTGGACGAGAGAAACTGTGTTTGTTACAAGCGCGAAGCGCGAACCGTGACTGGCGTTACCAAAAATACAAACCTCACGATAGGAACAGGATCCATGCATTGATCCAGGGAATATTTCGTTGTGTGAATGGAACAACGTTATTTGCTGTGTACTTGCGAGTATCCTTAGCGTGGAGCGACCCACAGCGTAATAGTGAAGGAGTGACGAGGGAATAGGCGTTTGTCCTCCAAAACGTCTTCATTCCACACAGGAGTAAAATCCAATATTCTGAAAAAATGAACGTGGATGTCTGCATCACTTCTGCTCGTTTTCATGCTTGACGAAACACACACAAAAATTCAATGCTGGCGTGGAGCCACCAGTTACGTACATGCAGCAACAGCCCGACCGAGTACAAAACAAAACCATCACCTCAGATACTGGGCATCGATTTGCGTGCGATGTGTCGCAATGTTTCGAGTCCATTCCAGCATTGCATGCAGGAAACATGTGTGATGACGACTGTTGTCTCAGAATGAAAAACTTGCGTGCAAAGTGCACCGGATGAACATGCACGCACACACACATACACACACACGCGGTTACGTGCGTGCATGTGTATGCTGAAGCTGTAGAAAAACACAATTGCCGCTTCACCAACATTCGTGCTCTTCCACAAATTTGACAAAAAAAAAGAACAAAAACTCATGACCTTTCTTTCACAATTTTTGGGCATAGATTTTACTTCAAAGCTGAAAGCAGAAAACGCAAGAAATTAACAAAAATCATATCAGCTGTTCGGTTGTTCTTGCACATGCACAGCGCATTCTACCTCAAGCTTTTCAGGTATCTTTTCTCAAGATTCGGATCTTCTTGCAGACAGCGAAGGCGTAATCAAAGGCTCTGTTATGGGGAAGCAGCCCTTCAGTTGGGTCAGTGCCATCTACGAGAAACACAATGGAATCTGCTTCTTTGAATGCCATTGCCAAAGAGAGGTGAAACTCAAACAGAGGATTTTTCAGCAGGTTTGGTGTCAACATGATGTAGATGTACTGACTTTCCTGGGCTGCTTCCACCTGGCACAGACAGAGGTACCTTCCCAGAGGGACACCTGAACTGGGTATGATGTTTCTGATGCCCTGGTTTTTCAGGTATGGGAATACATTTCTTGGTACCCAGTCATCTTTTGGATCATGTACTAAGTACACATCATGCCTGAACTTGGTATCTATACCCATTGAGTTAAATATTGGAAGGTTTAGCTCCTCTGTCTGAGCCTTGGTGAAACCCAGTGCCAGATCTTCAGCCAACCTGTTTACATTCAGATGTTCAGGACAGTATGGTATCACTTCACCTTTCAACTGAACAATGGTTTCCACAGCATTTGGTATTTGAATGTTATGTGGGTGGCAAAGTACAATTGGTACATTTTCATTGCATGCAAGTTGGAGAACATACACATACCACAATTTGGGGTCTTCCAGCAAGATCTGGTCCAAAACAATCACCAGGGCTGAACATGAGCAAACAGAATTGTAATATTGCTCAAACATGACTTTACCAGGTGTAAAGTCCTCAATAGTGGTGGTGTTACACCCTGTATGCTGCTCTACCTTTGGAAGGATAACATCCCTCCACATGTCTTCAAGATGTTCACTTTTTATCACAAAGATGGGTCCTGATCTTTTGAACCTCTTTCTTTGAACTTGGCTGGCTATAACACAGTATTCTTTCAGACTGGCCACACTGATGGATAAAACAATTGCACATGCCAACACAGCACTGGCGGTTGCAAGATATGACAACAATCGCATGCGAGTGATACTTCATGGTGAGAACGGCTTTGGGGGACACGAAAAACAAATAAGCATTGGGGGCCAAAAATAAACAAACCAAAAATTGCGACGTTTTTTTCTTTTTCATTTGCTGCCAAAGCATTCCTTTGGAACCGACGATCGACCAAAAGTGCTGTTTGACGTCTAGTCTGGTGGGGGCTCACAAACCCACCTGTCTCATGATGTGGTCAATGCATGCGTACCTCACTGGTCCTGAAACCCCTAACGCAGTGAGATACGAGGCCTACATACAAATCCACGCATACACACGTGAATGAACAAGGTACAACAAGCAGTTACAAAACACACACGTACCCTTTGCGAGGAAAACGGAACGAAAGGAGCACAATGTTTGCAACCAGAACAATGCTGACCATTTGACAATCAGGTTCAGTGTACGCAAGACAGTCGCATTTCAAGACGTCTATTTGGCAGACACGTGGGCGAATACTTGTGTCCTGAGCAATCAATGCAGCACTTTTGCGCCACGCTGACCAGAGAGTGCACAACATTCAACGGTCTGGCGCTTGGCATCAGGACAAAAAGTTTCTTGTCGCGCACGGACTGGTAAGAAATGAGTCTTCCCTTCTATTGGGGGCTTTTTCTCATTATTTTGCGGAGTGTGTCTCACTCGATTCGCTGCAGTGATTTTGACTTACCAGTCTAACAGTGAGCAGTTTTACACCCTTTCTTCTCTAGTCACTGCATGGCAGGGTGTGTGCGCTACAACCTATCAGGGAGTGGACCTGAACATTGCGGCACATCTTTAGTGGGAGCGACCCGACAGCTTCCTCTGTTTGGGAGCATTTTGTGATACAAGAGCTTAGCAAGCTCTTCAGGGAGCGACCCTGGACATGTGGGAGTGACCCTTCACATGTGCATCATCAATGGGGGCAACCCTTTGCATATGCTACTGCTTCCTCTGTTTGGGAGCATTTCTGCTGCTTGTGCTGCAAGCTTTTCAGGGAGCGACCCTGGTACTGGTACAACTGTGGGAGTGACCCTGGTACAACAGTGTGACCCAACCTAGTACAACAGTGGCAGCAACCCTGACCTGGTACTACATTGGGAGTGCCCCTGAACTGGGGTTCACCCTTTACATGTCTTTTGATTCCTCTCGGGAATGTCGGTTGTTGACGGCCCGTCGGTGGAGACTGGTCAGCGACATGCGGTCTGGAGTCTGGCGTCGGACGGGCCCGGTAGGTGGCGAGGTGTCCGGTGTCGTTCAGAAGACGAGTCCCTGAGGGCACAAAAGAAACCACTCAGGTTTGATGTTGAGGAAACTGATTCTGAACAAATTGCATTGTATTTATCAAGGCGATAGCGACCAATTTCTCAAAAGATTGTCTCCAGCTTTCCGGCACTGTGACAGACCTCATGCCTGAAGCATTACACCTGCTCAGAATATGTTGCAGAATAAGCAAGTGCGCATCACTACTTTCTTTCTTTGCGTCTTTGTCCTTAAAAATGACGAACAGTGATATAATTGAAAGAGTTTCACGAAAAGTGAGACACATCTCAAAAGCATGAGTCTTGAACATTTTACGTGGAAGGCAATGAATGATAGAATGTTCTTGATTTTTAGGTGATTTGAGGAGCTTGGTCTGATTTGTGAGCTTTTGGAAAAAGCGAGCGAAATTGGAGTGAGCGAAATCAAATCACCTATAGGCAGGGTCTTCCAAAAGTATGTCTACACCTGTTTCATAGTCAAAATAAGGATTGATTCAGGATCTATTGGGCTCTTTTAGTTCATTTTGGGTTGGGGATAATGCTCGAGGAAGGAATTTATGAAATTTGAATTTTTGAGTTT
>JAAUXT010027873.1_pt1 | contig 10356 bp, 12 predicted proteins | sample 7278171 | NCBI WGS metagenome assembly JAAUXT01 (sample SAMN14350112, study PRJNA611818) | marine sediment metagenome | isolation source: surface marine sediment (1.8m) | place: French Polynesia: Moorea | collected 2018-08 | reverse complement strand
GTGTGGTCCTAGCTGGTCGTTGTCTGGTCCTGAAATTTCAGGACCACACAATGACCAAATAGTGTGGTCGTTGTCTGGTCCTGGTCGTTGTCTGGTCCTGTTACACCGGGCTTCTTTTGTTACACACAAAGCGGCTCTTTTCCAGCTGAATGCTGCAGAAGGATGAAAGCGGAGACATTGGAAAAGACGCACTTTGTGTTGTGAGTGGAGTGCATGGGGGAACCCCGCCCACCCCCGCCCCCGCGCCCCGCCCCCCGCCCCAGGACTCTGGTCCCTCACTCCAGAGTCACCCGCGGCCCATGTGACACTGAACCGTTTTCCGGCCTGGGAGAAGCTGAGCCGGACAGACCCTGTGGTTCACAAGCAGAGGCGAGGCGGAAGTGACAACATGGCTGACAGGTAATTTCCGGTGCACGTGGTTCGCTGCGGCTGGGGGTGGGACAGTTTAGAGGTTCAGATCGGGCTCCGCAAACAAGACCCTGTTGCCAGAACAGTAGCAACAACAGGCCAACCTTTCCCCGAACGGCCAAAAGAGAAGTCATTCTTGGGGTTTGGTAGCGCCAATGTGGGTCATCGCGTTTGTGTCGTGCTGAACCTTGCCACTGTCCACAGAGATGTTCAGAGACCCCAACGTTAATGGGACTCAGACCCCACCAGGCAACGGAGTCAAGCTGTCAAGGTCAACCACACGCACCCGTACTACAACAATGGGTGTGGTGATGAAGACAATCTGTTTCAGTTCCCCAGATTCCCCGTCCCCTTCTCTTGCCCAGCGTTTCCACACTCCAAAGTGAACAGCGTTTGTGAGTGAAAGAAGCCGAAAAATAGAAGTGGAGAGAAAAAGACGGAAACCCAACCGAGATCTTTGTGGCGACAAGACTTGGTTCATGTTGTTGTGCGAAGTCCCTTTAGGGCGAAGCACCATGTGGTAATGCAGTATATGGCAGCTGGATGGAAATGTCCCCTACCCCTGACTGGTGGAAGGCAAGGAGGACAAGGAAGAATTGATGAACAAGGAAGAATTGACGACATTACCAACGCTGCAAGGAACTTCGCACTGCAGTTGCCTTGAGCACTGCTTCTGGTTATGTAATCGATGATCGATGTTCAACCTGATCACATGTACGTTCCACCCCGCTCGCCTATGAAGTTGCTCATCTGCACTCTCAGCTTCATTGTAAAAGCCCTGTGCTCACCTTGTCAAGGTCTTGCAGTTCTGAGCTGTCCTTCACCAACTAATTCTTTTTCAAGAAGAAGTACCACAAGGCAAAGAGTGTACAATTGAGTCAATGGAGACAGGAGGGATCGGCTCCTCTCTCCTGATGTAAGACGCAAACTGCCCCAGTCAGCTGACAGGTTCAGACACGATGCTGACCCGGGGAACCGCAACATAAGTATCGCCACGCTGCAGGAGCCCCGCAGACTGGCACACGCTTCGTTGTGGCCTCGTACGCGTCGTGGTCCCGGCTGCCGATGCCGACAGCGAACATGAAACTTTCAGCTCTGACGGATGAAGCACGGGAGGAACTCTTGACACCTGACTTCTGCAGATCCAGCTTCCAATGCGGGAGGGCCACGCAGGGCTTTGAGCAACCCGAGGAACATTGTTTGTCTGACTCTTTGAACCACACTTGGGGAGGTGACCCTTGTCCCTGGGCATGCGAGCCCTAAGTCAACAGGGGTTTTCACACAGATGACGCCGCGTCAAAATTTTGACGCGATGTCAGGAATTGACTCGACTGTTTTCTTAGTGCTCTCCATTGCGCGTCATGCTAAATTTGACGTCAGCGTCAAAAAAAATCTGCCTGTGTCGAAAACCCCTGTCAAGAGTTACACCTTGTCAGTGGATGCGGAATCCATGTGTAACTCCACGGACCCTGCCTCACTGCACAACTCACAGGGCGCCGCGCCGCGTCGCGTCGCGTGGCTGGGCCCGCGGACCCAAAGCTGCGAGGCTGCAGCGCTTGAGCGGCTTCGTCTGCGGGAAGCTGCCCCGCCGCCCGCCGCAGCTGTGCGCCTCTGTCTGGCGGAGCCCGACTCCCCACTCCGCACCACAAGGAGAGAGAGGCTCGGATAGAGAGACAGAGGCAGAGGACAAGCAGCGCGCTGAGACGCGTATTCAGGCTCGAGACATATCCCCAAGTTCGCAAGGTGGAGAGATGCACTGAAGATTCACTTTCAACTGGCATGTGCTGAAAATTGACCGGTGTGCGTGTCCAGGGGTGAACCAGAACCAAGACGCAACTTTGACTCGCCGCGCATGTGTGGCGAGGAGAACGCGCACCCAGAGCGCAGAAGACGGATCCTTCGTTGTGAGTCGTACAGCGGTGGAGAAACGCAATGGCACAATTGTCAGGAAGATGGTGCTGAAGTGTGCAAGCACGCGTGACGTGTGACCTGGTCAGTGTCGTCAACCAAAGTGATTGTTGCAAAGCGGGCGTTCAGGCTCCAGCGAGATTGTTTGGTGAGTGCCGAACACACCGCTTGCATGTGACGCATCCAGTGTGAGCCAGGCGTACAAGGGACGTATTCAGTGTGTACCAGCCAAAGACCGCTTGTCGTGTCCAGTGAGAACCAAACGTGAGACACTTCCAGCACACAAACACCTTCACGCGTTGGACATCCTTTTATGAATGGAACTTTTCACCGCGCTTGAACCAATTAGCTGACATCGTGAGACCCATTCACTGAACCTCATCATCAAATCTGCAGTGTTTGCAGATCGGGACACGACGTTAACAGGCCAATCAGAGAACAGCGTTTCCACCACAGTGCGTCCGCAGGACTCTCGTATGATCCAGGTCAGAGATTCTCGTTTTTCCACGTGACACCAGCATCCGGTTACTCGCGTAACTGCGGGCCTCGAGTCCACACGCCTCACGGATTGTATTGCGGATATTGATATTTTCTGCAAAAAAAAAACGACCGCAGAGACCGTGGAAGGAAAGCACTGCATTGTGCTGTGACAATAGGCTGGGCAGCAGCTTGTGTTGTGGTAGCGGGGACGACAGCTGTACATGCACTGCGTGTACGCATCGAGATACCATCGGTGTGCTGGGAAGCACACGTGTGTGCAGCATTGCTGAGGCCTGGCTCAATCTGATATCCACAGGTTCAACCTGAATTGGGGCACAGGCTGAACCCGTACACGACTCCATTGGAATTCACGCACAGTCAACCTGGGAACAACCACAACCTGTATCTGAACCAAGAGTCAGTGGAGACCAGATCACAACCTGAGCCCAGACTCAACCTCAAGCTTCAATCGCAACCAGGATTCAACTGTGGATACAACCTGACCCAAGTTTTTGAACTTACCGTGGAAAGTGTTTCAACTTGACTGATTGATGGGCACCCAGCGAGGGAAGCGTTGAAACTTGACGGATTGACAGACAACGCGGAAAGTGTTTCGACGAGGTCAGGATACCCGCTTCGTTAAACGCGTGAAAATCACATTACTCCCGTCTCCCGGGCGTTTCCCTTGACAACGAGGGGCACTTCCCTGACAACCAACCAATGACCTTCCCACAGGATTCGACTCGACGCTTTAACCTGCGTCTCTCTTGAACCACAAACCTAAGACCCCTTGTCTCAAAATTTCTACAAGCAAGGACCATATTTCTGTACTTCAGTGTGTGCAACAGGACATTGTGGATTGTGCAGCAGTTTGCAGAGTCATGGATGTGACCACGGGAGCACTGAGGCGGGGGAACAGCGCAGGATGTACAGGGCTGCGTCCTGCAGCCAGGAGTTCCGCTGCAGGGCGCACCCTTCTCCTGCTGCTGCAGGCGTACCTCCTGCTGACCATCTGCAGTACGCAGGCTGGAGGCTGGGGTTACGGTGAGTACACGTCATTTTTGTTGGTTCAGTATGTAATGTACTCATAAAGTACTCATTCAATACCACTCCAGTGCTCATTCAAATTCACAGTTCCAACGCATTCAGTATCCAGAACTGCGTTTTGGGGCCCTGGTCCTGGTTCACCGCCTGACCCTGGATCCGCTGCCTGCACCACACACTGCAGCATGTGTGGAACCGCCGTGGAGAGGGACTGTCTCTGATGCATTCACACACCACAGAGAGATCCCCGAGCACACCCTTGATGAGAACTACATCGCAGCCCATTAACACATCTCCCACGCATTCATATTGCATATCCGCGTTACACATGTCACTGCGATGCGTTGGAGGGAAGTCAGACTTGTTTCCCATTGGGCGCATTGGCGGTTACGCATTGCCGTTACACTTTTGAACCAAGACTCTGGACCATGGAGTCTTTGCCCTGTCCATCACAGACGTGAAACAGCCTCAGGTGTGTGGCGTCTCCACAGGTGTTGGCATGGCAATTTTGCGTTGTTCAACAACGCACTCAGCAAATGATTCCACTTCGGCTCTCCACACGCCTGTCCGCGCGTATTTCAACACGTTTGTTCTTGTTCCACATGGTGCCTTTGCACCACGGCATTCTTTGCGCATTATGGGATTGATTCAGGATCGCACTTCCCAAAAGATTTCGCTCTCAAACCACGGACCCTCCCCACAGGTCGTGTCGGGTGGGTCAACGCAGGGTGTCGGTCTTGTATCAGTGCGACTTTGGTTCACTAAACTGTGCGGTGACCGTCGCACAGGCAGTGGGCAAACAGATCCATCACTGCGCCTTCCATGACGCCTTCATACGAGGGGCAAACCAGTTCTGGCGATCAGCATGAGCAGCAAAGGTCAACCCATTTGCCCAATTTCCTTTGTGAACGTGCGCTTCAATGACCACAGACAATCAAAATGTTTGTAAACAACACTCTGAGTGCAAGACATGCTGATCGCCAGAACTGGTTTGATACTCGTATGTATGTCCGAGCTCAACCCAACTGTTGAGCCTGTTCCTTGGCCGCCCCACATACCTGTGTTTAACCAGGCTTCAGGTCCTCAATCCACGGGGCCTGGGCTGAGCCACTGAGCGGCGTGAGTAATAGATGCGTCTCGAGCCGCCGCCCGCCGAACGCTTCCCTCGTGCATTATGCAGAGCGACACGAGTGAGAAACGACACGGCGCTGCGTCGCTGCGCATGCGCAACACCCGCGGCCTCCCACACCGGCCGGGCCGGGCGGATCCAGGGCCCCAGGGGGCTGTTCTTTTCATGCTCTGCTTCGCGATTCTGCACTTCTCTGCATCAAAAATCTGGTCCTTTTTACCTGAACACAGAGAGTTGTGTGTTTCTCTGTGACACAGAAACACAGAGCCCTCACCTGCTCTGTGTTCCGCTGTGAACTCAAATGCAGAGCAATGCAGAGAAACACAACAGTCAGCACTGATCTGTGGAAGAAGAGTAGCCTTCAGGACAGTGTTTGGGGCAGCACCCGTGCCTGCAGGTGCACGTGGAATTTTGCCTGTCCCCACCGTTGTTCAAAAGAAATTGCACGTGTGGCTTTCCTCAACCCATGACCATAAACTGCCCCCTCTGTGTCATGCGCTGTCCTGCCCTGTGCTCCCACTGACCGCTCTTCCTATCCCGCGTTGCTTTATCTCACATCACTCAACACCACCCCACCTCACCCCAACCCCTTGTCCCACCCAACCCCACAATCACGACTCCTGCCAACCCAAACCAACCCAACCCCACCCCATTCCGCCTCACCCTGTCCTGAACCTCCCACTCTGCTCCACCCATCCCAAAAACTGATCCCTGGAATTTTTTAAGCCCTCTGAGTCACCCAGGTTTTCTTGCGCAGTCCCGTGGAGGGGCCGCCCGGCCCTGCCCCCCCCCCGCCCGCACGGCCCTAATGGGTCCAGGTCCCCGCGGCCCGGCGGGGGTCACGCCCCAGAAAACGGCGCCCCCGATCCGGTCGGCATCGCTGCCTCGGCCCGGGGGTCGGCGGGGGTCACATCAATCCATTATGTGTTGACTTCTGACACAGGGGTCGCCACCTGCGGATTTTTGATTGCGTTGGGAGAGGCCCCACTGGACCCTGGTCGGGTGACCCTCAGGTTTTTACACGAGAAAAAAGAAACAATATTGTGTGCTTAGCAGTGTGGCATTGGCCGTTCCGTATGAAGATGGTCATGTTGCTTGAGAGCAGCTGAGCTGAAGGTTGGCCAATCAAATGAGGTCTCCTCACGAAAAATCCCCTCCCCTCCCTCCTCTGCGTCGTGATCAAATCACACACCCTCTCCCGCTTGGCTCTGGCGAAATCATTCATTCTCTGCGCAATAATTTTGTTTCCAAATGTCCCATTCATAAATTATCCAGACAGAACAACGTTGGGGTCAATGCGAAAAGAACCTCAATTTTGGTTGACCAAGGGCTGACTGCAGAACAATTTTGGTTTTGAATCCTGGCTGGTCCAGCCAGGTGGCCAGGCCTCTTGGCCTTCGTGTAGGTGCAAGTCGCCCCCTGTGCAACGTGTATGGGAAGCAATGCTGCACACATGATGTTGTCTCGTGGTCCTTTGTACGCCGCTGGCAATACATTTGAAAAATTGAAGTTCTCCCCTCTCCATCAGCTCGGACCCCATTGACCCCACCCGATCCTGAATCCACCTTCTGAGAGCTACACCAGTTATTATTTTATTTAAAAAAACAAAGGATTTTGCATCTAAACAACAAAAACTGACAAACCTGGGTTTTTTAATCAAATTTGACAACAACAGCGCTCAATTCCAATCAAAAACACACTTTTCCCACAAAACTTATTGTAGTCGCATTAAAAATGCAGCAGCCATGTTTCATCAGTGCTTCGTTGCCTCCAACTACTGTAAATTGCTCCAATTATTTTAATTTACACAGCTTTTTGTCATCATGCCAGGAAGAAAGGGACAGAAATTACCTCTTCAAATTTTAAAAGATCACGTGTGCACAAATGGGTGGATTCCCCTCGGGGGAGGTTCCCACGTGGTTTGGGTCCAAAAACAACGTCCAAACAAACGCGTAGTCCGGGGTGCATCCAGGTCCTATCCCGAAGCTACAGGTAAACAACGGACAACAGGAGATTACGAAATCTTAAGGTGAAGGCGAGGGTTTGGTTGATCTCCTGTTTTCTGTTGGTTACCTGTTGTAAGGCACAAGTCTAGGCAACCAAAAGTAAAAAAATGTCAAATCCTTTGACTGACAATTGGAGATAACTTATTTCAAATCTGTTGAGAACAAAGGTTGCCCCTAACGACGTACCTTACCATGGACGTAAACCCATTGCCTTGCAGCTCCAGACCAGCAGAACCACCAAGGGACGCATCTTTGGTTGGGGTTGTTACCCTGTTGGGAGAGTCAAGTTTTTCTGTTTGACAAGAAATGCATTTTGGGAAAGCCAAGTGTGGGCCACATTCAGGGTGGTCAGCAGCAGCACCAGTGTCAGCTCAGCCCTCCCCCACCCTCGCACACAGCGCGTGTTGCTACGTTGTCCACGGGGTGCACTTGGCAGGTGGTCAGCAGCGCATCCAGGAGCAGTGCGGGACTGCTGTGTTAAACCCGGATACAGCGAACGAGAACTGTTGGCCGTTCCCCAAGGGTATAACGACATCTTCCTGCAGAGTTGTGCAGCGATGTGACGCACGCGTAATTTCCCATCCGGTTTGAAACGAGCCCTGGAACAAAGGTGTTTCAACACAGGCGCAACAGATTATCCCCCGTTTTCTGTGCCAAGCAGAATTTGCTGTTTATTGTGCGAAGTCCCTTTAGGGCGAAGCACCATGTGGTAGTGCAGTATATAGCAAGGTGGATGAAATGTCCCCTGCCCCCTCCCCCTCCCCCAACCCCAACCCCCTCCCCCCACAGACCCCCCTCCCCCTGCCTGGAACCCCACCCCTACAGAGAAGACAAGGAGTACAAGGAAGAATTGACAATATTACCGTATTACCGGCAAGGGACTTCGCACTGCAGTTGCCTTGAGCACTGCTTCTTGTTCCGTATCAACTCCGCAATGTGAGCGTCGCTCCAAACGGCATTTGGATGGAAGGCGCACTTCGCGACATGGGTGAGATTTGGCAAATTCCACGCAAGACGTGTTCTGCCCATGGCGAACGCAGATGACAGACAGCGAAGGGGCATGTTTGGTGATCTGTGCTGCTTTCTGTCAACTCAACTCAGCACATGGCTAGTTTGCCAACAAAGAGTTCAGTGAAAACAAACCAAGCTTTATGCTTGACTCCAATTGGTGAGCATTGACACACCTCAACAGACCGTGCGTTCTTCTGTGAATTTTCCACGGAGCACGTGTTACGTGCCTGGGAACACGGATTTGCTAAACCTCCTCGTTGTTGAATCAGCGCAGTTGACGCCATGAGAGAAGCCGGATTGTTCCTGAGGCAGATTGGGCAGAGGTTAACCTGCGAATCCGGGCCCTGCCTCCGGACTGTGAGAGCGGGAATCCGGGCTGACACCCAGACCGATGGTGGATATTGATAGCGCTGACGCTTCCCATGTGTGGGCGAGGCATCAGGGCGGCCCCCGCGGCCGGGCCACCGCCGTCCGCGCAGTGTGGGGTTGAGGCCGCGGTGCCGTCCTCGCAGGGTGGAGCTCAGGCTGCATGCAGGACCATCCTTGCAGTGAGCGGGCTGAGGCTGCAGCGTGGGCCATCTGCGATTGAATGCAGACCGTGGGGCTGAGGACACATCGCCATCCGTGCTGGTGCAGGACTGGGCATACATACACTGTGGACTAAGCTGGACTTCAGGCCAATGTTGGACTGAAGCGACAGAAAGTACCGCATAACCAGTTTGGTCCAGTAGGCTCAGACTGAACTTGCATTGACAGTGTGTGTGCAGACCACAATGTTGCGATGCGACATTGCAGCCTCAGTGAACAGCAGATCGCCACGTAATGAGGATGACGCACGTTTCAGCCTGTGCTGCAAGAACAACATTACAGCTTGTGTCCCATGCTGCAAGGACAGCACTGCAAGCTCCACCTTGGTGTGTAGAGGACGGCGCTGCGGCCTCTGCGTGTGAAGCGACTAATGCATTGACAAGTGTTTTGCTGCCTCGGAAGCGATTCGGTGTAAATCATCCCCTCAGACCCGCACAGTGGGCAGGCCGTTCACACTGGGGACGGCTCAGACCCACACACCGGCCGGGCCGTTCACACTGGGGCTCCGGACGTTCCGTCCGAAAACAGGTCAGACCGGAAGCGGCACGCTCACGCCGCCGTGCACGTCAGTTGGGGCCACGTCGCAAAGCACGAGTTCTATGGCCTTTTTGCTTTGAGCTACGCGTGTGAGAACCCTGTCTTCTCAACCTGCACTCAGTGTGAAAACCCTATCTTCGTAGCGCGCACTGAGTTGTGCCGCGATGCAACCAATAGGGGTTTTCACGTTGGTGACGCGCGGTTGGGCGGCATCAGAATTTTTGACGTGCGTGTCAAAATTCAACATGATGCCCAATGGAGCGTTTTGACGCGGGCGTCAATTTTTTGACGTGTGCGTCACCAACGTGAAAACCCTTATTCGCGTGAGTGTGGAGGGACTCACGACGCACCCAGGGCTAACACGGCCTGACGCAACAAGGACGCTCCCGCTCTGACACAGGCCCAACTCACACACCGCTTCAGCCCTGCTTGGCTCTGTGGGCAACTGAGCTCTTCATGCTGAGTGGACACACGTTAAGCCGGGTTCACACTGCGTTGCGTCCCTGTCTCGTGCCTGAAGTTCCCCCTTGATATGAGTCCAGCGGGATTCTCACTTCAGTAGCGGGTTTCTGCAACGACGTTTCGCTGAACGTCGCGTCAACGCCAACGTTGTGTGGTGTGTGATGATTGGCCAGTGCCAAGGAAACAGTGCACTATGTCGCCTTTTTTGACGTTGGCGTTGACGTGACGTGCATTTGAGGGCCGTGCAGAAAGTCGCCCTCATGCGTCACTCATTCCGTGCCTGCTCAACGAAGGCCGGATTCACTCCCAATGCATCTCGCACACTGCATGCAAACGCACACGTCCTGGACGTTGCGCGAGAGTCCACCCATGCAGCGTCTGCTGACCTGAACATGTGAGAAACACAAATGGTAACAAATGCAGGCTCTGCCCCGGTCCTGGAGCCCAACTCCCACGGGATCAATACTGAGCGATGGCTCTGTGGGAAACAAAGAAACAATGGATTTTCCCAATAAGAGAGGGTTGCTCGGGTCTGCGCGATCTCCTGCTCCGTCACTGACCTGGTTTCTGGGGAGCAGGGTAGGGGTGGAAGGCAGGGTGCGGGCAGGGGTAGGGACAGCTGTGAAAACACGGTGGGGCAAGGTTAGGTTGGGTTGAGTAGGGACAAGGATTCTGTTCTCCACCCCTGTCCCAACGATGACCCCCTCACCCTGCCCCGCCCTGCCCCCTCCTGTTCTCACCCTGCCCCACCCCATTCTCCACCCCCTGTTCCCACCCTGCCCT
>JAAUXT010094466.1_pt1 | contig 10358 bp, 10 predicted proteins | sample 7278171 | NCBI WGS metagenome assembly JAAUXT01 (sample SAMN14350112, study PRJNA611818) | marine sediment metagenome | isolation source: surface marine sediment (1.8m) | place: French Polynesia: Moorea | collected 2018-08 | reverse complement strand
CGCAAGTTTCTCAACTGCCATGCGCAAAACTTCTCCTGCCGAAAAATAAACCCTGCCCTAGAGGAAACCGCGTAAAATGCACTCAGCTCCCATCAGAGCTGGTGACACCAAAGCACGGAAAGCTCTGATGCTCTGTACGGAGCCGGTGCCACCAAGTCATACCCAGTCCAAATTGCTCCAATAGGAGCCAGTGACGGTCCCCTTACAATCGCCGTCTAAGTGCCGGGGCGCCGCTAGTGTTAATCAAACAAGCAAGCAATCTACGAATCTTTCAATCTTTGCTTTGTTGAATCATACTTGAATTGTGTTTGACAAAAGCGATTTTCATGCCATTCTGACCATTTTGTCGCCAAACCCAGCTGCCATTTCGCACAGGATCACAATCCAACCTGTTCAGTTTGTTTTGTCTCTCGTTTTTCTGCTTCAGAAGCAGCCATGTCCGTTTCGTTTGAAGGAGGAATCTGAAAGAGCGAAGCAAACTAAAATCAGTGCCTGTTGTTTGGCACCAACAAACGAAACACTCCTCCAAAGACAGGTGTGTTTGTTGCTTCGGCTGTTGAATTTTCTTTGTACGAAACAAAGTTTAATGCTGTTGAAAAGCTTGTGAAAACGAGATGTCAAACCTGTTCTAATGGCTTCCTCCATGGGTTTGGAGTCACAGAAGCAGTTTTGTTGCCCGTTTCCGCGGAAGGAGGAACCTAAAAGACGAATACGAGTTGTGAACGCTTGAGGCACACGTTTGGGAAGGCCTCTTGTGTTGCACGTTCGACTGACCTGCAGCCCCTGGAAGTGCTGGACGGTGAGCTGCGCCGTCTCGACTACGGTCCGCATGATGTTCAGCTCGGCTTTCCGCTGCGTCTCTCGCTGCGCCTCGCGTTCTTCTCGAAGTTCCCGCACCCGGTCCTCAGCCCGTTTCTGAAATTTGCACGAATGATGGCGCAGGCGATTTGTTTTGGCCAGTCATTGTTTTGGTCACTCAAAATGAGCAACCTCAAACAATTGGCCAACTTCCTCAAATCATCCAAAAATCTACTGCACTTCAGGTTTTTCTATTGTGCCAACATTTGTATTCTTGCTTTGTGAGTTGCTGTGTGAAATGCTTTGATGACATGAAACACTCAACAAATGCTTCTTCTTTATCTGAGATACTGGCAACAAAGACTATATTATTCCTGCTGGCAACTGATTGTTTCTTGAATCCATGATGTCACCACAGCCATGCACAAAGTTTTGTTGTGAACCTTTCTTGTGAGATTGGTCTGAAATTTTCTCTCCCTTTTTGTGTGATGTTGGACCAGATGATTTTTACTGGGCTGCATAAACTTCACAATTGTCAAGATTGTTTTCAATTGTTTTTGATAGAAAAGAACTTGGTTTGTCTATAATTTTGCAAAAATCAAAAATATTCAACAAAATGACTTTTGTATGTTGCCAGTCAGCTTTTTTTGCACAACCCATTGACTGAACACTGACTATGTTCCCTTTTGTATTTTGCCAAGTGGAGTGGGGCTTTGAGCAAGCTTTCCAGACACAACGAAGCTTGCCACAAAAACACAACAGAGCATTTGGCAGAGGTGCACTGATGGGCCCATCTTGGTTCATTCTTTGGCCATCAGAAATGTGGAAGATGTCTTGCTACTTTTGGAATGACCAAATGCCACTGACAAAGATGTGAAATAACAGGAGAAAGTTACAATTGTGTTTTGTTGTTTCGGTGTCTGCTTCAACAAAGAACAAGAAAGCAGAACATCAACACCTTTCCTTTCCCTTCAAAATGAACGTGCACTGTGAAAGGCATTAAAAAACCAGGCTCACAAGAGCAGGGTTACAGTGGCCCTTAAACGGTGGCCAAAATGGCTCAAAAAGCAGGAAACCTTTCGAAGGCCAAGGGTCAAAAACGGCTCCAACATTTGTGGGGTTGACAGGTGCAGTTGTTGGCTCCAGCACTCAAAGGGCTTTGTTCCTTTGGCTTCGTTTTTGTCCCAAGAAAAACTTGTCACAATGATTACGATCTCAAGCTTGAGGTGGACGAAGAAGTTGTCATTGTACGTGAGAAGGAAATTTCTGTTGGGCAGGTGGGGTGGAGGAGAAAAGATCAGGATGAGGCTCAATTTGAATGGAAGTATAGCGGGTTGGTTTGACGGAGGAAAACAACCCACTTGCACTTCACCCTCTTGGCAGTTGGATTTGTTCATACCTTTTCGTCGTTCAACCCCTCCTTCTCCAGTTCCAGGTCAAACACTTTTTCTTCAGCCTCCTCTTTGGCTTGTTTCAGGTTGTCCTGAAATGCGTGGATCTTTATACTCTGTCAGCGCGTTGTGATTTTGCGAAGCTCATTCATGAGCAAGCTGTTGGAATTGAATGTTGTCCACACAAAGATGACACAAGAAGGGTTTGATCACTGAAACACGCTGGAATTTGACGTACAAGTTCCTTCTGCATGTCCTCCAGCCTCTCCTTCTCGACCCCGAGTTGCTGCAGTTGCAACTCGAGCTGTCTGCAGCGCCCCCTCTCGGCTGTTTCCCTGTTCTTCAGCGCCCTCTTCTCCGCAGCTGCCGCCCTCTGGTGCTCCGCCAGGGTTCGGTTCAACAAGTTGATCTGATTTTCCTTTTTCAAGCCCTGACAAGGAAGAAAATTGTTCGCGACATCTCCAGAATTTCAGGCCCTTTTGGTGCTGGAAAATACGTGTTTTTTTTTGCAGCGAGACTTGTGTCTCAACTGAAAATCACATTTCTCTGAGACTTCTTTGATAACAAGGATCTGACCTCCTCCTTGGCGACACCCTCCAGCTCCCGGATTCGCTCCTGCAGGTGCTTGATTTTGTCTGCTGTTGACTGCACGAATTAAAACAAGAAAAAGTTTGACGAAAGGCAATTTTAGTTGTGATATTTTCTTTGTGTCCACAGAATCAAGAACACTCACCAAGTTGCTCGTTTGGATTTTCTGGATGTAGTTGTAGAAATCGGAGAAGTTGAAAGGGAAGCGAAGCCCATTCGAGCAGTTCGTGCACACACTGGCTCCCTGAAACAGAGTTTGAAGTCAGTGCACCGCAGACAGAATGACGAATGAACGGATGCCATGTCTGACAGTCCTCACCGCTTTGCTGGGCTGCAAAACTTTCTCCACTTTCTCAGGGTCGACCACTCCTTCTTCTCTGGCGGCCTCGTACAGCAACTTGGCCAGACCCTGACAAAGACATTGACGTTCAAAAAGTTTTTTGTTTGTTTCTGTCGCGTTATGAAAGGGGTAGAACTGAGTCCAAATTCACTTCAAAACAAAAAGCATATGGGCCCCGTGGTGATTTGAACAATTTGGCTTTGCATCCAGGTTTGCCATTCAGCTTTACTGTCCAGAAAATGTTGAGTCAGCAAAAATGTAGCAATTGCCTCTCTACAGCCAACAACAACTGATACCTTCCAAAACTGTTTTGACACTTGTATAGTTTGTCTCATACTGGTCCAGAAAAAGGCATAAACATTCTGATTAAATGTAAAAAGAGTCACATTCAAACAATATTTTGAAGTGATTTTCAAGTTTGACTTTGACCCCCTGCCCTGCCTCACCGATGCAATACAAACTATGCACCACATCTGCCACCAATTCTCAATGAAACCCAAAACTGTTCTTTTTATTACCATAAAAATTGTTCTTTTTCCTGGTGACACATTTTGATGCAAACTTTCTCAAATTCAACACAACACCCACTTGACCTGAAAGCCCATCCAATTTATCATAAAAATAAAATTTGGTAACTAAAATTGAATATGCAGACTTTCAAGATGGAGCACTAAATAGAACCCCTGTCAAAAGTTCAGGAATTTACCATTTTAAACTTTTGCAAAAAAAATCAAAAATTTTCTGTTTTGTTCTTTGGAGACACAAAGCATTTTTTGGCACCCCAAAAGTTACAACTGAACAAATGAGCACACCAAAACCCTGACCACTAGCTCTCACACCAGAGATTTGAATTGCCTGCCTGTTGGTGATTTTCGGTTTTCAAATTCCGGTTTCAACGAACCCAGATTTACGCCGGTGGCACGAAAGAAGCCAAGTTTTCTTCGAGGTTTTGGGGAAGGGGGTTGATTTCACACCCACCTGTCTCCCTCCTTTGGTCTTGTTCTTCCAGATGTTGAAGATCTCAAAGTTGACCATCTGGACGTTGTCTCTGTGCTGGAACTTTAGGTTCGCAATCGTCTCCGGCTCCAAGTTCATCCGACTTAAAGCGATGTGCTCTAGTCGATTTCCGGCAATCATCCCTGCCAATGTGCTCAGGTCTGAAGATGTCAGGGACCACCGCTCCTAGGACGGAAATGTTTGTTTGTTGTTGTTTTCAGGTGATTTGAGGAGGGTTGCGCGATTTGGGGTCGCTGCAAAAAGCGACCCAAATCAAAGCAACCCAAATCAAAGCACGTGGAGGCAGGGCCAAACAAAAGTATGTGTACAGCAGTTTCATAGTCAAGATGAGGATTGATTTGGGATCTATGGGGCTGTTTTGGTTCAATTTGGGCTGGGGATAATGTGCTGGGAAGGATTTTGGGAAGTTCAAAATTTTGTGTTCTTCAGGTCAAAAAGTTCAAATATACAAAGAAAGGCTGAAAATTTGGGGAATGAATGTAGAAATGGGTCTGTGTCTCAGAAAGTACAAATATTTGGTGAAAAGGGTATTGTGATGAAATGTAGTATATTTACTGAGGGTTTGGGTGGTAGCATTCATTTATTGATTTTCAAAATTGTTTACATGGTTTTTAGGTTGGGTCAAAGGTTGGGTTGAAATATCAGATTATATATAAGTGTTCAAAATGGTTATTTAAGTAACAGTTGTATTTATTTGTGTGTAATTATGTATGAAATTACTAGATTTTTTATTTTTGAGAATTTCAGTATTTATTTTGGTGCTTTTCAAATAAAAAGTGAGGTGTGTAAATTTGAGACTTTTTGAAACTATTCAAAACAGACATGTGGACTAGACTTGGGTTCAATTATTTGTATTAGGTGTAAGAATGTTTGATTTTTCATTCTTGTATCTTTCCATTCTTTTGGGTCCATTAAAATTGAGTGCAATGGAAGCTCCTGAGAGATTTAGTTTCAAAACACACAGCCCATTTTGACATCATCAAATCACTGCGACATCCTAATTTTTGGACATTATGTTTTGGTCTTGTTATTTGTTGCCTTGATAGGTATATATGTCTCGCAACAACAAAGAGTAAACACCTTTTGACAAATTAGTCAAGCACGAACTTTACCATTCAAATTTCCAATTTCTTTCGAAAAATTGGAATCAGAAATTACTTGCTTTGATTGCTTTCTGCACGGTGATGAAGACCTGTTGAACGCTTTTGCTCATGAACTCTTCCCGCAGATACTTGGAGAACGCCTGTATGTACTCTGAGCCTTCTGCGGAACTGAAAACATACAGGAAAGATGATTGAGGATTGAAAAAGAGCCCAACACCCGTAAAAGCTACCAGGCATGCAGTCCAACGAACAAACTCTCCTCTCAGTCCGGTGGAGCATCTACAGACCTGTAATTCTTGACCTGGTTGAAGGCCACAAACACGTCGCGAGCTTTACTGGGAAGTGGGGCACACCCTGGCGCGGACGGAGCCTCACCTGCAAATTCCAAGTTATTTTGTAGAACAATACCACTTTCAAGGGTGCAAATCGACGATTTTTGAGAACTTGTGGACACGCACCTGCCACACAGGTCTGCACCAGCAGCAGTTTGGGTTTTCCTTGCAGACTGTTGACCTGACCGAGTCTGTCTGTGATCTCCTGAAGCGTCATGACAGGTACCCCCAGTCGATCTAACACACGACCCTGAGGGTCGGTTCGGCACAACAGACTCACAGCGACGCAGTTGTTGAACCTATGGGTCTCTTCGGTGCACAGCCAGGTCAGCAGTCGCTCTAAATCCTGCAAAGAATACACACAAGCAAGAGTCAAGATGGCAATGCCCCCACGGTTGTACACGTCTTGTTCAATTCACGGAACTGCACGTTTGATTGCAGTACCTGTGAAGCACAACCCTGATAACAGAAGACGTCGAAACCAACAGTTTCGTAGGCTGTGCGGAGATTCTGAGCATCTGCACTGAGTTCAGGGGCTGCAGGGTCATGGGTTCCTGGTCCAGAACTCGTGGGGCTCAGGGTGTCGATGATGACGGACACCCCGACCCTGGGAGCCTGCAGCGGGTAGCAAGGCTTCTGCAAAGCAAGTGCAAAAAAGGAGGAAGTTCAGCGTTCAACACACCGGACAGAGAGAGACAGAGAGAGAAGAGAGCGACAGACAGACAGACAAACAAACAAACAAACAGACAGACAGACAGGCAGACAGACAGACAGACAGACAGACAGATATGCGGGTGGACAACATTTCCGCACTCACCGGCAACGTGGGCGGGGGCGGACGCCCTCCTTCCGCCATATTGACCTTGACCGGTGAGCCAATTATGGCGTTGCTTCTTCCTGCACCGATATGTGAATGAGGAACGGAAATTTCAAGCTGTGAACGAGGTGACTTCACAGTTTTCAAATGTTAGGTCCCTGTGCGGGTGGAAGTCCCAACTTCTGCAGTTCCAACAGGTCTGACCTTGAGAGGAGCCTTGAAACCAACTTCAAAATTGCAGTGTGTGAGTGTGAAATATCTGGGGAAAAATCCAGGATGTGATTGTCAGTTTCTGGCATCAGAAAGCTGGCACGTTTTCACGAAAGGAAGGAAGTTCGGCGGGGTTTCTCGCTCCCGCATAAAAACTTGTCAAGGAAGAAAAAGCTGTTGTCTGACCTGTATTTTTCTTATTTCCCGAACGCAAAAACGTCACTCTGAGAATCAACTGTTTGTAAAACGAGGCTTCTTGACCTCAACTTCAAAGAACGATAAGGTATGCGTTGTCAGCAAATGACACAAATTTGATCAGTTCAAATTCGAACAGCAACCACTTGACTCGATCTTTTCTCTATTTGCCTGAAAGGAGCTGAACCACTTGCCCATCGCGTGCGAACATGTGCCGTGGCAGGGGCAGGTCCAGGATTGTGGGTTCCTGACACCATCAGAACAGACGAAAACAGTGACCTTCAACGGAACAATTTTACGCAAGCAGCACAACAATTGGAAGGAAAGTTTTTATTCAGAGCTGACCCCTCCCTTTGGGTCAAAACACGACTCCCCATGATGCGCAAAAATTTCGAGCCCAGGTCTCAGCCCCATGTTGTGCACTCGGGTTCCCGTCGTTCAGCAAACCTGCATGGGCATCTGTAGAAGTGCGAACTACATATTTTCTGCTGAGAGAAAAACTGAAATTCGATTCTATTCAGCGCTGTTGCACACAGAGAGAGAGAGAGAGAGAGAGAGAGAGAGAGAGAGAGAGAGAGAGAGAGAGAGGCGCGCGCATACACACGAATGCACATGTACGTGCGATCAGTGTCTTCACGAATGGAAGGATTGCAACAACTGCAAAACAAAGAGGGAAACTTTGGTAAAAACTTCATCGTTCTCTTTTTTCTTCGTCTGTGTGCCTTTGTAAAAAACAGAAAGCCCCCCTAGTAAAAACACATCGTTTGCCCATTTGTAGGGGGCGCGCACACGTGTCGAGTCCCACAATGTTCTCCGACGGAACCCATCTGAAGTCGTCTGATCTCAGCACAAGAGAAGACGACGTTAGGGTGACATCCGCACTTTGCTGAGAAGACGTGAATCTTGAGTGATAGACAAAAGAAATGAATTTGCGCAGGATTTATTGCACTCTAAAAACGTAGCCACTGTTTCTAGAAAAACTTACCTTTGTGCACAGAAGTTTGTGAAATGAATTTCGTTCAAGCTAACAAAGCAAGCGTTTGTTGCTGCATGTGATCACAAATGCGTGATTCAAACAACAGATCAATGGTACAATTGAACATTTCAAGGCTATTTTCGTTTGGAAAAGAAAGTTTGGAGTGATCGACGAATGTTTTTCAATTCGTTCGTTTGTTCGAATAGCAGTGAGATGAAATTTGATTTGTTTGCAAAATAGTCCATGAAATTTAGTTAAAGCAAATCTGGTCCACCAAGCACCCAGTTTCATTTTGTGCCTGCTTCCTGTGTAGGATGTGAAGGATTCGATTCCCTTCGGTGATCAGTGGCTGGTGAAGACTCTGGACCACTGAAAAGAGTTTCCTTTTCACAAGCCAGGTCTGATGTCTGTGAAAAGTGCTTCAAGTCACCGACAAAAGACCATCCTTTTCGGCCCGCCCAAGTGACGGCAATCCAATATGGTTGCCAGGGTTTTGTTTTCTTCTCTTTTGACGTTTTCAAAATCAGGGTTAACCTGTTTATTCTCGATGTTTTCAGAATTTTTAGATGGGACCCCCCTCCACCGAGCCATTGCCCTGTTTTGGTTGGACACTCAGTCGCTGTAGTCGTCCCAGTAGTCAGCGCCTCTGCACGGTATCCCCGCCTTGCACTTCTCGCACAGGTCCGCCAGGTGGGGCTTCCTCTTGTCCATGCGACGAGCCAGCTTGTCGTCCTGCAAGAAACAAGGACATCAATGTGGTAAAATATACAATTTTGGTTTTCTGATCAACCCTTTGAGATGTTATGAATTTTATGAAGAGTATTTTTTTTGACAAATGCTTGCTCACATCACTGCAGACACAGTCCTCCTCGCCACAAGTAGCACATCGTATGCGTTCTGTCTTGTAGGGCTCGAAGGATCTCTTGCATCTCTTACACTGCTGCTTGAACCAGGTCAACTGCAAGAATGAGAACAAAATTTGTTTGAAAAAACTTTGAGGTCAACACGAACACGATGTTTACAAAGGTCCAGTTGAGGAGGGGAGGGGTACAAACACGAACCAATTTGAGACCCTTGGTGATGGTCCCTCAATTTTTCACGCTGGGCGAATCCACATGAAAAGGACGCACTTTTTGACCCTGTTTGCATCAAAAATTTGCATCAAAGAAAGTGTGCGTCTTACCCGTTGATTGAATGGGACCTAGACTTCAGAAAATCAAGGCAAAAGTTTCGATGTGTCTCAAAACATGGGTCCGACTTCTACACGGGTGTTTGCGGCACTTGTCATCAATGCGTTTCTTCAAAGACGCTCAGAACTGCTGGACCAGCGTCTCCCCACCACACCCCCAAGGAAACGAAATACCTCGCCGTCCTTGTTCGACTTCAAGAAAGTGAGGGAGCTTTGCCAATTTGTCTTGCAGTGGGTGCATCTGAAGAACCCGTATCGTCTGTCCAGCACCTTGGGCTCGGTCTTCTTGGGGTCGCTGATCTTCAAATTTGCGAACGATTCCAGATCGGATCCCGAGTCGGAGTCGTTCGGATCCCTGGCAGCCATTTTGCTTGAATTACACGAGCAACAACAAAAGATTTGGTGTCAGCAAATGTTTGCACAGATAAGGAGTGTATTTCGGAAATCGATCACATGTTGTTTGAAAATCGAACAACTTGGGCAACGATCAGTTGTTACCTGTCGTTGGATCCAATGTGTGTGTGTGTGTGTGTGCATGTGTGTGTTCCAGTGCCCTTTCTGTAACGTTCTCTGTCAAACGTCCACCTTTTGCAGGCAAAACGTTGTCTTCTTTTGATCTGATAAAGTTTTGAGGCTGTCCTGTGGAACGGCCCTCACATGCCCGCAAGTTTCTTCTTTTCTATGTTTTCGTGACATTTCGTAGTTTATGAGTTATTTTTCAACAGAGGACACCCAAAATCTTTCGCCTCTGCGTGCGCTCCTCCATGTCTGTCTCCCAGGGACCTTTGCCACAGCCTGGTGCTGCCCGAGGGACGAGGTACTGGTCGCCTCTCCAGGCTGTGGTAAAAACCGGGCCTTCAGATTGAACAACTGGTGTTGGTGCACACAATGTAAATGAAGCTGTTTCATGAGCTGCAAGACACACTTCTGCAAAGCTGCTTTTGCTTGAGTCAGCTTCAGTTCGGGGCAGGTTCTATTCAACGTGTGCGTTCACCCTTTTTGTTCATTCCCAAACACGACAGCTACCTGTTCGTGCTTTTGTCAGTCGCGCCAAACGCGACCAATATTGTCAGTATGTGTGTGTCCGTGACGGGTGTAACCCGAACTGACCCCTACCCTGTCAGGGAAATTTCATGTTGAATGCAGATTTGACAAAAAATAGCTCCATGGAGCTCACGGTGATTTGAGGAAATTCTGATTTCACTCACTCTGATTTCACTCCCTCTGATTTCGCTCCCTCTGATTTCACTCCCTCTGATTTCACTCCCTCTGATTTCGCTCCCTCTGATTTCGCTCCCTCTGATTTCGCTCACTCTGATTTCACTCACTCTGATTTCGCTCACTTTGTTTTGTCAAAAATTCTTACTTTTTCACTCAACATTCACAATTTGGGAACTCATTT
>JAAUXT010044851.1_pt1 | contig 10358 bp, 12 predicted proteins | sample 7278171 | NCBI WGS metagenome assembly JAAUXT01 (sample SAMN14350112, study PRJNA611818) | marine sediment metagenome | isolation source: surface marine sediment (1.8m) | place: French Polynesia: Moorea | collected 2018-08 | reverse complement strand
CACCCCCCCCCCACCCAGAATGATCACTGTCACTGGATTTAAGCCCTCCGCGATTCATATCTCTGACTGTATCCATTCTCTCTGTTTATCCGGTCTCACCCTGTATCCAGACTCACCCTGTATCCGGACCCACCCTGTATCCAGACTCACCCTGTATCCAGACTCACCCTGTATCTGGACTCACCCTGTATCCGGACCCACCCTATATCCGGACTCACCCTGTATCCGGACTCACCCTGTATCCGGACTCACCCTATATCCGGACTCACCCTGTATCCGGACTCACCCTATATCCGGACTCACCCTGTATCCGGAGCACTTGACGTGGACACCACGCTTGGTGAGCGTCGACTTCATGCGCACGCAGAAGGTCCGGTCGAAGCCCTTGGAGGGACTCGGGGCCATCACCATCGAGGCTGCAAACACACAGAGGAAACGCGTCACAATCTGTGGGGCCCTGAGATCCTCTTCGGAAAGCACATTCGATCATAGATTTTGGAGGTGGTTTGGAACAAATGGGAATCAATCAAACATGCGATGCAACTCTGGCAGCTGGTCCTCTTTCTGTCAGGGAACATTGCTGAATTTCTGAGACGGTTGAGAGTGAAATTGAGAGAGAAGAGAGGGGAGAGAAACAGGAACAGAGACACAATGAAGAAAGTTCAAACACTGCGAGTGCGATGAACAACAGTCGCACAAAAATTACCGTTTGACATGTGTGGTGCAGTGAACTCAGACGGTATTTCGTCTGATACGGGAACTGAGATTTTCAGGATCTAAAACTCGTTTGATCAGTTCAGCGTCCGCTCGAGTTGATGTGATCCTGTATTCAGTGATCCGTTCCTATCTGCATCAAGCCTGATTCAGGCTGTATGAGTGTGGCGTTTCGTCTGCTCTGTCTCTGTCTCTGTCTCTGTCTCTGTCTGTCTCTCTCTCTCTGTCTCTCTGTCTTTCTGTCTGTCTTTCTGCCTCTCTGTCTCTGTCTCTCTCTCTGTGTGTCTCTCTGTCTCTGTCTCTGTCTCCGTGGACGCAGTGCCTGACGCGTCCTGCTCAGACTCCAAACATTAGGCCTGGCTCACAGCGGGTGGGTCCTGCTTTGCGTCTCTGCCACTTGACGCAGCGCCTGATACACCCAGTGTGAAGCGGGCCTTCGGATCATATCTGTAATGCTGCGGTCCCTATCTCTGACCGGCCCCTCCCTTCCACTGAGGCGATTCTCCCGGGGATTGGGCCGAGACTCATCGCTGAAGCGACGCACGCTCACCCGGTCCGAGCAGAGATCGGACGGCGCAGAAAAAACACGAGACAACGGCAGTAAAATTCTCGTATTGTGAGAAGCCAGCAATGGACTTGATCCTGGTACAGTAACGAGAGAATGGGGTTGGGGCAAAGTTGTCCTTGTCCTGAACAAAAGGACTTCGCTCTCAAGAACTGACCACGCGAAAACGAACCAACACACACACGCACACGCACGCACACATGCCTTCACAACTCTTCTTGCCATCGTGCGTCTTGATTGAAGAACTGAGAAACAAGCCACCAGGTCAAACAAAACACCAATGGTCCATCCATGATTCAACTGGACAGAAGACACTGGGAGAGGAGAGGAGGGTTGGGGTGTGCAGGGTGGGTCTGCCTCCGGATCTCGGGACTCTAAACCATGCGGACAGCTCTGTAATGAACGGGTGGAGCCGGTGATCGGAATTCCACACGTCGTGTTCCTCGAGGTCCGCGGGGCGACTGTGCGCAGAAGACGAGAATCTGTCAGGGACAGATCCATGGTGGATCCAGGGCAGATTTAAGGCAGGTCCAGGGTGGGTCCTGGGCAGATCCAGGGCAAACATAAGGTCAGATCCATGACAAATCCAGGGTGGATCCAGGGTGGAATCGAAAGCAGATTCAGGGTGGATCCAGTGCTGACCCAAGTTGGATCCAGGGCAGATTCTAGGTTGATCCAGGATTTGACTGTGGGAACCCCTACTCCTTCAGAGAACGACTTCATCTCTGAAACCCAAACACGAAAATGGGAACATGTTTCCGCCTGCTGCACAAACTTACGGGCCAAAATTGTGCTTTCTTGAGGATCGGGGTCTTGGGAGGGTGGCTTCCTTGCGGGCAAAAATCCCCAGATCAGACACCGTCCTGGTTTGCTTGACACAAACAAAATGGAACTGAGAGGTGACGTTTGGCCCCGTGGAAGGTTCTGAGCTGCAGGTTGCCCGGCACTAGTGACCCTGACTCTGTCGTTGGAAAATTAGGAGTTCCCACTCTGGTTCTGTGAAACTTTTGTATCTTACAACACGCGCATCCAAACCCCCAGACCATTCCCCTCCCGGATCCTCCTCTTGTCAACGCGTCCGCGGCCGACACATCGCTTTAATCGGTTAAATCGCCCATCGACAGGGAAACATTGTTATCTGCGCTCTAATGATGTCCGGGGGTCTGCCGGGAGGAAGCGGGAGGTGCGAGTTCCAAGCAAAGCCATCAGCATATCTGTCGCATTTATCGCGGGGTCATCTATCTCTATTAGGGCCGCTCCGTGCAATCCCTAAACTCCAACTGAAAAAGTTACACCCGTCATTTGCATCTGATTTGGGCATTCTTGCATGAAAGGAGAATTTGAGGTCTTTGTTCAGGGTCCTTGGAGAATACAAAGGAGAAACATTGGGTGTTTTTGTAGACTGTAGGATTCCAAAGCAAAAATGTGCGTGTGTGTGAATAATGTATGCGTGCACCCCGCGTGATACCATGGGATTGGCGTCCAACGAAACAAAAAGGGGAAACACATTTTGCAGACTCCAGGATATCAAAAGAACAAAGTGTGCGTGCGTGTGAAATATGTATGCGTGCGCCCTTCATGACACCACGCGCTTAGATACTCACAGCAGTGTTCCCCGCGCTCAATAGAGGGCGTCTCAGATCGGGACGTGCTGTTGTTGTTGTTGTTCGCGGTGGATCCGCCGCCGTCGTCGGAGGTGGAGCCCCCTGGTGAGGGGACGTCGGAGCGGGGGGCGCCGCCGCCGCCCCCGCCCAGCCCCGAGGGCGACACGAGGCCCAGGTTCTCCGCCAGCTCCTGGTGGTCCTTGATGTGAACGTAGTCGAATATGCTGCTGCCGGCCATCTCCACCTGCCGAAGAGAAAACACATGGAATGATGCAGGAGCTTGGTCTTTCTGTAGCGTTGCATTGCCAGTAGCCACCCCCAAAACACATGCACGCACACATACTGACAGACAGACACCAACCAACACACATACAAACACAACACACACACACACACACACACACACACACACACACACAAGTGGGGCGCGAAACGACTACACGCAGCGAAACAAATGGGACAGAGAACATTTTTCGGCAACAACCACGCAGTACTCTCATCCCAAAGAAACATTTGAGAAACAGGGGATCCAGACCACAATCTATTTTCATTGTGCGACTCTCTTCAGGTTAACAGGAAACTGAACGTACTCATCCTTCGTACAAAGACTGGGTTTGTGAAAATGAAAAGTGAATCCTCTTGAAAAGCAACGGAAAATTCTCGCGCTGCGCAAAAATTGTGCGTTCACTGACCCAACGACTCAACAACTTGGCTATCACGATCACCCGCACCCCCCCGCCCGCCACCCTCCCCCGACCCAGACCACGTCGTTGGGACGTCCTCCATATTTACATAATCTCCATAACGACCGTCATTACTTTAATTCTGCATGAAGTGCGCACGGATCCGTCCCGCTCGTTCACCTCTTTAGGCCCTGATTGCGTCCGATAGCCGCGACACATTTGCCGCAATTTTTGGGCGTATATTCATGCTAGTGTCGCCCAGTGGGCCCGTAAAGATTTATAAAGATCCGCGGCCTGGGGCACACTGGGTGCGCTGGGCGGGGCGAGCCTGTGCGAGGCAATGGCCGTGTTCGATTTGCGCACGAGACCAGACGCAGGTGACGTCGTGCAAGGGTTGTATGGAGACACGGTGAAGCCATTTCAGCAGACTCGGTTTGCTGCACGTGTACATCGAACACGCCCAACCGGAGCTGCGTTGCCGTTGGCAACGGAGCTCCCATTGACTTGTGGGACGCACCGCGTGGCGCGTCACGTGTGACGCAGATTTTGGGCGGTGATGGAGTCATCAGGGGCGTTATAGAGATTGCAGCAGCCCGCCGAGTTCTGATGTCCCCCATAAAGGAGAATTTTCACCCATTTCCATGTCAGCTGCATGAAATGAGGGTTATGAAAAAGTTTGGGGCGCTCCGTACCAAAGTTGTCTCACTTTTTTGTTTTGTTGACTTGGAAACTTCTGTGATGAACTTGGGACAAAAGTTTGGTGTGAGACAATCTAAATCTGAAAATTCTGCATTTCCACGAATTTGTGCAGTGTCCATTTTTGCCCTCTGAACGTTTTTGATTCCATCCCTGCGTTTTGCCGATCTTTGGCCACATTTCCAAAGCACTGTCGCTTGTTTTCGCAAGATTCACAAATGAATGTGTAAAGATGAGAACAAAAATGTCTGGTTCCTCTGAACATGCTGACCATGGGTGTGTCCTCGCCCTCCCTCTCCTCTACCCATGGGATCGGCCGTCTCCCCCGTGGGTGGGGGAAGTGGAAGCGGACCCTGCCCGGCCAGCGCTGAGCGACACAAGGGGCGAGCTGCACACCGCAGGTGTCGTGCGTCATGTCTCTCTTTACGTCAACGCGCACGTCTACATATCACGTCACGTGCCGTGTACGAGACACGTCACGCCTCACGCAATCAACGTAAACCCGGTCATATGCGTAACGTCTCTCAACACTCACGTCACGTCTGCCGCGTTACGTGCCGTGCACGAGACACGCCACCACGCCTTACGCATTCAACGTGAACCCAGTTCTCTTCGTCACGTCTGTCCGCTAGTCAACGCGTACAACGACGCGACTCGCCTTGAGGCCGTAGAGCATACACGAGACACGACACGCCCAACGCGTCCAACGTGAACCCGGTTCAACAACGCAGCGACCCGACCCCAAACCGCACGTTACCACCCCTCTCCTATAATTGCCCCTCTGAGGGTCAGGAAAAAAGTCCCCCGCCCCACCCGGTGTCACCATCAAACACACGACCTGTCAGAGCCTGCCTCTGAGTGCGTTTTTCTGTCTCCGCACAGGGAGTTGAGATCACAGACTCGCGGCACTAAATTTGATCCGCAGAGCCATCGCGTCAAAAAATAGTTCCGGCTCAAATGATGATGACCCGGTCCCCAGCGGCCAATATGGCCGGATCTCAGGGGGCCGCTGAGTAGGGGTAGGGGCGCGGCCAACACGTGACCCCTGTCGCATTACAAATGACCCGCAAGATCTGAACAAAGTTGCGTCGCATTAAGTAGACAGAGAAATATGGTCGTGTTTCGGTGACCATGCATGGGAGGTTCAGATACATGAGTCCGCTTGGTGTTTATGGCAGAAAGGGAAGTTTTTGTTTCTTATGAGGTCGTAAATTTGGGGGGAGAATAAAGACCCCTGATGGACAATAAATTCCGGGGTGACTTTGGCTGCGCTCAGGACAGGGACACAAAGGGCATCTGGCCTTCGCTCCAAGAACTGGACTCTCTCTGGATTCAGAATTCTGCGAAGTGCGAATTCTGTTCTGGAGCGAGGGTGAGGTAGAGGCGTGATGGGTCTGGGGGAAAACACGTCTCGCCTTTGTTTTCTCTCTTGTTGTTCCAAACGTTTGAGGGCTGCGAATTGAGGAGGGGGAAGGATGTGAGACCCCTGGACAAAACTCCGACTACGTATCAGAGACTTTCCTCAGTGTGGTGTGCCCAAATTTCAGCAGGCAAGATTGTGGAAAGAAAACAGTGCAACTGTTTGAGGTCACAAAGGTCACTTTGGTCAAAAAACTCCCTTTTTGTGTCTGCAGCATCAAGAGCCCCTCTGGACACACCCAGAGTGAAACGGCCCTGGTGTTGGGGGTCCAGCCTCACCACTGAGGCTCCAGTCAACAGGAGGTCAGGGACCCATCTCAAGCCCCACCCCCTGGATCCACCGCTCCCCGAAGCGAGTCGGGATCCACCCCGAGGAGGAGGAGGCCATTATTATGAGCTGGAGGTGAACCACAAAGAGTTATTGCGCATGCTCGGGAATACCAATGACCAATGATGGATCTGCGCGAAGACCAAATTTGCGTCTTCTTCCAAAAATCTTAAGGGTGATTGTCAGACTGGGAAATTACTGCCGGGAGAATATAGGTCCCGAGGGAGGAGGAGGGAGGGGACGGAGAGAGCGAGAGGGCCTCGGGGGGGGGGGAGGGGGAGGGGGAGAGACAGATGTGGACCCGAATACTTGAGTGAGATTGGCAGCCGAAGGACGTGCGCATAAAGATGGGTCCGTCCACTGTCTTGTGGGCTGGACGAGCCGAGGGGATTTTCCATTGTTTCTGGAGACGAAAACATCCATTTTAGGCCAGGTGCAGATCATGGAAAGTTCATTGAACTGTTCCCCCCCGTAAGAGTACATATTCTATTGTGAAGCAAAGCAACATGGAACATGGTCATTGGGCCACAGGCCCGAGGTCTTCACATAACGCAGTCTTTTTACGACATTGCATAGGCCTGAGGTTTCTACATCACGCGTGTTTCTTCACGGCGTCACACCGGCCCCACACCCGCGCGCTTCAAAACGACGGACACAGACCGGAAGTGACCCTGGGATACGAGGAACAGCGTCACGTGACCCCGAGATCTGAAGATCAGCGTCACAATGAGACTCGGTCTAATTGAAACGCAAGAGCCTCCGCCCTGAAAGCTTCATTAAATGCATTAAACATTTAATTCAATATTTGGCGAAACAGCGGCTTCTGACCCTGATTACCATAATGGTGCAGGGTGTTGGCGGGGCCGCAGGCTCTGTGAGCAGGACAGTGATGTAGGGTGGCGGGCACGGAGCCTCGGTCAGTAGGACACCAGAGTGACATAGGGTGAGGGGATGCAGGCTCTTTCAGCAGGACACACTGATGCAGGGTTGGGGGAAAACAGGCTGTAGCAGGACACGCACTGATGTCAGGTGGGGGTGTGCAGGCTCTGTCAGCAGGGTAGTGATGCAGGATAGGGGAGGCAAGCTGCAGCAGGTCAAACACATCACAGACAGTTTCACTGCAATGCTTCACCAGGGCGGACCCACGACGGGTCTAGGGAGCCACCTCAGAACTGAGAGCTTGGAACACAGCCCGGGGTCACTGTGTCACTCTGAGAAGCTCAATTTCTTGTATCTTTTTCAAAAAATTGAAGAATGTTCTGACCAGAAAGATAGAGCTCTCAAAGCAGAGTTTTGGTGTTTCAGAGTCGTGAAGTGGCCTCACCCGTGTCCTGCTTCAGGGGTGTGGCTCCTTCACCCTGCCGCCCCGGATTGCCAACATTAACACATCAATCATGGCACCGGACAAATCTACGGATTCAATTGCAGGCGATGTCATCCTAATACAGCAATAAGCCCCTCACACGTAATGAGGTGGAGGCGACGGGAAGGCCTCGCGCCCCCCGCCCCTCCCTCCCTCCCCTCCCAAGTCTCCTGTTTCTCCCTTAATCTACAATAGCAACTCATTCCCTGTCGGTCCCCAAGGAGACGAGCGCGCGGACAGCACCAACAGTGCGGCGGTTTGCCCCTGACCAAGTTTGTTGTGTACGTGCTTGCGTGGAGTGCTTTTCGGACAAGTGCGACGTGTCACGAGTGTGGTTTTCAAATACGCAGATTGAAGTTTTGCTGAACCGTGTTCAGGCCTTTTTCCGACAAAGAGAACCTGTCGGTAGAATCAGACAACGCCTCCTCAGAAAGTCACGTGGTTGACAAGGTTCACGTCACCAGCGTCATTCACGTAGTTGACGCGGGCCAAAGGCTCGACGTTGTTTCCAGATAAATTTGGCTTTCTTTTGTTCTGTTTTGTGCAAACGCGTCCACGCTTCAGCTGGAGGGTCGTCGCAGTCGGCGGCCTCGCTTCCAGGGCCACTTGACCCGCATTTGTCCAAACCGGAAGACGAGTTTCCGCAAACCGGAAGCTGGGTTCTGCCTCTGGAAAATCGTCGGTCGTGACCTTCCGTGTTGTCGCTTGTCTTCTGCGTCAATGGGGAATAAGGAGACTTCACAGGGGAAACGTCCTACCGATGGGTTTGGCTGCTAAACTCTCAGCGAGTGGGCGTGAAGCCCAGTTCTCTACATCCCTTCCGTGGCCCACCACACACTGGAAGCATCGTGGCTTGTTGTACAAATTGATCAGGCAGCCAACGACGCAGCATTCCGTAGACTTGTACAAGGACACAACGCTCGACGGATGCAGTGTGCAGTGGGCCTTAGCCGGCGACGCGACGCAAAGACGCAACGCACGACGGTTTCAGTGCGCAGCGGGCGCGACTGATCCGGACGCGTCGCGTCGCGTCGCGTCTCCGACGCTACGTCCGACGCTCTAATGGACGCTAATAGCGCGTCGTTTCCGCGCGTCTCCCGTCATTACGCGTCTCGTCGTCTCGTGTCGCGGCCGCTTTACTTCGCGATGCTTCACGACGAGGCTGGGGAGTCTCCACCGACGCGACGCAGGGGCGGAGCCGGGCATGGGTCGGACCCCTCTAAATGGGAGTGACCCCTCAGGCTCCGACGACAACTTTGCACCTGTGGCACACGACAAAAAGTTGTTTTTTTTTTGGGGGGGGGGGGAGAGGGATCAGGTCCTGAAGGGTGCGAAGGCGTGTGGGGCAGAATGACAGTGCCACAAACGTGGCTTTCCTGCAGACATCACGCGAACTCAATGACACGGCGCCAATTGACCTGGGAAAAAGACGCAGTGCAAGACGCATCCAGTATGTGTGAAACGTCCCTCAGGCTCAAACAAAATTGAGTTGCCAGTGCTGTTTCCAGGAGACAAAAGGATCAGACATGAGAAGCATAATTTGCCCGAGTTTCAGCTTGCCTCAAGACCAAGAGAAACTTCCTTTGCACTGTCACAGCAAATCATGCTTTGACTTTGCAGGAAATCACAACAAAAATATGCGCGGGCGAAATGCGCGACGTGAGATGATTTCTTGGTCAACAACAACAACAACTGCGCACGCGTCCCCCGCACCACGAGGCGAGCGTGCGTGTCCTCCCACCCCCGGCCGGACTACAGGGGCCCGGGGCCGCCGGATTTGGGCCCCGAGTCGCGTGTATGGCGGTGGCTGATACCGGGATCACGCCCCGTGCTGGGGCCATAACTCTGCGGCATCTCCGCCCGTCCGCGGTCCGGACCTGCGCTCACACTCTCAAACACACCGCGCAAAAATTTTCCCATGTTCTTTTCACCGAGACGCCCCCTCCGCCCCCCTGGGGTTGGGCCTCTGTGGCCATGCCCTGGGTCTGTATCCCCGAGATCAGCCGGTTATGCCACGACAACAATCGACAGGCCACGGAGGCCCAACCCCAGGGAGGGGGCGTCTCAAAAATTTGACGTGGGTGATTTTTTATTTTTTGCGTCACACTGGGCGACCATTTTTGTGGAAGATTTGGGGCTTGATTTGCTTGAGGTACAGAACCAAGGCGCGTGAAACCGAAAACTGCCAAAAGTTTGAGTTGGACAGTTTTCACAGAGTTGGGTTCGCACATGTCATTGGGTTCTCCGATCTCTGCAGGGTCGCAGCGCTGTTGTGAGCATTGGCACTCATAGGCTGTTTCTATTCAGTGGGCGCCCGCCCAACCCCTTTACCACATCCGCCCAAACCCAATTCGGCCGCCCAACCCTCCTCCCATTCCCTCCACGCCTGACTGACGGACAACACAGATGTGGGTTGAGCTTTGTGGTGCACATGTAAAGTGGTAAGTTTTCTTCTACGATTTGTGGGCACTGTATCTTGGACCCGCCTTGCCTGCCCCACATTTCCGCCCCTTGGATCAGCCCTTCCTTCTCACCTGCCCGCCCCTTGATCAGTCTCCTGGATCCACCCTGCCTCCTCCCCCCTCCTGCACCTGTCTATAACTCACCGCACTGACCATGGGACGGGCGGACAAATCGAATCCGCTGCAAATCAGGGTTTTATGGTCCCTGTATCAGCTCAGGAGAGACGCTGCAAATAACGACGGGTCTGATCAAAGGGAACCGGAGTGGATCCCCGGGCCCTGGGCTGTTCCGAGAAAAAAACCCCAGGCCTGGTTCACACTGCAGCGTCGTCACGCGTCAGGCGCTGCGCATGCGTAAAGGGAGCGACGTGTTTTGAGCGGCGTCCTGAAACGCGCAGTTTGGTGTTGAGTGTGTGCGAAGGTTTTATGCTGGGGCCGTGTAACCTGCAAATTGGGGTGCCTTGACTAGGATAATTTCGAGTGGCGTACTTCTGTCCAAGTTCTGATGCTGAGCGTCAAAGCAT
>JAAUXT010053494.1_pt1 | contig 10362 bp, 11 predicted proteins | sample 7278171 | NCBI WGS metagenome assembly JAAUXT01 (sample SAMN14350112, study PRJNA611818) | marine sediment metagenome | isolation source: surface marine sediment (1.8m) | place: French Polynesia: Moorea | collected 2018-08 | reverse complement strand
TGTCCGGGATACCCCCTCCCCAGAAAAATAAAATTTACATTTTCATGCTTGCAATTGTTTTTTTGAGAAACATAACACTATGCACACATTCTTCAACACACACAAGTGCTGTCCTGCCGATGTACGCTGCGCGCGGCTGATTCTCCACTTGAAAGTCTAGTTTTTTTCAGCAGTTTGATGATTTCTTTGTCATACCCCCAAAAAAGAAGTCAGACGTTCTTATTTTGTTGTCTTTTTGCTGAAGCACCGACGCGTGCACCACAATCACCCGTGCTGTCCGCCTGAACTCTATCCGCGGACAGGGGCCATAAAAATAGTTTCAAATGTCAAAATGGCCAAAAACCACGGACCCGAATTGTTTCGTGTCATGGTGTCGAGATTCTGGCGTTTGAAGACAAAAACCTCGGAGGTACGTGTCTACACTGGTTAGTGTTGCTGTTCTACGACGTGCTTCCTGTGCTTTCTGTGTGAGGTCTGTATCAATCGAACTGTTTTGAGGGTGACTTATCCCTTCCGGAATCCGGACCGTGACTGAAGTTCAGTGAACGGTGCATGGTCAGTCACAAAGGTATTCTTTCCATGGTCGATCGACACATAATTGCTTCACTGACGTTCAGCACGTGCAGTGCACCCAAAGCTTCAGACACGCGCAAAGGGGGACTTGCCCAGATGGTTCACCTGTCAAGGTGAAGAGAAAAAAAAATCTGTGAATTTCCCATCAGGCCTGATATTGGTTGAGGTTTGTTTGAGGTGACAGGAAACTTACAAAATTTGCGTCAAGTGGGTACACGCTCTCCCCCCCCCCTAAATTGCTGGCGTGCAGAGTTGAAACTCTGGTCTTTTGGACGATTCCTGTTATTCTACAGACCACAATTCGGGTGACGTGACTGGACGCGCACTGTTTGCGGGATAATGGTCGTGTGTCCCACGATGCTGAGGAAAAACACATTTTGTTGTGAATTTTGCGGGGATTGCTTTGTTGTTTTCAGCGCATTTTCGATTGAGACGGACCTCCTACATCATGTGTGCTTTGTAAACATGCTGTGCGAATATGCAGACAACGGGACAATACATGAGATGTCTGTGCGTGCTGTGAAATGATTTTGCCTTTCTCTTGGATTTGTGAAAAAGCGTTGACTGTTGTTTCTTCGAACTGATTCCGTGGACAATTCTTGCCAAGCTGTGTTGTAGCCGCACCAGGGGATCCGTCCTTGGGACGAGTATCAAGACACTGGTGCAGTTGATGGGTGCATCAACACAAGTATACAGATTTGTGCTTGGTTGAAATTAATAGTTCCGTGGAGCTCGCGGTGATTTTAGGCTTTCCGGTCGCCACGTGTTTCAGCCATTTGGACCACGGGCTTTCCAGGCACCAACCTTTTTGTTGAGCCAAATTTTTCAGAAAGTTTCAAAAAGACTCAAAAGATCCAAACTTGAAATTCATCTTCACAAAGATAGTGCTGTTCACATGTTTTACTTCTTTGATGCCTGGCGGTGATTTGTTTCGATCACTCACTGTTTCGGTCGCTCAGAAATTTGAGCAACCTGAAACGATTCAGCAACCTCCTGAATCACCAAAAAAGCAAGAAATGGTTCAAAGTGGTGGCGCAGAAACCCTTCCCAGGAAGGTCAAGAAACGAGTTGGGATCACCTGTCCCTGAATTGTCTTTGTCATTCACATTTAATTTGATCATTTTGTACAAGCTCTCCCTCAGGGTGCAGTGTCTTTTAAAGAGGCGTGAAAGTTGTTTTCAATCATTTGGTGGGAGCTTCAAAAAGCACCCTTTGATCACGAGCAGAGCTAAGTTACTGGGTTGTCATCATCATTTTATTCTTGCACGTGACGCCATGTACACGCGCACCTTTGCACAAATTTTTGCGGTTGCACCAGAGTACGCCTGTAAAACTTTTTTTTTTGTTGAACAGCCTGTCTGCATGAGTCGCTGTCTGAAACTGACACAATATGTCCAAAATTGTACCACAGTTTTCGGTATCCACTTTTTCGGCTGAAATGTTCCGGGCCGTGGGGTGGTCTCCTCCAAAAGTTGGTGACTGCTGAGACACACTAGCTGGACGTAATATGCACGTATAGTTCCGGGAGACACCCTCGTGCAGAAAATGAACCCCAACATTTTCCTCGATTCTGCGGGCACTGACACCCATTGGTAAGATGCTTGATGCTCAATTTCCGAGCAGAAAGTGCGTCTTCGGCACTGCACGGAAAACAGGCTGATCCTCTGGGTGCTTCGTGCAACAGTCCGTGCACAGTGATCAGTTTTCGAACACTCTGGACGTCCTTCCCGTTGCTTGTTCATACATACAAAATGAATCTAGTCAGAGACTTGTGGGGCAAAAACGAGCTGTGGCAAACCTTCAATCATTGTACGCAGGTGCGTTTTTGTTTGTTTTCCAAATTATTGAAATGCTGCTGCAAAGTTGATCCGTGGAGGCAGGGCCACAAGTTTCCGCTTTGGAGTGCGCAAACAACAGGTGGAACACACATTGTTTCCTCTCAGTGTTATTTTAACTCCACATTCAATCGTGTACATATGCAGTGTCACTTGTCACATTTGTCCAAAAAGCTGCATCGATTGCTGAAAGAGTTCAGTTTTTGTTCAGGACGTTGATTAATTTTCCTGTTTGCGTTTGAGAATTTTCGCCAGAACAGACAATGGTCACGGCTCGGGTACGTGACGTGACTTGACGTGTTTTGCACAAAAAGTATAAAACAAAAAACTCGTCGATGAAGCAAGCGTCCGCGACGGCACGAGTAGACTGTGTACTCGTACAATTGGTTCCAAAATCCTAATTGCCTGGAGCTGGTGTGCAAAATTTGTGCCGAATTACTCCAGGCTTTGAGTTAATTTTAACCAAACCTTGTGACGAGGTGCCCGATTTTGGGTGCTACTGTTGTTCGACGAATCGCATATCTGCGTCAAATTTTGTACGTAAACTTTTGACGTCTAAAGGTTCTAATTGCTGAGGCCCTTGCATATTAGCGTTCGGCGAACGTTTTTGTTGACGTCCTGTCAAAACTTCACTGAGAAATGCTTATATGACACAAAAAGTCGTGAAAAACGTTCAACAGTCTCGATCTTTAGGGTCGACGGGCTTCGTCGCCGTCACCGACATGCAGAGACCTCGGGACAATTTGTCCCTCTTTCTTGCCATGGAAATGTGACACGAAAAAATCTTGTGCAATATATTTTTTGAAAAGACCGGATTTTGCAAAGGTGCCAGGTTATTGACTGTTGCTTTAAGAATTGCATTTTGTTGGTCAGGTGGGAAACTGGGAGACAAAAATTAAAACTTTGAATTGAATTCCTTGCGTGTTGTATTTTTTGTTGGTCAAGATTTGTGTCGAGTGATTTCGGTCGGCAAAACGGGCATTTTGCTGGTTCGTGCAATGAACACAGAATCTTCTTTGACAGCCAAAAATCCAACATGCAAAAAAAAAACTCGCCTGGATTTGGATTCTTACTGCAAGAAATTCGAATGGTTTTGTCTGTTTTGCAATTGGTTTGTACGCCCTAATGACATTGACGGGGCGGTTATCTGAGCTGGGAAGGGGCTGAGCAGGGGGAATGGGCCACACAAGAGGGGTCGGCGAAGCAGCGAGGGTGACTGAGCAGGGGGCCTTGGCTGAGCAGGCGGGTTTGGGAAAACAGGGGGCTTCACTGGGCTTGGGTTGTCCAAGCAAGGGTGGGGTTTGGCTGAGTCGGGAGTGGCTGAGCAGGGGTTGCACCAGAGGGGGACGGTTGCTGAGGATTGGGGGTGGGGTGGCTGAGCAGGGCTGAGCATGTGTGTCCGTGTTTCAAACCAAGTTGGTTTTCCCGGGGGGGGGGGGGTTGGAGGTTGGTTTATCACCCCCTGGTTTGAGATACCAGGCTCAAACGAACTTGAGTTGGTTTGCTGTACTGCTGATGTACGCAGTGGTCAGCTGCTTCTCCACTTGAAAGTCCAGTGGATTTTGGCTTCCAGGCATGAACTCTGCTGAGCCAGCGCAGGTTGTACCACCAGGCCACCAACCCGCCAGAATAAATACTCCGTGGGTCCCTCGCCACTGACAATATGACAGGTTGATACTGCTGGTTTGGGTTGCTTGTTTGCTTGTCTGAAAAAGCAACCCAAATGTCTTGAAATGACCGCAAGGCCTGTGGACCAGACACAAATCGTTGAGCAATCAAGTGTTGCAGACTGGCCCGACAGGCTCTTGCGTTGTTTTCTTGGACTTCTGAAACTGTCACTCGAGCGTTTGAACTCTTACTTCGTGGCGAATGCACAGCTGGACGCACGATCAGTGCGTGCGAATGGACTTGAAGTCACCCCACAACGTGAAAGTCCTCGTGATTCAATTGTTCTCAGTGCACAGTTTTCATCAATCTGAGAAAACTTAGCACAGTTTCTTTGTCACGTGAACATGGCGTGCGAAGCGCACAAGTCTCTTGGCACGTGGTGTGTGTGTGTGTGTGTGTGTGTGTGTGTGTGTGTGTGTGTGTGTGTTGCACACCACCCCGGAGGCCCAAATTAAATTTTGCCCCTCTGAGTTCAGCGCAATTTTGAATGACGATCGCTTGGTTGTTGACGCCAGGTGAACTTCCTGGGTGCGTCCTTTTGGCCGTTTCAGGCTGGGTAAAAGCCAGTCGCGAACGCCGTGTCAGCAGTCAGCCGAGCAGCGAAATTTTTTATGCACACTTCACGTGATCTCAAGCAAAATTTTTACGTGCAGTGGTAAGTTATTTTGTTGATTTTTGTGCAGGCTCAATTGGTTTTCAAGCGCGCGATCGCTATCGTTCAACCGCGCGCTTGGTGCAATCACTGGTGTTTCAGTCGTTGTTTTGTCGCGCAGTGTCCACCCCTTTTCAAGAAAAGGGAAGTTTCCACCGCCCTAACTGGGCATAATTTTTCTGCCCCAATCTCCTGAGAGTCTCCCTTTCAAGCAAATGAAAAATCTCCCCTTTATCTCTCCTTCATCCTTGGCGTGCGCCAAGGGCGTGTCCATCTCCTTTTCCACTGCTTCTCTTCTCGACTTCCTTCATCCAGCCTGACCTTCACTTGTTTTTGCCAAACTTGTTTTTGTTTTGTCAAATGTAAAATTTCAGCTGTTGTTTTGCTTTTGTTTAAAGCAGGTCTCAACAAGAGATCGATAAAGTTCTGAGTTTCAGTTGTTCGGAGTCTGCTCGCACTTGTTGCAGTAGATCTGCAAATCTTTGCGCATAAATTTCGATCAGTTTCACCACAGGTGGGTAGACAGTAAAATTTCAGCTGTTGTTTTGCTTTTGTTCAAAACAGGTCTCAACAAGAGATCGATAAAGTTCTGAGTTTCAGTTGTTCGGATTCTACCACGCGCCGTATCGCAACGGTGATTTTCTATTGATCGTACAGTGTGCCGAATTCACACTCTTCCACTCCATTGGTTTTCATGATCCTGGAATTGTTTGTTTTGATCCAACTTTGTGGTAGAAGTCACCTCTGACACTTTGAAGTGTATGAGAATATCACTCACACCACTTTAGACTCAAAAATTTTATTCCAATTTCGATGCAAAGCATCTCGACTGTCATGAAAATTTTTCATCTGGCGTGGTGCGAGTGGGATGTTCTCACATGCTTCAGCGTGTCAGAAGTGTATCGTCTACTCGCACTTGTTGCAGAAGATCTGTGCAGATGTTTCTGCCTGCAAATCTTTGCGCATAAATTTCGACCAGTTTCACCACAGGTGGGTAGACAGTCACAGACTTCCCATTGAAAAAAAAAAGAGGGAATCACTGGTACCGACCAGGAACTGCGATTTGAGTGCACCGGTACGGGGAGTGACACGCACGATGACGAGTACGATTGCACCAAGCGATGCGATGTAAACAGACGGACGCGTCGTTGATTGGTTGAGAGTCCCGTCATCTCACGCCGCGCCACACGCGCGCTCCGACATGGCAAGGTGCGTGTTGTGCTTGTGGGTTTGCTTTTTTTTTCATTTCGATTCAAGCTATCAAGACAATACAAACAGTTGCAGACTTGATTGAAAGAACTCATTGTCGATAAAGCGAATCACAATTCGCGAACACTGCTCGCCACAGGTAAGCCCACAGTATTTTTATCGAACATTGAGCATCATCAGCTTGATACAGAATCTGAGCGTCCGGAGAAGGATTTGAGGTCTGAATTTGAGTTGAACTTTTCATTTCTCGGAACTTCTCGGCATTTCCAGAACATAAAGTTTGCGTTTTTCGTGTTCTCTGTGGATCGACTCCAAAGCAAATTGCAAATGGGGAACTGCTTTTCCAATGGGGAAATGCCGCTGGACAATTGATTTAAACTGTTAGATCTATGGACGCAAACCAGTAGATTTTTGACAGATCATTTCTGGTTGTGACAATGAAATCCGCTGAACAGACTCCACTTGTGGATAGAGTTTTTTTGAAACCTGTTTGGCTTTTTAGTCAATTCAGACTGTCAGGTGCAAAGTTTGTAGTCTATTGGGTACATTTTTGTGACAAAACTTGAAAAGCAATTGACAATTGACAGATTACGGATGCGAGAAGTCTGACGGCGGACTGAAACATTCGTTGTTCCGCTCGGCCAAAACTGGTGTCTTCATGAGTTCATCATCAAGATAATTTTCACAGTGTAATCATTTGAAGTTTTGTGCTCTTGTAGACAAAAGAACATGCCTGCTCACGGGGTGTTCGACAGTTCCGAGTTACTCCAACCGGACGGTTCCTCCACGGATTGGGCCACACAATCTTCAAAGGTAGTTTATTCACACGCTCACTCGAAACGCAAGAACAAAGCTTCAAGCAACGCGGTTGAAAGGCGCTTCGGTAGAAAAGGCATGAATTTTGTACACGTCGTGACCATGCCACATTCTTTCTCTCAACTTGTTTGTTTGTCGGGATTTCAACTGTCGGCGCGTGGTGCGATACTCTTCAGGAGGACGTGGTCATCTGTGGGATCTCAGGACGCTTCCCGGAGTCGGACAACCTGGAGGAGTTCCGGCAACACCTGCTGCGAGGAGAGGACATGGTCACCGAGGACGGGCGCAGGTGGACACCAGGTCAGAAAACACTTTTTCAATGCCCTGTGCACAGTTCAAGATCTATGCTAACAAATCGTCGCATCCAATCCCACCTCAATGATTTTGGCAGGATTGCACGGGCTTCCCAAAAGAAGTGGGAAGTTGAATGATATTTCCAAGTTCGACGCCACGTTTTTCGGAGTTCATCCAAAGCAAGCGAACGGAATGGACCCTCAGTTGAGGCTGCTGCTGGAGGTCACCTACGAAGCAATTGTCGACGCAGGTGCGTTGAAACAATGCGACTTTGCATCCGCAAAATGTCTGACGGTCGGGATCCTTGGAACTTTGCTATTTTCTTGCAAATATCAACCTCTCAAGAGTGCTCTTCAACCCGTGAGAATTTTTTTTTCACAATTTCTGTGGGTACTCCAGGGAAAACATGCGGCCCCGGGAGAACGGATAGTTGAACAGGTTACAAACTGATCCTCAATTGCCCACGGCATTTCGGCGAACCGCGGGCTGAGTGCAATCGAGATGGTCGTGTTCTGTGTGCATGCAGCATGTATGTGTGTGTGTGTGTGTGTGTGTGTGTGTGTGTGTGTGTGTGTACGGTGGTGAACCATCTATTGGTTTTCTTTCTCACTTTGATAAATACTGTTCATGACACCAACATAACCCCCCCCAACCAAACCAACTGTTACTTTTGTGGTCAGAGGGGTGAAGAAACTGTTGGGGCAAAGCAATATAAAAGGCTTTTGATTTACCCCACCACCAGTTCCAAAACCAACAGTTTCTGGCAGGCAGGCAGCCAGCCATGGCATGTTTGTTGGAACAACTGTGCTTGTTCTGAGCACAATGCCTGCTGTAAAGAAGCGCGGCTCGTTGACCTGCGATTTCTTGTTCATTTTCGGAGTCAACACACTTCGTTTGACCCTTAGGCGTGAGCCCGGCAGCTGTGCGGGGGAGCAGGACGGGAGTGTTCGTCGGCTGCATCGGCTCCGAGGCGCACCACGCGTGGGGCTCTGACCTCGACGCCATCAACGGATACGAAATGACCGGCTGCGCCTTGTCCATGTTCGCCAACAGACTCTCGTTTTACTTCGACTTCAAAGGTTCGTTACCTGATCCGGCTCTTCCAATGTTAAGAGATTCCGAATATTTGTGCGACGTCTCGTTAGAGCAGAGCACTGAGGGCGCGTTCACACAGAGCGTGAAAAGTTGCGTGGTTCACGCTGTCTTCGCTTTCCACCCACGCTGTATCGAGTGTGGTACCACCAGACCCCTCCTCTCCAGTCTGAACATATTGTTTTGTCAGTACAGTATTTACACCTGGTACCATGGGGCCAAAATTGGTGTGGTTCCAAGCTGAAAAACCCAAATGGCTCTGAAAATCTACGTGAGTGGAGAGGAGCGTGAACAAGTGTTCCAAGGGAATCACCAAGAGTTGCTGGACAGATAGATGCGTACACTTCATGGTTAATTGCTGTTCAGTGATTGATAAGTATGACCAAGCTGTTCATCTTTGATGTTTACTGGGTAGACAGATATAACATTTGAAGGATCATTGCTGTTCAGTGGCCATGTAGTTCTTCTGTGGTGTTCCCAGACAGATCAATGCATTTTCAAAGGGGAATTCATATTCATGAAAAAGTGTATCTTGTCTGTTCATCTGAGATTTTTGGGGGACCACTATGCAGGTCACCACGAGCAGTGTGTTTGCACAGATGTTCTCACCACAGAGCAGTGGGAAAAGCTACCATGGAGTGCTCACCACATCATGGAGATGTCTCCCTGTCCCATCCTGCCCGTCACACCCCACCCCTACAGGGCAGAATTGACATTTGGATTTTCAGAATTCTGCAAGTTGTCTGACTTCAGAGTTTCCAAGTCAACCCCCCAAGCCTTTCTCCCAGTGTGGAAAACTCATAGATCTCCAGGTTTCAAAATTTTCTAAGTTTTGAGGGCTTCTGAGGTGCACCCGCCCCCAAAATAAAAAACTTCAAGGTCTCTGGGTTTTCAAAGTTTTCTGAGTTTTCCGGGTTTATGAATGACAGACACCACTGCTGCTGATGTACCATGTGTGAGTCAAATTTGTCAGTGTGCTGGATATCCACAAGGGTGATATTCCACTTGAAAGTCTTGTCTCAACTCAGCCTTGGTTTGCTTTGCGTCTTTTGACCTCTCCTGCATGAAAACTGCGTTGCTCACAAGGCAGTGTTCTTGAATTTGGCTTTGTTACTTTTCCCAGGTCCGAGCTTTGTTATCGACTCGGCGTGCTCGTCGTCGCTGCTCGCGCTCGACCAGGCTCTGCAGGCGATCCGCGCGGACCGTTGTGATGCTGCGATTGTAGCCGGCTGCAACTTATGCCTCAAGCCAGCCTACTCTCTGGAGTTCCTCAGACTCGGCATGCTTTCACCCGACGGGACCTGCAAGTCATTCGACGCCTCAGGTGTGCACAGAAAGACGGGCTTTTCACTACCCGTTGTTTGCAAGGCGAGATTTGAAGGTCCTGTGTTGAGCTGCGTCTCCAATCTTTTTGTCTCAGGGGTTCTCAAAATACAAGGGTGACCAACAACGTCAGGTTTCGATGTTGTTTCCTTGCAGGAAATGGTTACTGTCGAAGTGAAGCTGTTGTGGCTGTGTATCTGCAGAAGGAAAGCAAAGCGAAACGAATTTATGCCACTATTGTACATTCTAAAACAAATGCTGATGGCGGAAAGGAGAAAGGTAAAGGAAGATTGTTGCTGCGTGATGTTTGAACAGTTGTCAGCAAGCTCGCGACATGTGCACGAAAAGAATTTTGGTACATTCGTGTGATTAGATTGGCATCCTTGTCTTGGTTCTCTGTCAATGTTCAATTTCGTTCAAATGTGACAGGCATCACGTTTCCGTCGGGAGACGCACAGAAGCAGCTGTTGCTCGAGATGTACCGCGAGGCGGGCGTCGACCCCCGCGACGTGACCTACGTGGAGGCGCACGGCACGGGCACCCGCGCCGGGGACCCGCAGGAACTGAACGCCATCGCCGACGTGTTCTGTGGGAAGGAACGAAAACAGCCGCTTCTCATAGGCTCAACCAAGTCCAACATGGGGCATCCTGAGGGCGCTTCAGGTGCAAACTTAGATCTACTTCGAGCAGACTTTGTTTCCGGAGCACGCATTTCTCTGCAGAATGTTGCACACGATTCTTTTGTTTTCGCGAGGAACTTTTGGACATTGCAGTTCTTGCCGAATGAGTCTGCGAAGGTTTCTTGCTGGGGCCGTGTATAACCTGCAAATTGGGGTGCCTTGACTAGGATAATTTCAAGTGGCGTACTTCTGTCCAAGTTCTGATGCGAGCGTCAAAGCA
>JAAUXT010071394.1_pt1 | contig 10364 bp, 4 predicted proteins | sample 7278171 | NCBI WGS metagenome assembly JAAUXT01 (sample SAMN14350112, study PRJNA611818) | marine sediment metagenome | isolation source: surface marine sediment (1.8m) | place: French Polynesia: Moorea | collected 2018-08 | reverse complement strand
TCAATAATCGTGACGTTTCTTCTCAGTGACAGACATCACAACTCTGTTTGCAGAAAGCGTAAAGCAGCAATATGAACCCGATTAGTCGATGAATCGATGAACAATGAAGAGATTCGGGCAATGTAAGGCGACTCGGCATAATAAGGAAACCATATTGAACACACCCGTGGGTGTCGTTCGATGATGCGAAAAATTTAGAGCATCATGTCTACATAACTGAACCATCACAAAAATTCACCAGTGAGATGTCAAGGCCATTCCAGAAAATTTTGAAAATTTTGGTTCAGTTACCCTGCTGAACCAGGGGGGAGGGGGGTATTTTCACCGTGTGTGTGTGTTGCGCAGACAGTTCGACGTTTGGTTCAGTCCATTCCAGACCGTTTGCTTTTCATGCATGTTGGAAAGGAAAACCCATGGTCCAACACAAGACAAATTTACAGTGTGTGTGTGTGTGTGTGTGTGTGTGTGTGTGTGTGTGTGTGTGTGTGTGTGTGTGTTCCAAGTTTCTTCGCACACAGGTCAGGTTCAGGGTTTGGTTTGATCATTGCAAATGTGTGGCCGAATTGCCTGTCGAAGCACAAACTGAAAAACAGTGACAGCAAACAGTTCGATGCTTTTTTCTGTCAACATCGAAGTGTGTACGCAAAACAACTGGGATGGTCACTATGTTTTCAAGCGCGCGGTCCGGCTCTGCCGATAGGACGTGCGCTGATTGTAATCACCATCAGTCTGTGTGTATGTATGTAGATACATTGAGTTGCAGGGGGGGTAACTCAACATGCTAAAAATTAGCCAGGATCATTTTTAGGCCATTTTAAGCATTCTTAATGTTTTTGCCCATATTGAGTTGGCCAGCCCATATTAAGTTAGGGGGGGGGGGCAACTCAACATGGTGAAATTCAACTGGGATCATTTTCAGACCATTTCAAGCATTTTTTATATTTTGGTAATATTAAGTTTCCCCCCCCCCCCCAGTGACCCAATATGGGTTGGCTAGCTAACTCAACGTGGATATTTTCAAAATTTTCTGAAATATATGGCTAAAAATCTTTCGCGTGAATGGCATAAAACCGCGCGATTTTTGGGCGATAGCCTTCTTGTTACTGGTTTGGAGATGCTGCCTGAGGCGGATCCAATGGGCCCTCCAAATCCGAATAGATGTTTGCGCCACCTTGTCAAAATGTTCAAAGTTGAAGTGCACACCCCACCTTCATTGACCAGATCTTGGGTCCGCCTCCACGATCCCCTGGTTTTCTTGCCAATCTGAAAAGGCCAAAAGCGATAATGTCATGTTGTGTTATAAAATACGATTTTTCATGTCGTATGGTTTTGCAGTTGGGTCGAGCTTCACGAGCCGCACAGCCCTCCCTGCGACACCATGCAGGCAAATCTTTCGCCACAAGTGAGAGAATTTCTCAGATCAGCCGCAATCTTTTCGTAAATCTGCAGCGAACGGACACCGGGTCACACAGTATGTGATTCAGGAACCCTTCATCTCAAATTTGGATTTTGACTGACAACATGTTTTTGCTGAACAGGTTCCAGACTTTTGGCTGCAAATGTTATGAGTCCTGCTCCGGACTTCCAAGGAAAAGCTGTTGTTGGTGGGCAGTTCAAAGACATATCGTTGTCAGACTACAAAGGAAAATACCTGGTCCTCTTCTTTTATCCCTTGGACTTGTAAGTAAACAGTTTTCCAAATTCGGTTCACTGATCAGTGTACTTCCAGGCTCGTGCTGGGTGTAAATGATTTTATTTTGCAAAATATGAATTTGAGGTTTGCTTGAAAAGAGGTTCTGCTCTCAATCCAGGCGCAACAGGTTCGAACTCAGAATCGGTTCTATTTTTCAGCACGTTTGTTTGTCCCACTGAAATCATTGCGTTCAGCGATCGCATCGCCGAATTTGCAGCTATCAACACTGAAGTTGTCGGAGTGTCCACAGACTCACATTTCAGTCACTTGGCATGGATAAATACGCCCAGGAAGGTTTGGCGCTTCCTAATATTTCTGTAAATTGATTAATTCAGTTGAGAACAGGGAATTCAAAGTGCGCACGAACACCAATTTTTTGCACAATTTTAGGAGGGAGGTCTTGGTGAACTGAAGTATCCCCTTCTGTCAGACTTCAACAAGAACATCTCGCGTGATTACGGCGTCCTGGTCGAAGCAGCGGGACTCGCTCTCAGGTTCAGTTTTACTTGCGTCTTTGGACTATTTGAGATTTCATCTGAAGAACAGCGGTCTTTGCAGGCGCAAAGCAAAGTGACCACACTCTTCTCACTTTCCAGGGGATTGTTCATCATCGACCCTCAAGGCACAGTGCGCCAAATCACCATCAACGATCTGCCCGTCGGAAGGTCTGTGGATGAAACGCTTCGGCTGGTGCAGGCGTTCCAGTTCGTCGAGAAACATGGCGAAGGTATGCTTCTCACGCCGTCTACACACTGACATTTTCACGGATGCTGCAGCAAAGACCTTTCACGCGTGTGGCCTTATGCACACAAGTGCGGAGCCTTGCGTGAAGCAATAAGTTTTCGTGCATCCAAGTGCAAAGAATACATCCCTGCGCCATAAATCTTCACCAAGTGAGCGGCACTTCACAAAGTCCAAAGAGTGACGAACGAAAATTCGCAGAATTCGATGTCATCTCGTTAGCGTTTTGGGACCCAAGATCACGGAAATTCTGCGGATTGAACGATTTGATCGAATGGGTGACCGCCACGAACTCCAACACCAAGTTTGAGAAAGCGACAGTACCCTGGCAGTTTGTGTCCAGTTTGTGCCCGATATCCCGTGCTGCGGAACTTAAAAATTCTTTCGCATCAGCTACATTGTACGGTGCGGCCGGTAAATGTGCATGGCTGGCTGAAATGGGATTTGGTGAGAAGTTGTGCTGAGGGACACACTTCTGCCATGGGAAAACCCTGGTGATTTTGGGCGTTTTGAGAGGGGATATGGTTTGAGAAATCCATTGTTCGATCGACGCGGAAGGGAGCTGCTCTCCATTTGGAACCACGTTCTTAATCAATTGAAATTTGTTTGCAGTTTGTCCGGCAGACTGGGACCCGAAGAAGAAAAAGGACACAATTAAACCTAGTCCAGAAGGATCCAAGGAGTATTTCAGCAAGGTCAACTGATATTTAGCAGTTCGATGATCTGCAAGACGAACTCTCCACAACTGACAGTAGATCTTGATCTTTGAAAAACATTTATTGATGTTCACTTGTACGTGCCATAAATAGTTTTGCTTAATTATATTTTGTTTCACTGAAGTATTATCAGGTTTTGGGAAGGCAGGATCAAAACTCAGATTTGCTAAGTCAAAGAATTGTTGTGTTGGTCATCGTTTTGTGTATCTGTCACTCATGTACCAAAGAAACTCGAATGTTGATCAGAGAACAGTGATCGTCGCAGTTGATGTTAGTCATGCACGGAAAACCGGTACAGTTGTGTCTCATTGCTGGGTGGAAAATTCTGTTCCGCGCGTTGCCCGAAATAAATTAAAAAAGATGTAGAGTCCAAAAAAAGAAATGTGAAAAATTGTTTGTTGTCTGGCAGCACGTTCCTTCGGAAGGAGATCTGAAACTGAGCAGTTGCTTTGAGGGAGAACGCGAAACCAGTCAATCCAGACCTGATTATCGTCAGAATTCTCCAAGTTCACGCTTCAAGAGCGATTTTTACTGTGCGATTGGTGAGTTTCATCTTATTTTGCATTTGTGCTGTGAGACGTACAAGAAAGACTGCTTCGAGGACACAGCAGTGCAGTAGTCTACAGTGCTGTGCAAGGTTTGTCAAAAATTTCTTCGTGATCAATATCTTAGCAGCTTCGACACACTTCGCTGAGTACGCTGTGGCGAATGTGCGGCAGTTTTGAATGCAGCACAAATGCGGCTGTTTTATGAAAGCTCGGACTTTGGACAAAATTGTTGTAACAATGTGCCTCTGGAAGAGAATTTTGTTGTGAGGCGTTGGAAACAGATTCGACCACTTTTTCTCCGGAAAGTCTTTGGTTGAATCCAGGTGAGAACGGTCGTACTTCACAGTGTCTCACTCGAGTGGATTCCGCGCAATGGGAAAGCGGCAAAGTGGGTCGGTCGGTCAATAATTCCGCGCAGCACGGCTCAGGTATTTCTCGATCCAGGCTCAGCCAGTTGTGTTCGCAGTCGGGACTTCACCAATATTACCATTTAGATAAGTGAATCCTAGCAACCGGCAAGACAACTCTAAACAAAACAGAAAAAGCACGTGTAATTTGTTTTGACCGGGAAAATGCCCTGGTTGAAATGAAAATGTGACTTGTGGGTCCTTTGGACCCTTTTGGAAGTGTAAATGACGTTAACTTTCCAGAAAACGAATTCAGATTTAAAGATGGCGGTCGCTGGTCCATATCTCGGCGTACAGATCCAACATGGCTGACGATGTTGCAGGCGATGGGGCGAACTCGGGACAAGCAGGTCCCAACTTATTACTCACAGGTGAATCAACTGAAGGAAAAACCAGTTTTCAACAAAAACCAAAGAACTTTTTTATAGTTTTTGTTCATTGCTTTTGAACGTGGAGGTGAGAACAACAACTTCACGTTCATGATCTGCTTGAGTTCGTGAAACTTTGGCGGCTGAATTGCGCATGGCTTGCTGGTCAAATGTTCACCTTTCGCTGCACGCAGGCACGGTGGCAACGGACGACGACGCGCGGACGCTCGGCGCCGTCACGGCGCCGCCGCTCAGCACAACGACGCTCAACGACAGCCTCATCTCGACCGGCACCGCCGACCTTGCGACGCGCGCCACCTTCCTCTGCTTCTTCATCATCATAGGTTCACTTCTTTCTTCATCCGAAGTTTTTCGTGATCATTCTGGCTGCCCAGTGCCACGGCGCAAGACCTGAGTCTGATCATGTTCGTGTCTGATCACCAGTTCCTACTGTTCGGAGCCCGCCGAATCTCGTAATTTTGAGGTGCACGGCATGTTTTCGCGTGAAATTTGAGGTTGCCACACGCCTCCCAGGGGATCCTTGATCCGCTCCTGAGCAAGATCTTTTCAGTAGGAGCCTGCAGAGAGCCTGCAGTTTTTGTCATCAATCACTCAGTTTGTACAAAAGTCGCCCAAACACTTTGAAATTTTTGTTGAAACGGACGAAATGTGTGGTGGTGATTTCAACGACAGGATGCCGCGCTACACTTGAAAGCCGTTCAATTGTTGCTTCTCTTCAGGTTTTGTAGGGAACTGCGTCTTGTTGGCAACCATCGCTCAAAGCGCGCGACTGAAGGGTTCCGCTCTGAACATCTTCGTTGTCAGTATTGCTGTGGTCAACCTCCTGGACTGTCTCTTCAACTTGCCTCTCATTTTGGGAACCACCATCTCAGAGGTATTAACGTTTCGCAGTTTTGGTCTTGATTTTCTTGTCGATCACTTGTCAGTCTTGTTTTATGTCAACAATCCTGCGGGAAATGCAAGCATACACGGAGACACATTTGGCCAAGTTGCTGTAAATTTGGCACAATCAGAAAATATTTGAAGGACCACTCTGACGTGTTTGCACATTTTTTTGGACTTTGAAACGTTGCGTCGCGTGCACTGACTGCCTTGTACACCTCAATTGCAAGACTTGTGTCATGTATAATTTATGGACATGTTGGTCGATAATCCGTTCCTTCCTGTACTATCATGAAACCAATCTGGTATCATTGGTAGGAAAGAGCCAACGAAAGGAAGTTGAATTGTTATGTGGGAAACAGGGACAGGTCACGTGCAACGCTTGGAATGTGCGAAGCTCAAGTGCCAATTTACAGGCGTTTAGATCCACCTTACAAAACGAACATTGACTGAGATCAATCGATTCGATCGTCTGGTTCAGACTTGCACGTTGACCCCACTGCGCGTCCGAACTTCCTGATGCGATTGATTGGATACTCGAAAATGTCTTGTCTGGAGCGTAACGTCCTTTCCGCATGAAAGGCATCGAGTTGTTGAATTTATCCGTGACAAATGTATTGGAGGGCCTGAAGCTTCATGCCCTTTGATTTGCATTGCCTTTCTCTCTCAGGAATGGCAGTACGGAGACTTGATGTGCAAATTGACTGCTGCCAGTTTCCAAGCTTGTTCACTTGTCATGATTCTGGGTTTAACTGCGATGACGCTAGATCGATTTGTTGCTGTCTACGATCCTGCAATGTAAGTACAAAATCCCATGCAGGGCTCCAGTGTTAAACAGAGCAACGCAAAATCAGAGGTGTGAACAGGGGGTTCAGGAGTCTAATTTCTGTGCCTTGAGCAGCAGCAATTTGTTTTTCGAGATTTGAGATCGTTTCTCTCAGCTGAAAGCTCCATGGTGCACCTCTGTGGGTCATTGGTGTCACTGTGTGACTCAGAAGGCTGAGTATAACACGTGCAGGCCCACTCTGTTTGCCGTACATCGACGATTCATGCAACCAAATGTCACCAGGCAAAGAACTTTGCGATCGCCTTCCCCTGGGACTGCCCCGCCCTTGCTCTCTTCCCAAACCAAATTCTGAATCAATGTTTTTGTGCAGACTCAGTGGGTGGGTTTTGGATGTTCACAGCTCCAAAAAATGTTCTCTGACGTGCTTCCCCACCTGTGAGTGGTTCTTTTGCAGGTACAAAAAGAGACTTAACAAACTGCGAGCCAACCTCATAATAATTTATACCTGGGTGCATGGCATTGTCTTCAGCTTGCCAATTATATTTGACAACAACATTCCTTCGAAGCCCTTCCGTGCCAGGTAGTGGTCTGATGTTTTATTCATCATTCGATTTCATCAGTTGCAGCTCAATCCTCATGATAAAGCACAGTTTACCCACGGTAAATTTCACGCTAAATTTCTGCATCGAAACTGGTCACAAATGAAACTCCAGTCAGACGAGTGAATGATAATTCGAGGCGTTCCGTCGGTAGCACCATGTCATTGGCGTGATGACAGTCCTTGAAGCTGCATGGCTGGAACACAAAATTTGCAAGTGCACGGTGGAATTTATGCTGGGCTGACAAACTGCCTTTTGTTGCAGATACCTGTGTTCTGTGTGGCGCGCGCCCGTAGTTTACGTGGCCTTCACGTCACTGTTCGGCTTCATCGTTCCGATCGTCGCCATCATTGTTCTCTACGTCCTCATCGTCCGCGCGGCCGTCAGGGAACGTCTCCGCGAGCACCCGCGCGTCGCGTCGCAGGCGTACACCGACTGCGTGCTGCAGCCGGATTCGCGCTTCTGGCTTGAGCTCAACACGTCCAAGTACGTGGGTGTGCTCGTCGTCATCTGGGCAGTGCTCAGAGGACCCTACCTGCTGCTCAGTTACTCGCACCAGTTCCAGAGTAACGGACCCGAGGATAGTGACGGACTGACGTATCCGTGGCAGGTGGAGCTGGCACTCACCTGGATCTACCTTAGTTTTCCCACACTCCTGCCGCTTGTGACATTTTGCTGGAGGAAAGAAGTGTGGCAGAAATTTAAAAATCTTATTTTGTGCCGGAAAAGCAATTTGATAAATGATTCTGAACCTCGCAATGGCGGTAAGAGGCGCAAACCGTTGGCCCCAGCAGAGGTGGCTGCAGCAGCTGCGAGCAAAGAACCCCTCCCAAGCATGACAGACATAAACAGGAACACCAGCATTCCAGTGCTGTTCGCGACTGAGGATGGTCTGCACTTCCAATCCTACGGAAACAGAGCTATGAAAGACGATGAGAGTTCAGAGGAGGAAGACACTGTCGGAGAACTGGAAAACACGAAAGCCTCAAAAATTGCCACAACGCGCAAATGTGACGTGTACGGTTCTCAATTGTCCCTCAAGAATGTCGAGGGGGAAAAGGAAGACACGAGTGACTACAATTCGTCAGGCGAGGGAGATCGCTTCTCCAAGTCCAATCCGCTGCCCGCGTCTGAACTGAAGAAGGCCAGGCGCCGAAGCAAGTCTCAGACAGCTCGACAAAACTCTGAAATTAATGACGACAAAGTAAATGCACATAAACGACGAAGGAAGACGTCTTCCGAAAATAACCAAGTGAGTGAAACTGACCCTGAACTGGGCGCTCGTCTGAATTCCACAGAGCTGCAAAAGAACAAAAAGAACAGAAAATCGCATCGAAAAGCGGAGAAGGAGGTGATTGAAAATGCGTATGAAAAAGATGTGGACGGTGCTGCCGAAAACAAAGAGACTCAAGCAGAGCACCACCGAACCAGCAGTGATTCTGGCCAAGGCTCGCACGAAGGGAGCATGTCAAAGAAAAGCAAAGCACGGGTGGACAAGGCATCAGGGTTCCACACAAATCCCGAAGACAGAGTTTACGAAATTAGTCCTGAAATCGAAATGGCTCACTTTCCAATTGCTCAGGGAGACAACACATCAGGGCAGAATCAGATACAGACTGACAGAACGGAAAAAGTCACAGTTGTCAGTGACGCCGTGAATGAAGAAACACCAGGCCCCGATGCAAGGAAGAAACGAAGGAGAAAGAAGAAGCAAGTGAACGAAACATCAGCTGATGACACTGACAAGAGACGCTTGCCAGAGCTGAGACATTTGCGGAGACCTGAGGGGGTGGATGACTTGTACTTCGCACCTTTGGACCAAACCTACAGCTTGCAGGACTCTGAACAGTCCGTGTCTCTGGCACCAAAAACCAACCTTCAAGAATTGAAACAGGTCAGTCAGAACCAAAGAAGAAAATGTTCGCACCGACAGATCCAGTGGTCGCGTGAAAATTGATGTGGTATCAAGATCTTTTTCCAGAGACCAAATTTTTTTCGTGAGTGCATCAAATAGACCTCAGTCAGCCCTGCAACAGATTTCTTTTCCAAGATTTCTTTTCTTTTCCATTTGCCCTGCATGCATGCTCCGAACGCCATGTTACATGCCTTGTGAAGGTGACCAGTCAGCATTGGAAAATTTTTGCTTTTGTTCGTTTTTCAGATTGGCGATGAAAAACGCGAGCTCGAAGCTCCAGACGAGTCAGGCGACGGTGTGCACCGCCGAAACTCGCAGACAGCTCCCAAACCGAGACCCCGTCAGAAGAGTGTTCTTGGCTCCGTCGACCCGGTCCACGGTCAGTCAGACAGACAGAAGCAGGAAAGAGAAAGACACGACACAGGCGGAAGCCAGCAACAACTGCTCCTGCTGGGTTCTGGCACATCCACAGACCTCAGCGACCTTTCCAGAGTTGAACCTCTCTCAGTGTCTGATATCTCAACTCACTCACAGACTCATTTGCTCAAGGGCTCCGAAGCGCCGAGTTTAGAAAATCCGTCCGCACCGATACCTGCCAAGCGAAAGCAGCACAGGAAAGCTGAAGCCATCCCTGTGCGGCAACACAGTGCTTACACCGAGGAATCTTTCACGTGACTTTTCCTGGAATATTGACAGTATTTGCTACCTTCTGCGATCACTGACTTCACCAAGTGATGGACAGTTCCGTCCAACGGGGAGGGGGGGGGAGGTATGGAGGTTTTCTTTTTTTTTTTGTGTCGGCTCAGTGTGTGAGTATGTGTGTGTGTGTGTGTGTGTATGTGTGTGAGTGAGTGTGTGTGTGTGTGGTTGTTTTGTACTGATCAGTTTGTGTTCGCGGACCCGCAATGCGACTCGAAGACAGAATTCGTCTTTTTAGCTTACAAGTGTGGGTGACATGGATGGATCCGGGAGGCAATCCTAGACACGTTTGATTCCACGAACAAGTTGTGTGTGCCCCAAATCGACAGTCGCGCTGATGTGTGCACTGTCCCTCTCCTTCAGATGCACAGTAGAATCTATAAATTTGCAACTTTTGAACCAGAAAGCCCAACAAATACGTTCACCCAAGGTTCCCACCACCAGGCAAGCCACAAAAAATGGAAGCATCTTTCCGTGTTGAACTTTCTGAAGATTCAAGTTTTCGTGTGCGTCCCTCTCGAGAAGATCCTGGATCCGTCCTCACGTCAATTGTATACAAAACGCGTTCACGTCTCTGGCGTGTGTCTCTTCACCTGCATGGTGGCAGAAAATCAACCTTTATTTTGCAAATTTATGTCTGAATGGTTGTACACGTAAACTAAATGAATCGAGAAGAAATCCTTTGTGGTTTTGTTCTGAAGCGCAGAAGTTTGTGGTTAAAGATCTGCCTCAAGTTGCTCTCGAGGGGCTTGAAATTTCACAAGCGACTCCACGCGCCAACTGCTTTCTTGAGCACCGCAATCGGTCGGAATGAGGGTTGTCATGCAGTCAGAAAATAGAATCTATTGGCGGATGAGCCTCTCATCTTCTGCATGCCCATTGTTATATATGAGAGTGAAGCCCCAGTAGTGATGTTGTAGTATAGTTTATTGTAGAGTATGAGTTGGAGCTCAGTGGTTTAGGCTACCTTCCTCTATGGTGTCACAAG
>JAAUXT010049589.1_pt1 | contig 10368 bp, 7 predicted proteins | sample 7278171 | NCBI WGS metagenome assembly JAAUXT01 (sample SAMN14350112, study PRJNA611818) | marine sediment metagenome | isolation source: surface marine sediment (1.8m) | place: French Polynesia: Moorea | collected 2018-08 | reverse complement strand
GGCTTACCGCTGGCAGTACGGGGACGTCGATTCCCAGCAATGACCAGCGAGGGGCCATTCACATGAGCGCTGGACAGGGCGCCTCCGTTTTCAAGCAGGCAGCGCAAACCGCCGGCACAACCCGGACACCTCTTCCCGGATCGACCGGTGCAATGCGGGATCCCCGGGATGCTGAAGCAGCTGGTCGATCCAGCCGGCGATCCGATCGACTTCCTCCGGGCCCATGCCGCGGGCCGAAATGGCCGCCGTTCCCAGACGCAGGCCGCCAGACCGATCCGGGGGGGCGTCTTCGAAGGGGACGGGGTTGCGATTGGCGAACAAACCGGCGGCCGCCAATGTCTTTTCCGCCTGATCGCCGCTGATGCCGCGGGGACGCAGGTCGATCAGGACCAGGTGATTATCGGTTCCTCCGGACACGAGCCGGTACCCGCGTTTTTCCAGGTCCCGGGCCAACCGTCGGGCGTTGACGACCGTTTCCTCCTGGCGCCTGCGGAATTCCGGTTGAGCGGCCAGCTTGAAGCACACGGCCTTGGCGGCGATCATGTTGAGGGCCGGCGTCCCCTGGCAGCCGGGAAAAACGCTCCGGTCAATGGCGCGCCCGAGTTCGTCACGGCAGAGGATCACCCCGCCGCGGCTGCCCCCCAGGGTTTTGTAGGTCGTGAAGGTAACATAGTCGGCGTGCGGCGCCGGGCTGGGAATCACCTTTGCAGCCACCAGGCCGGCGATGTGGGCCATATCCACCATGAACCGGGCGGATACCCCGGCGGCGATGTCGGCCAGGCGCGCATAATCGATCAGTCGGGGATAGGCGCTGGCACCAGCCACCAGCATCTGCGGACGGATGCGGTGCGCCGTTTCCTCGACCGCCGCATAATCGATGACCTCGGTTTCCGGATCCAGCCCGTAGTGTGCGAACTGAAAGCAGCGGCTGGTCGCCGATGCGGTGGCGCCATGGGACAGGTGACCGCCGTGGGAGAGACGCATCGCCAGGATACGATCTCCAGGCTCGAGCGCGGCGAAATAAACCGCCCAGTTGGCAGCCACCCCGCTATGGGGTTGAACGTTGGCATGCTCGGCGCCGAAGAGTGCGCAGCAACGCTTGATGGCCAGATCTTCGAGGGCGTCCGCGTGGGTGCAGCCGGCATGGTAGCGGGCCGTCGGATAGCCCTCGGCCGCTTTGACGGCAAAGACCGATCCCAGCGCTTCGAGAATCGCCGGCGAGGGGTGGTTCTCCGCTGCGATCAGGTCGATCGTGTCGGCCAAGCGCTGTTCTTCTTTACGGATCAGAACGTCGATTTCAGGGTCACGGGTTGACAACGACGGCATGCCGGCCTCCGAAGGTTCGGTTTGAATGCGGGTTCATGTGCTTGACTTGTTGTTTTCATCCATTGTAATAATTCCAATTTTTATAGCAAATAATCAGGACGGCGTCGAAATTAGAGACCGAAGGACATGGAAATGAAACGCACGGCCGAACTTCAACGCAACACCCAAGAGACACGCATCACCGCCCGCCTGGACCTCGACGGACGGGGGGATACCGACATTCGCACCGGCATCGGTTTTCTCGATCATATGCTGACGCTCATGGGCGCGCACGGCTTTCTGGATATCGAATTGGCGGCTGAGGGCGATATCGAAGTGGATTATCATCACACGGTCGAGGATGTGGGGCTGGTCATGGGCGAAATGCTCAACGAGGCCTTGGCTTCGCGCCAGGGGATTCGGCGTTTCGGGCATGCTGTCACGCCGATGGACGACGCCCTGGCGGCCGTGACCGTCGATCTTTCCAAGCGGCCGTATCTGGTTTTCAACCTACCGCCGGCGGTTCCGCCGGCCGGAACCTTCGACCCCCGGTTGGCCAAGGAATTCTGCCGAGCCCTGGCCACGCGCGGCGGGCTGAACCTGCATATCAATGTCAGCTACGGCGAAGATCCCCACCATATCCTGGAGGCGGTCTTCAAAGCGATGGGGCGTGCCCTGTCCCAGGCCGTGGCGCGCGACGAACGCATCGAGGGGGTGCGTTCCACCAAGGGAACGATTTAAGACCGCCCGCCATTTGTCGTGACGCCCATCCCGGTCTAAGGCCTGGGAGCGGCCGTGATCTTGTCGACACAATCCTTGCGAGCCGTATCGGCCCAGGCGGTGTGGACGCGTCGGCGCGCATCTGGATCTGCAAGGAGAAAAAGCGAAATGCAAGTCATTCCGGCCATCGATATCAAGGGGGGGCGCTGTGTGCGTCTCGAGCAGGGGCGCATGGATCGCGAGACCGTCTTTTCCGACGACCCGGCGGCCATGGCCCGCCAGTGGGCCGCCCAGGGGGCGGCTCTGATTCATCTCGTCGATCTGGACGGAGCGGTGGCCAAGACGCCCCGCAACAAGGAAACGATCGCCGCCATCGTTGCGGCGGTGGATGTTCCCCTGCAATTGGGGGGCGGGATACGCGATCTGGACACCATCGAGATGTATGTCGCGCTTGGGGTTGCGCGCATCGTGATCGGTACCGAAGCGATCCGTCATCCGGCGCTGCTCGAGGCCGCCGGCCGCCGTTTCCCCGGTCGCATGGTGGTGGGGATCGATGCCCGCAACGGCCTCGTGGCCATCGAGGGCTGGACTGAAACCACCGAAACAACGGCGATCGATCTGGCCCGGCGCTTCGAGGACTGCGGTCTGGCGGCCATCAATTTTACCGATATTCACCGCGACGGCATGCAGACCGGCCCCAACATCGCGGCGACGCGCCAGCTTGCCCGTGGCGTGACGATTCCCGTCGTGGCTTCGGGGGGGGTGTCCACCCTGGACGATATCCGCAACCTAAAGCCCCTCGAGGCCGATGGCGTCACGGGCGTGATTACCGGCAAGGCCCTCTACAGCGGTTCGCTCGATTTAAGGGCGGCCCTGAAGGTCGCCGGCGATCAGAACGTATCGCCCCCTACCTGACATTTTGCTTGACCTCCCGCACCGGTTGCTATATCAAAAACGGTTTAACGACGGTCAAAATCCTCCTCAGGGAACCATCGTGATCTATTTGCCGACGAGAGGATACGTTTTAAACTGCATCCCATCTATCATCCCGCGGCCGTTTCCCGTCCATTGACGCCAACCGGAGGGAGGATCCGCTAATTGGCACCCTTTATTCCCGAAGACAAGATTACGGAGATCCGCAACACCTGCAACATGGTGGACATTATCGGGGAATCGGTGGTGCTGAAGAAAGCGGGTCAGAATTTTGTGGGCCTGTGCCCCTTCCACGCCGAAAAAACGCCCTCCTTCACGGTCAGTCCCCATAAGCAGATGTTCTATTGCTTCGGCTGCGGCGAGGGCGGCAATGTGTTCAGTTTTTTGATGAAGCACCAGGGACTGAGTTTTCCGGAAGCGGTCAAACAACTGGCCGAGCGCTATGGAATCCAGCTGCCCCGCCGTGAAATGTCGCCCGAGCAGAAAAAGCGCCTGAGCGAACGGGACCGGATGTTCCAGCTGAATCGATTGGCCCTTGATTTTTATTGTCACGTCCTGAGGAAGGATGAAATCGGCGATATCGCCAGGGATTATTTGAAAAAAAGGGGTTTCTCGGCCGATGTGGCCGCGGCGTTCAATCTCGGCTACGCACCACCCGGTTGGGATCATCTTGTGGGTTATCTGAAGCACAAGCGGGTGCCCCTGCCGCTGGCCGAGCGGGTGGGGCTCGTGGTGCGCCGCCAGAGCGGAAGCGGCCATTATGATCGATTCCGGGGGCGAATCGTATTCCCCATCTGCGATTCCGGCGGGCGAATCATTGCCTTCGGCGGCAGGGTCTTGAACGACGACCTGCCGAAATACCTCAATTCGCCGGAGTCGGAAATCTACAGCAAGAGCCGGTCTCTCTATGGTCTGGATGTGGCCCGGCACCATTGCAGACGCAGCGAAGAGGTTTATATTGTTGAGGGTTACTTCGACGTTATCGCCTTGCACCAGCACGGCATCCGGGAAGCCGTGGCCACGCTGGGCACCTCCCTTACGCGGGAGCATGTGCACGCGGTCCAGGGGCTGATCGGTGAAAAGGGGCGCGCCTTTCTGGTCTTCGACTCGGACGAGGCCGGTATTAAGGCGGCCCGCCGCAGCGTGGCCCTGTTTGAGAAAGGTTTCGTCGATGCGCGCGTCATGGTGCTGCCGCCCGGGCACGATCCGGACAGCTTTGTATTCCAGCACGGCGCGGAAAAGATGCGGGAGCTGGCGACGGCATCCAGGGGCCTGATAAGCTTTTTGATCGATTCGGCCGTCGGCCGGCACGGACAGAGTATGGAAGGACGTATCCGGGTGCTCGACGAATTAGCCGGCCCACTGGCAGAGCTAGACGATCCCGGCAGGCGTTCGGTCTATACAAAATACCTGGCCGAGGCGGTGGATATCGACGAGGGGGCTGTCCAGGAAAAAATCGCCAATGCGGCCGCCCGCAAGCCGCTGCGGACGGCCGTTCGCTCAGCGGTAGGCAAAGAGAATTTGCCAGCGCAGCGGCAGGCCAGTCTAAACGAGCGTCGCGGCAGCCGCATCGAGCACAAGATCGTTGCCATGATGTTGGAGTTTCCGGAGATCCTACCCGTCATTCGACAAAAGCGAGTTGTGCACTATATCGAAGACCCGCTGTTAAAGTGTATTGCAATGGAGACCTTGGGGGATAGCGTAGAATCCGCGCCCCATGATTTCAAGGAAAGGGACAAACTGCGCACGGTCGCACGGCTGAGGGTTGGTGACGAAAAGTGGGAATACAGGCGTTGTCTCGATATCATCAGCCAACTGCTAACGCCACGAATGAGGGCCCACGCAGCCGAGCTTGATCGAAAAATCAAAGCCGCTGAGAAAGCGCAGGATCAGAGTCGCCTGGTGGAGCTCCTGCGGGAGCGTAAACAATTGACCGACATGAAGCAAAAGATGCTCACAGCCGCGGCGGGGACGAGGCTGTGATTTTTTTTCGGTGAGACCGAAAGCATGATCATCAGACTATGGAGGCAAGTTTTTATGGCAAAAAAAGCCGCAGCCAAAAAGGATGACACCAGTACCAAACCGAGAAAAGCGGCGGGAAAGAAGAAAACGGCGCCCCAAAAGGCCCTGAAGACCAAAGCCAAGAAATCGGCCGCAGCCAAAAAGGCCGTGGTCAAAAAACCGGTTGCGGCCAAGGATAAAAAGCGGGTGGCCGCCAGGAAGAAGGCGGTCCCCAAAAAAGTTGTCAAGAAAGCCGTGAAAAAAGCTCCCGCGAAAAAGGTCGTCACCCGAGCCGTCGTCAAGGCCAAGGCCGTGAAGGCCGGCAAAAAGACGCCTCCAGCCAAGGCCGACCTCCAAGACGGCAAAGAGGCCGTCAAAAAGGCGCTGGAAGGATTGGTCCAGCGCGGCAAGGAACAGGGTTTTCTGACCTACGCGGAGATCAACGCCGCCCTGCCGGATGCCTTGCTCTCGCCTGACCAGATTGACGACACGCTGATGATGTTCGACGAATACGACATCGAAGTGGTTGATGAGAAAAAAGGCAGCCTCACCGCCAAAAGCAAAGCCGCTAAGACCGCCAAGGCCAAGACCGAAGATTCGAGCTTACCGGATTTCGGCACCGTTACGGACCCCGTTAAGATGTACCTTCGCGAGATGGGCAATGTCACCCTGCTCAGTCGTGAGGGCGAAGTCGAGATCGCCAAAAAGATCGAATTCGGCGAACAGGAGGTCCTGCGGGCGCTATTGGATACGACAACGGCGGTGGAATGTATCCTTGAGCTGGGCGAACATATCCATAACGGCGCTTTGCGGCCCAAATATGTGCTGCGGGATGTCGACGAGGGCGATAGCCTGCTGGACGAATCGGAACAGACCGATAAATTTCTGTCGACCATCGAGGCGATTCGCGAAATTAATGAGGAAAATCGCGCGCGACGGGAAAAACTGTTTCAAACCAGCCTCAAGCCGGACGCGCAGCGGCGGATCCGTCGGGCCATCAATCGCCGCACGGTCAAGATATTCGATCTGCTCAAGGAATGGCGCCTGGAGAGCAGTGTCATCGACCGCATCGAGAATATCATCCGCAACCAGATCGAGTGGTTCGATTCGATGAACAAGGCGATCGGCATGTACGCGGATACGATCGATGCGCCGGTTGGCGAATTGCGCAACCATCTGACATCGGAGACGCGTTTCGTCAAATGGGCCAAAGAGCGCTGTGATCTGACCAAGAAAGACCTGGGCATGCTCTACAAGGAATTGCGGGCCGTCCAGGACAAGATTGCCGAGAAGGAGCTGGCCATCAAGGCCAAGAACCGCGTGCTCAAGCGCATCATCGCCAGCGTGGATGAAGGCCGCTTCCGGGCCAAACTTGCCAAGAGTGAACTGACCAAGGCCAACCTGCGGCTCGTGGTGAGCATCGCCAAAAAGTATACCAACCGGGGACTTCAGTTTCTCGATTTGATCCAGGAGGGCAATATCGGGTTGATGAAGGCCGTCGATAAGTTTGAATACCGTCGTGGCTACAAATTCAGCACCTACGCTACATGGTGGATTCGGCAGGCCATCACCCGAGCGATTGCCGACCAGGCCCGAACGATCCGGATTCCGGTCCATATGATCGAAACCATCAACAAACTGATCCGCACCTCGCGTTATCTTGTCCAGGAGCAGGGCCGCGAACCGTCACCGGAAGAAATTGCCGAAAAGATGGAGATCCCGCTGGAGAAGGTCCGCAAGGTGCTTAAGATCGCCCGGGAGCCGATTTCGCTGGAAACCCCCATCGGTGAAGAGGAAGACAGCCATCTCGGGGATTTTATCGAAGACAAGAAATTCATGCTGCCCTCGGATGCGGCCGTGAATCTGAACCTGGCCGAGCAGACCCGCAAGGTGCTGGCCACCTTGACACCACGTGAAGAAAAAGTGTTGCGCATGCGTTTCGGCATCGGTGAGAAAGCCGATCACACCCTTGAGGAGGTCGGGCAGGACTTTGCCGTCACCCGGGAGCGGATCCGGCAGATCGAGGCCAAGGCGCTGCGCAAGCTGCGGCATCCGACCCGCAGCAAGAAACTGAAGCATTTTATCGAAAGCTGAAAACTGTTGGGCGCAGGTCGGCGGCGGGGGCTTTGCGACCAGGACCTTGCGCCGCGGCCCCGGTATTGGCCGTCACTTCGGGGATGCGACGGTGGTTCTTGACAAAAACGAGCGGTAAAGATAGGACAGGGCTCGCTTCAGCCCGGGATGCTGCCCCCTGCGGCATCCCGCGGTTTTCCCGGCCGGAGCGATGTGAAGGCGAATTACCGCGGCTGCGGTTCATGCCTCACCCGAGGCGGTCTGCTTGTGGGCCCATAGCTCAGTTGGTAGAGCCACCGGCTCATAACCGGTAGGTCCCTGGTTCGATCCCAGGTGGGCCCATACATTTGTCCCCATCCAAGTCCTCGCGACCAGGCGCTTAAGGGCTTAGGCGCGGCCGTCCATCAGCGCGGCTGGATACCGTGCGGTGCGGTAAAACGTGTTTCACAGCGAGGTTATCGGCATGCTGAACAAGGCGTCTGTAGTACGATTCGGGCCGAACGACCGGTGCTCCTTGCGAAGCCGGAGGCCTGTTAAAGCCCCCGGCCGTCAACGTCCACCAGCGTGGTTCAATTTTGAACCGCGCTTTTTTTATCCGCTTTACGGAGAGCGGGCATGACACCCCGGGTGCAGAACATCATCGATGGTTTGGAAGCCCTGGCGCCCAGACATCTGGCGGAGGATTGGGACAACGTCGGTCTGCAGGTAGGGGACCCGGAATGGACCGTCGCCAAGGTGCTGATTGCCCTTGACCCGTCAGCGGCGGTGGTCGAAGAGGCCATCCGGGATGGCGCCTCCGCCGTTGTCACGCACCATCCCTTGATTTTCCGTCCGCTGCGCAGCCTCAACCTTGCGACCGTCACGGGGCGCCTTATCCAGCGGCTGGTGGAAAAGCGCGTGGCGGTCATTACGGCGCACACCAATCTCGACAGCGTTTCCGGCGGGGTCAATGATGTCTTGGTCGAAAGGTTGGCGTTGCAGAACATTGCCGTCCTGCAGCCGCTGGCCGACGATGCGGACGTCGGGCTGGGGCGCGTGGGGGCGCTACCGCAGCCGATGGCCTTCGAATCTCTGGTGCGCGATGTCAAGTCCCGCCTGGGGTTGGCCCATATACGTTGCGCCGGTCAGCCGGAGAACCCCGTGCAGCGGGTGGCGGTCTGCTCCGGCAGTGGTGGCAGCCTGATCGAGCAATTCTTAGATTCGCCTGCCGATGTTTTCATCACCGGTGATGTCCGCTATCACGACGCCCGGGAAATTGAATCCCAGCGGCGCGGGGTGATCGATATCGGCCATTTCGAATCGGAACACATTATTGTCCGTCGATTGGCAAAGCTTTTGGATGCAAAGCTTACGACGCACGGATTTCGTGCCGTCGTCCAAGCGTCGGCCTGCGAGGAGACGCCTTTTAAGACCCTGTAAGGCGATCATGCGGCCGTCGGGGGCCACGCACCGAATCGCTATGCGCGGACCAGCGCTAACGCAGCGGGGTTGAACGGCCCAAAGAGAAACCAAATTGGCCGCCGGTCGAACCAACCGCGGCGGCAATTGTTAGGACACCGTAAAACCAAGAAGGAGTCGGCCCAAGGATCATGACAGCCATCACACACGCGCAGTTTGAAATGTTGATCAGTCTTCAAAATATCGAGCTCGACAAGATCGAGGTCCAGAGAACGCTGAACGCCGTCGCTGCCCGGGTGGCGGAGTTGGAGGGCGAATTGAATGCCTTTGCCGAAGAAGTCGAAAAGGAAAAAGAGGCGCTGCAGGCCAGCAAAGCGCTGTACACCGACTTCGAGGAGCAAATCCAGACCAACGAGATGTTGGTTGCCAAAAGTGAAGCCAAAAGGCGCTCCGTCAAAACCGAACGCGAATACCAGTCGCTGCTCAAAGAAGAAGAACAGCTGCGCGCCCGCAAGAACCAAATCGAAGAGGAAATGATCGCCTGTATGGACCAGATGGAAACCCTCACGGAGACCATCGCTGTCAAGGAAAAGGATCTGGCCCAGATCAAGGAGCAGGTCGCGGCCGATATTCAGGAGGTTCGCGAGGCGGCCTCGACGAGCGAGTCCCGCCACGCGGAGCTCTCCCGGGAGTGGGAGCAGATGGCCGCTGAAGTCGACCGCCGCCTGCTGGACAAGTTCGTCCAGGTCAAGAAGCAGACCCCCGACGGCCGTGCGCTGGCACCGGTCAAAAATGCGATTTGCATGGCCTGCCACATGAACATACCGCCGCAGATGTACAACGAACTGCAGCGTTTCGACAGCTTGAAATTGTGCCCCTTCTGCTTTAGGATTTTGTATTGGGACAATTCTTGAAACCACATGCCGAGGGGTATCGCCAGCGGCCCGGATTGTGGGCCGGCGATCCCGGACGGGATCCAATACGGTAAACGAACGGTCAGAGCAGACCAGGCGATCGCTGGCACGTACGTGCTGGAGGAAAGTCCGAACACCACAGGGCAGGGAGCTCCGTAACACGGAGTCGTGGCAACGCGAAGGAAAGTGCAGCAGAAAGCAAACCGCCGCTTACGGCAGGCCTTTGGGCCCTCCAAGTGCGGTAAGGGTGAAACGGTGCGGTAAGAGCGCACCAGTTCCCCGGGTGACCGGGGAAGCTAGGCAAACCCCTCCCGGTGCAAGACCAAATAGAGGAGCGTTCGAGGGCGGCCCGCCCGAGCTCCCGGGGAGGTCGCAGGAGGCGGCGGGCAACCGTCGCCCGTAGATGAATGATCGCCGTCCGGCTCCGGGCAACCGGGGCGGGAAACAGAATTCGGCTTATGGGCTGCTCTGGCCGTTTTCGATTGTGACGGTCCACCCCGGCAGGACCTCCCCCAACGCCATCGATCGGAAGAAACATGCAAGCGGAACAGACGGGTGAAATCTCCTACCAGGAAAAAGTGCGCATTTTCTCCCACGACTACCTGAAGTGCTGTGTCTACATTTCCCAGGCCCGTGACCGGCGGCTGATCTTTACCAAAAAACTCTATTCCAAACTGATCGGCACCACGCAGCTGATGGAAGACTTTTTGGACTTCCATGGCGCCAAAAACAATACGGACTGGTACTATTATCGTGAGCTTACGGCGGCCGTCCGGCATCTCAGTCTGGGTGCCTACTCCCAGAAGCATATCGCCAACCGGCTGGTCTTTTACGATCTTCCGGATGCCGACGCCTTTGCCGTTCAAGGCGAGAAGACCTTGGAGTTTTTGAACACCTGCCTGGTCAACCTATCCCCGGCGATCATGGACGAAGCCCGTCGGCTGAATATCCCCCAACCCGAGCGGGGCTTCAACCCGGCCAATTTTCCCAGCATCGCCTCGGCGGAAATGCTGGCTTATGACAT
>JAAUXT010050970.1_pt1 | contig 10369 bp, 9 predicted proteins | sample 7278171 | NCBI WGS metagenome assembly JAAUXT01 (sample SAMN14350112, study PRJNA611818) | marine sediment metagenome | isolation source: surface marine sediment (1.8m) | place: French Polynesia: Moorea | collected 2018-08 | reverse complement strand
AGTGAGCCAAATCAGAGCAAGCCAAATCAGAGCAAGCCAAATCAGAGCAAGCCAAATCAGAGCAACTGAAATTTCCTCAAATCACCGCGAGCTCCATGGAGCTATATTTTGTCTCTGTGCCCCAACATTATGGCCGGTACATTGTCTCTCTGCGTATCGTCTTCACAGGAATTCGCCATGCAGCTGTACAAAACAAGAACATCTGCCGGCAAAATACCCGCGCCGTGTCGAATCCGAGAAAAGAAACACGATGACTGCCCCATTACGAAGGTTTAGCAAACCGCTCCTTTTTCGACCTGCCCTTAAATGCCAGACCGATGATACAGACACCATTTGGTCACTTGTCATTGACTCTTGGAGCAATTAAATTTGGGGCAAATTTGGCACCGATGTGGCAATTAGAACACCGCGCGTATCAAAATAAAGCCCGTGCTAAACCTTCCCATTATTTCCATGCCAAAAAGGAACCGCAGCTCCACTTGACACCCCTGGAAGGCTCAAACCGCTCAAGCGTTGTGAAGACCCCGCCCCACCCGTCGTGGATGTGAAATGTTTGAAAAAATGGCACCTGGAAAATGAATTTGTTGAACCCCTCCCTCAAAATTTTTCTTTGAATCTTGCAAGAAAAATGATTGCAAAAACATGTTGAAAGCACCCTCCCTGCAAGACATCAAAACTTTCAAATCTGACAAGAAAAGTTAATGTCAAAAACGCCCCACTCCCGCACCGTATCTGCAGGTTCCGGGTATCCACAAAAAACGCTCGTACCATCGCTTTCAAAGACGCCTTGTGAAAATCAACATTGCCATACGACAACACCCTGCATGTCTGCGACCTGTCGCAAGAAAGGGGGAAACGGCTGTGTGGGGTCAAAATGGAAGAAATAAAACAGAACACAATGGGGGGAAACCCAGCTGCTGCAGGCGAGCGCGCGACGCGGCTTACCTTGGTGGGGCCTCCGTCGGCCATCATCACTTCGTGGCTGCCCGGAGCCATGGAAGCTGGAGCTGCGATTACCGCTGGTAGCCGGACTGTCACGAGCGGGAAAATGTCCGCAAATCAGTTGCTTTCCGACCAAAAGTTTCGCTATTTTCGCTGAAAGTGTCTTCAGCGATCAGAAGCATGTAAAAGATTTTGTGACAATCCTTGTACATGCAGAAGCTTCGCAATGGTTGAGACGAGCCAAAGATCGCATTTCACGGTTCCGGAGAAGGAATTCCAGTGTCAGTCATCAACATCCGTTTTCGTTGGTGTTCCACCAAAAAAGGGTTGAAGTTTCCAGGAAAGTGTAAATCATTCAAGATGTCTGCGAATAAATTTCCTCTGCGTGGTAGATAAGAAGTCCCGGTGTGTTTACGTGCGAAGTCTCACTTGCAGCCGATTCTCCCCGCGTGCGGTATCTCCAAGGTTGTGCGTACCCTGGGTGTCACCTGATTCCTCCGTGTACCAAACAACAGCTCAAGCAGCAGATCTCTGTTGATCTCTTCTTTCTTCACAGTTTAGTCTTTCCCAGGCAAATATTACGTGTTGTCCGTGAAAGAATCAACCCTGTAGTTTTTCGACGACAACGGGGGCGATTTTCTTGGGTGGCGAATGCGCAAGGCTGGCTTCAACGCTGTGTAGGGTCCCATTGACTCGACTTCGCCTTTTCCTTCCGATAAACAAGAGATGAACATTCACAACGCCGAGAACTCCGCTCGGACGTTTGTTGTTGGTAGATGCGGTTGAACTGCAACCACCTGTTGATGCTCCGTGCGCGCAACTCTGGGCTGATCGCTGCTGTGGCTCGATGGACGCATGTACAGGAAATCAGGCTGTTTCTCTTGCTTTTTGACACAGCTAAGTCCACGTTTTTTCCATCCCCAAGCCTTGCTTTTATTTTCACATTTCGGCGGAAATCTGGAACTGACTCAATCTGTACATTTCAAGGCAGGCAAAGTGAAGCTGAGCGGTGCGACGCGGTCCAACCAATCTCCACCAGGAATCAGCTTCGTGGGGGCAACTTTTGACTGGTATCTGTGTTTTCCCATTACCTTGTGGATTTATAGTGAATCCCCAGGGCCTTCCTCTCATCAATAGCTTATAGGCCCATGATGCCTCTGCTGTCGCCAATCTTCAAGGCCTGTCATTAAAGTGCCTCTGCAGTAAACATTGTCCAATACCATCCATCCAACAGTAATCACACCGCGCCCGTCCGATTGACATAATATGCATATTGCTGTCCACGCTGCCAGTTTCAATGCGCGTTCAATTACCATTGAAGGTCAGTTCGCCACTCTCCCGCCATGCTTCAGGTACATGTTGAGGTTGCGAGTTAGGCGATCTGCGCCCGTAAGGCCCAAACCACCGAGTGATCAGAGCCGACTGATTCCAGGACACATGTCCAAACCACTCTTGTTTTGGGCGATTTGTTTTCAGCGACAGCAAAAGCGACACTCGAAATGCTGTCAAACACCGATTTGCAGCTTTGCCGTGTCTCGTGAGTCAGTTCCAGAACTGCGTGGAGTCAAGGGGTCCCGAGAACAGAACTGCCCCAGCGATTGGTTGACAGCCAGAAACACGCCGTTTCAAATTGGTGAATTTTATTCAAACCTGAAGTTGTTTTCTTGAGTTGTAAGTTGACTGCAGAAATTTGACACTGTAAACAACAAATTTGATCAAGACATCACATATGCTTCGGAATGTCGTCAGTATCGTTCAGCGACGGACACTCACAGCAAAAAACTGCTCACAAGAAAATGCGCTTTGAGAACAAAAATCTCGCGGAATGTTACGAACACAAACCAGCAAAACATCAGACCTTCTTGTGTATATCAGCAATACACGTGATCAGACTTGATCCAACTGCATCTGTAAGCACACATCCTTCCACTTTCTGAAGACAAAGGAGGTGGGTTCACACAATCGACCCGCTGTGGGTTCATCCCAGCTCACTGGAAGCACTCAGAACCCCAACGTGACAACTCTTCGCACAAGTGATGTCAGTGAATTTTCAGAAAAACGAAATCTCTTGAGTACTCTCAAATCCTGAAAACCAACTTGGGCACAAAACATTTTCAGATTTTGACAAGATTTCGGACAGTGTGAAGATGCCACTTCTTCTGCCAACCCATCGACTTCTGACAACGCGCAACAACGAACAAAAACAGACAAAACAACTGCTTGACAAATGACACCTGAACAATTCGCAATTCTCTTTCATTGCACTCTGCGCAAAATGAGTTCGACATGTGCCTCTTCTCCCACACTCACGGGACGAAACACCTCGATCAGCACAACAGGAATGTGTTTCAAAATCAAGCCAATGGACACAAAGTTTCTCTCCAGTAGACACGCCGTGATGGAACATTTTGATTCCATAGGAATGTTTCAAACAAGGATTCACAAAAGCAAAACTTGAACATGGAACACACAGACTTGTACCCACGGTTCCAATCACTGAATCGAACAAAAAGCAAATGTCAGATGCTCCAGAAACACTGCACATGTTGACGCAAACGACAACGCAACAAGCGTCGGACCTGAGCATTTGTGTTGAAAAATATCGAGCAGAGCCCACCGATTGAATGGGGAATTTTACTGAGGTGACTTGTTCTCACGCCCAATATTTTTGTCGTGCATGGTCCACCTTCGTTCGCAGATATCATGTATGATTGCACACAACGAACTCCTTGGAAAGAAATAGTTTTCAACGTACGAGACCTGCACAAACAATGACATGCTTCTTTAACCGGCCAAATTACTGTACATCAATTCCAAATTTGGCTGCGAGAACCAAGCTGCACTTTCTGCAAGACGTCGGGAATACGTATTACACACAAGCACACGCACACACACACCAGAAAACAAACCAGGGTGGTATTAATCTTAAACGAGGTGTAAAACAGGGGCACGAGCCACTCGTCCTGCAGACACTGCGGGTGACGTGCGCAGATCTACGCTTCATCCGTCTCTTCGATGAATCTTCGCTGAGATTCGAAACTACAAAGGTTCTGCAAAGAAAATTTTAATGAGCGTCAGTGTTTACGAGATGATCAAGCATAAACAGAAGGGTCAACTGCAAAATTAAATGTGGAGCTCCCACAATGTTGAATTGCTGCTCACAGACAAAAGTTGTTTCTTTCCCCAGAGTGCATAAATCTGTGCAGTGGCACCTTCCCCACTGAACTCTTCCAAAAGGTCCTCTGCCTTCCTTCCAGGTGCCAAAATGTGACAACAAAAGTTGCACCATACAAGGCAGGCAGATCATCAAATTCTGAACTTGCTCCAGTGGTCAACCATCCTCAGATCCCACCTGATGTGAGGAAAAATTTCCCACTTTTACAACAACCCAGGCTTGGGTCACTTTGTACCTTCCCTGGGGTCACTGTCTCTGCTTCCCCAGTGAGGAGAACTTCAAGTGTTTTCTATGTTCAAAGAAAAAAAACATTTTTCATGAGAAGCTTCCAGACATTCCCACAACTCATCAAAAGTGGTTTAAAAATGATCCTGAAGAGTAAAAATTGGTTAGATTTGCAAAACATGCTTTTTTTTCTCAATTATACAGTTTTTAATTTTTTCTCTTCAAGATCCTTTTCTTTTTTGGGCATTTTGGGACATATTTAAACTTTTTCCCAACAAGTCAATTCATTATTTCAACTATAAACATAAACAACTACTGAATCTGCTTCAATCTTTTTGGGAACATTTCTCAACTCCATCATTTGTACATGCCAAAAGTTCAAATAATGGAGTGAGTTGATGGGAAAATGTCTAAATTAATGATACTTATGCTTCTTCCAGGGTTTTTTGAGCATGTGCCCTGGCATGAGTAAAAAAAAAAACTCAGCCAATCAGAACGTGCAGAGAAAGATGTTGCCTCTTCAGCATCCAGAATTGAAATGATACTTATGCTGCTTCTCAGGCCAAATGATGCTCACAGGGGTGGGGGGTGGGGGGTCCCACAAAGCGGTCATGCCCTTACGGACAGACACATACTGACAATAATAGTCGCGCTTCCGCAACTAAAAAATGACAAAGTCCAACCAAAAATGGAGTAACTTGGACAACACACAGACAATGTGAGATAACTCAGACAATATCTGAGAAAGGTAACTGAGACAATATCTGAAAAAGGCAACTCAGACAATCTGAGGTTACTCACACGATGGACAAACAAAGCAAACTCTGAAAGATCTCCCAGACAACCTGAAAAAGGACCTGGAAGTCCTGAAACGTTTCTGCTTGTAGATCTAATTACAAGGACAAGACAGCTTGAGGACACACAAGGGAGATAAAGGGTAAAAAACAAAACCCTCCGACGCGGCTGATAAAACCAGGTCTTTACATCAATCCCCAGAAAAATGGTTCAACACCACCATCGCGATTGCACTGTACCCGCGGCTCGACGGAATACTCGTACAATGGCCGATACCGTGCCCATAGCTCGTAGTCGCAAGGCATTCAAGAGCAAAAATGTCCAACCTGGGGAGGTCCCAAGGTTGTCAACCTTGAGAACCCCCTGCGCACCAAAGGTGCAACAGTTCGAAGTCCTACCTGGAGAGTGTCAGGCTGGACAACCTGAGGTTCCGGGGGTCAGGCAAAAGCTTGATTTTCAAACAACCGCCAACACTCGGCGTGTGTGAAAAATATCGACTCTCCGCAATGTTACAATGTCATGAGAGAATGATTGTGATTTGACTCACCCACTCCCACCCCCTCTCGCGCCGACAAAAACTGAAATTTTCTTCTTTGAGTTCGCTCATTTTTCGACACAAGAACACTGTTGTAGGTCCAGTCAAGAACTCTGTGCCTCAAATCAGGTGTGTCCAGACACCAAAGCACGCGAATCTGGAGGTTCGCTGTCAACACAGACCAACGTGTTTCCAATGGAAAAGTTGTTGTTTTAGCATCCAGAGTCTCTGGTTCACCATGTTAAAAGGCGGAAGTGTCTGGACACGGAAACATCATCATTGAATCTGTCTCTCAGAACAACGATTTTTCAGTGTTCGCTGGTCTTTTCTCCAAAAATTTCCTGAAAGTGGAGAAAATGTGATCTGTTTTTCCTTTGTTTGTTTTGTATTTTTCTTTTTTTGTTTTGCCAACATGCAGAGAGCAGCAAAATTGACCTATTTTCTGAAACGTTTGACATTGAAGCAGAAAACAAACAGCAAAAAATCCGCGTAAATCTACCTTCCAAAATATTCGCATTTCGGGCGGTACCAAAGTCCACAAACACCCTTTCCGGTCAGGAGAAACAAAACACGCAGAAATTTGAAGTCACTTGTGCAGCAAGACTCTTTCAGTGCGACTGTCGCTTGCTTCATTTGATTCGTTGCATCCACACTTCACACAAACTCTCAGATACACGCAGGCCAGTCTCGTTGCTCGAAACATGTGAAAAGGCGGAACTATTCCCAGGGAAGACAAATGAAAACTTTTTGAAGCTACTCAGAATTTGAAAGCTGTTCAAAAAGAAGCAAACAACCTGGGTGCCTCCAAATTGCACAGCTCAACCACTGAAAGAGCCGTGAATGCTGCAGAAGCTTGGTCCTTTTCGGATCAGACAGTGCACATCCAACGTACACCGCGACAGCTTGCTGTGTGAATGGATCTCACTGAGTTCCTTCCCCATTCCACCACCACTGACTGGAAAGATGGTAACACCGAGCAACTTGAAACAACAGCCTGTTCGAGGTCCCACAGCTGCAGACAAGAACAGGCAGACAAACACTGCGCTGCTCAGCAACGCACACACAGACACACACAAACGGGAAAAAGGAACAAAAACCGAAGCAACAAATACGTACGTTGAGCTACATGTACTTTGGAGCATCCCCTGCTCCTTGAGCTGTCAAAGTCAAAAGCGACAACTATCCACTGTGGAAATTGATGTCAAATGGAGTGATAACTACTTGTCGAACTTATGCGCAGCACATTTTACTCGACCCATTTCTTCATTGAACACCCCACCGAGCAGTTTCAACTGGGCTTTCTCGGACTGTTGCTCACATCACCGTGCAATGCACAAGAGGTGAGCAAAACCAACTCCACGGACTACGTCCGAACAAAACCCTGAAAAAACGAGCTGCGCACAACGCCAAATTTGAGTCATAATTCTTCGTGCGTCAACAGCAGATGAGGCTGTACTCACCCAGTTTGATCTTGGTTTTTTCCAAGTCGAACTGCTCGACTTCGGAGTCTTCGGAGTCACCATCGTCGAGAAACTCGTCGAGCTCATCGTCCACGTCCGCGAGCGGCGAGAACGCGTAGCTGTCAAAACGAGCGCGTCAACCCAGTTACACAAAGCAACCCACACACGTTTCAGATACCGGAATTTGTGTATTTCTGTCAACAAGTGGACAACTCCAAAAGAGCACCGAATCAAAAAATCCTCTGTATTTTGTTGCACGCGAAGCGTCAAAAAGACTGTTTCAAGTTCGTCATTTGATACCAACAAAGGTTGACAAACGAGTTGTGTGCAGACCAAGACTTCACCAATCATTGCCAATGGCGCGCAAAAAAGCACTGCACAACAACAGAAAGCGAAAATGTTACCTCTGAGCCGTGTCTACAGGCCGCCACAACCACATGAGGACGATCAGCATAACAAAACTGGCCATGTTGCCGAACGATGACAACAACCACTCAAGCTGCCAATTCTGAAACATTGAGTGAATGACGAAAATTAGGAAAAAAACAAAATTGAAAGAAAAATTGTCATATCAGCTTGAAAGGCAACAGGTCTACACACGTACCTTTCGGCACGCTTGCATCCAACCCATACTCAGAACGAAGACCACAATATTTGCTGCAAAAGGGAAGGTGAACTTTTTTTGCCTCACGCCAGGTAATCAATTTGTTGGTGCGATGAAACATTTGCATTTTCCAGTGTCTTGTTACACAACCGAATCAACTCACAGACGAAGACGACGCCGACGGCAGCCGTGTAGATGGAGAAGACGACAAGTTTGGTGGACGAGTGGCGGCGGCTGCACAGGTGCACGAAGGTGGTGACGGCGGCGACGAGGATGCAGCCGGTGATGATGAGCAGCGCCGCCGTCTTCAGCCACAACACGCTCTTCGCAAACACCGGGTAGTCGTACTGGAGCTGAGATACACACGCGTACAGGTGGAGCCCCCAAGGGTGGAACACAACTTCATTGAGGCAAGACTGTCCGATTAATTTTGGTTAGCAGTTTTGACAGACGACAAAAGTATCGAAATAACGTCAAATGCGATTCTTGTTTGTAAGCTGTTCGCTCGCGAAGAACAGTTTCGTCACAATCTCGCCTTTCACTGTAAGCCGAGCCAGAAGCAACTGGAGAATTCTGAATGGCAACGCAGCTTTCTCTCGTGCAGTGGTCTCAGAAACGCGACTCCGTGCCGTTTCCACTCACGTGTAGCGATTCATCCACAGTGACCTTCCAAATACTTTCCAGAATGAAGTTCGCCCCTGCCAGAATGCCGATGGGAACCACGTAGCTTCGGGACAAGACGGGCCTGAAACAAAACCACAAAGCTCTGGAACCTGTCAAGCAAAAGAGTGGCACGTCTTCCAGTCTGTGCAGAATACCGGTGAGCATTCAATTGAAAAACGTTCCCAGAGCAAGAGGGGTCACTACTGTCCGTGCAGCAAGCACATACTACCTTTCACTTCTTCACACCCCATCAACTCCCGATTTTTGAGAACCAAACACATCCTTGCCCTGTTCACAAGCACATGAAGGGCAACCATAGTGCAATGAATATGCGCACGTTGCCGCCAAGCAGTAGCGCCCGTCAAAATTGCAACAAGATATCAGACATCAAAGACACGTGCGATGACCCACAACCGCAAAAAAAAAAAAAATTCAGCCGAACTGCGCAGCCAACCACGCAAAGTCAACTGATCATTTTATCACAAAAAAACATTTTTGACTAGCTGGCTGGCTTACTCCCCGCCCCCTCTCCCGCTCCATGTAGGGCAACCAAACGTACAGACACACACACTGCACCAAGCGCGCGACCCCATGCTCCTGGCCGCCCGCTGAAAAAAAATGACTTGCCTTGTGATGCCGTATCCAGAGCTGACAATCATCAACAAGAAATATAGCACCGAAATTTGCGCAGATATCAAGACTCTGGCGAACCACAGGAGTCCCTTCACTGTAATCATGAAAAGAACAACCTTCCATGGATGACAAGCTGGTCAGAACTTGCGCCGACGCATTGCAATCGGCACGTGTAAAAACGGCGCTTTTCAGTGTGAAACCTCTTGGTCTTCTGAGAGAACACCATACAAAACACACACGACCAGGAAATAATTCGACGGGCATCGTGACAACACTCAAGACCACTCTCATTACCTGACAATTCCAAACTTGCAGCTTATAATGAAGGGAAAGGGATGCTTTGCAGAAATTTCAATTCAATATTGCCGAAATTACCCAAATTCTGTCTTGCAAAAAGAGCAAACTTATTTACCTCCTCCACCATTGGAGTTTATTGAGGCGTTCTCGATGAACTGCAGGGTATGACACATGGCACCTGAAAGAAGTAAGCATCTTTCGACAAACAGAACGGCGGAAATATGCACAACATCAAACATACCATTTTTAAGTCAGGAAAGCACGCAACCTGCCACAGCTATGAAGCCCATAATGACGTGTATCTTGAGGGTGTGTTTGTGCGAACGCGCCCACAGAATAATCCACATTGTCGCAAGCGCCAAGTACAGCAGTGCCATGACAGAGTTGAACTGGAAAAAAGTGACAAGACGTTACGTTACTGTCCCGAGAATTGATGTGGACTGCTGCGAAGAACAAATAATTGCTTGGTGTGAAATTGTGATGCCCCCTCTCCCACAAAGCTCACACTACACCTCCACTGCCAGACGAATCTCGAATGCAGACATTGCCATCGCCAAGATTTTCAACGGAACCATTTCACAGCGAGTGAAACGAACGCTGTGGGAAGTGGGTCAACGTACCGGAAGGAGAGGCCAGTCAATGGCCGGGAGAAACCCGTACCTCCCGTGCATCTGAACCACGCCTGAGAAAAACAAACGTTAACGGGTCACTTCCAACCGGTGCACTCCGACGCAGGAACTGGTCATAGTCCTTCCAGTGCATTGCTGCACGTCAACCGACATTCTACGCCATCAGGAGACAGGCAAAATGGCAAAGCACGTCACCTGATGCTGTGAAGGTTACTTGTGGGTCGGTCGCGCGCACTGACAACAGTAAGTGGTACATCCCGTCCTCCCAGGCTCGAGTCACTTCGTTGAAGATCTGAGTCAAAAAATAGCTCCATGGAGCTCGCGGTGATTTGAGGAAATTTCACTTGCTCTGATTTGGCTTGCTCTGATTTGGCTTGCTCTGATTTGGCTCACTCTGATTTGGCTCGCTCT
>JAAUXT010106291.1_pt1 | contig 10370 bp, 11 predicted proteins | sample 7278171 | NCBI WGS metagenome assembly JAAUXT01 (sample SAMN14350112, study PRJNA611818) | marine sediment metagenome | isolation source: surface marine sediment (1.8m) | place: French Polynesia: Moorea | collected 2018-08 | reverse complement strand
TGATTTTTGAAAATTTTTATATGGTTTTTAGGTGGGCCTAAAGTTAGGGTTGAAAAGTCATTTTTTTGATAAAAAAAATTTAAAATGGATATTGGGCAATTATTTTGGTTTTTATGTGGATATTGTTCTGAAACCATGTGTAAAAGTTCTGTTTGGCTAAATTTATTCCATTTGCATGTGTGCTAAATGAGTTCCCAAATTATGAATGTTGAGTGAAAAAGTAAGAATTTTTGACAAAATAAAGTGAGCGAAATCAGAGGGAGCAAAATCAGAGTGAGCAAAATCAGAGGGAGCAAAATCAGAGTGAGTGAAATCAGAGGGAGCGAAATCAGAGGGAGCAAAATCAGAGTGAGCGAAATCAGAATTTCCTCAAATCACCGTGAGCTCCATGGAGCTATTTTTTCTTTGCAGAATTCGAAAAGATGGATGAGGACACGTACTCATACAGAACGTTCTCGGTGCATGTCATTCCGAAAGAGTTCGAATGGTGAGTCTTTCAGGGCATCCCATGGAGGGCGAATCGCTACAACACCTGCTTGCTGTTTGGAGGGGTTGAACCAGCAAGTTAATGAAATGGTCACACGTCTCAGGAAACAACTGCTTCAGCTTCAAAAACCAAAGCCAGTTTCTATTTCTTTGGAGGATGGGGATTTTGAACTTTCATCAAAATTGGAAAAACTGACCAACAAGTGGACAAACCACACTATTGCTTCCCCAAACCACCTCGAGTCCAAATTTCAGTTTTGCGGTGGTTTTGTTGCTACCGCTGTGCTTTGAAGTGATCCCATGATCTGGAGTTGGGCGAGTTGCACCACTCGGACTCATCAAAGCAAAGTTGGTCACCGCAGTAGCAGCAGGTAATTTTTGTGTTCAAACCAGCATCTCCGAGGATTGCTAACCTCCAGAAACCACCCATCTTCGCTCATGTTCACGGGAGACAAAGATGACTCAGAATTTTCGTGGCCTGAGGGCTGAAACTCGAGCCGATGAAAGTCTCAAATCGGCAGCCGCAGAACCACGAAGTCCAGCTGGCTTACTCGGCCCATTCCACGCTTTTCAAAATGTTTTGTTCTCAACACGGACGCTTGATTTACGCACCAGGATACAAAGATGTATTTGAGGGACAACGGAAACGAATGTGCGTTTGGCGCACACGTGAAACGAACGCCCTCGTAGGTCCACGAAAACTTTCGATTCTGTGAAACACTCGCTCGGGTTGGGTTCTTCTTCCAGCTTCGTGCGGTTGATCCCAGTGCCGGAAGTCGTTCCGAAGAAACCGAAGATTCAGCGGAAGCGTCAGACGATGTCGAAGAACAAGTACGACGTGTTGGTGCCGCAGACGAAGGACCTGCCGGTTCTGTCGGAGCTGGAGCAGAAGCGACTGCAGAACCTCCGCGACAACAAGGAGATGGTGAGAACTCGTCACCTGCCTGACGAGCGATGCTGACGTTCAGTTCAATTTGTGGAGGCGGTGTTCGGTTATTTTGACGCGTCTCACAATTTGCAGCTTGCGAAAATGATGGCTGACTTGGCCAGCGAATTGGGTCCTTCGTTCCGACAACAGTCAAAGGTGAGTTTTTGTTGATTGTCAACATCAGAAGCGCGCGCGTCGTGTGCATCCACGTCAGCCGGACTGACCTACACTTCGGCTGAAGTGGATGAATCAGACCGGTTCGCTTTGCAGGGAAGGTCTGGTCCAGTGAACGGTCGGAAGAGACCGGTTGTCAAGAGAGAGTCGAAGGAGTTCGGGCCCACAAGACGCAACCCGTCCAGGTGGGTGCTGACGCAAACCCACTTCTTGTTCATCGTGGACCAGAAAGACGAGGATGGAATAGCGTCAGGAAGTCCAGAATATACGAGCATAAGAACAGGTGCAAAACGACCACAACAATATGCTGACAAATTTGTTTAAAAACTGAAGCGTTTTGTCCGCAGGAGGGCGCGTGAGAGCGGATCCACCGGGACGTCCAGAGCGAGTTCTCCCGACGGAGACGTGAGTCGAATCGGAACGCGTTGGCAAGTCAACACAGAAGTGATGCTCCCGCACACCGCATTCTGTCTCTGGTCACGTTGTTTGTCTTGCAGGAGAGGTTGTCCCTGGGATTTGGCTTCATGCGGAACAGAGACGAGAGCGACTACGACCCGTCTGAGGACAGCGACACGGTGAGTTGGCTTTTGCACTTTCGTGGTTTACAGGGTCTGCCTCTCCGTCTGTTTTGGTTGTCATGTTTTGGGTCACTTTGTCGAAACAGGATGAGGAATATGCCCGGGAGGAAAAGAAGAGAAGAGTGGACAGGGCCAGGAGGAACCCTCGAACCTTCTCGCGAGACACGAGAGCTCCCGACGAGATCACGCAAGAGGAACTCGACAACGTGGCTGAATTTTCCACCAAGAAAGTTTATTGCCAAATCAAAGTGAGTGACATACACATCTCTCTCATTGACTTTGTCTGCATTGTGGCGTGTTCTTCGACAGGGAAGTCGTGGAATTTGTTGAGACGCGTGGTTTTGACACACAGGGAAGCAGCTGCCACCAGTGCCGTCAGAAGACGGTGGACACGAAGACGATCTGCCGTGGACCGGACTGCTGGGGAGTGAGAGGCCAGGTCAGTCATTCTGCAGGGAAGTTCACGCAGTGTTTCCATTTCGTGGAATCACACACCCAGTGACATGAAGCTCCGGTTTTGCACTGTAGTTCTGCGGCCCGTGCCTGAGGAACCGCTACGGTGAAGATGTGAGGGAGGCACTCCTGGATCCGGTGCGTACAGAACACGCCGAAGTACTTCGTGTGATGGATCACTGCTTGACGTCACTCGTTGCTTCCCTGCCCCAGTCATTGGGCGCTACGATACTCAGAGTGGAGCCACGCAACGCACGAATCGTGCTGTGTTTCTTTCGCCGTTCTTTTGAGATCTGAATGGTGTGTTTGTGTGTGGACAGGTGTGGGAATGCCCGCCGTGCAGGGGCATCTGCAACTGCAGCTTCTGCAGGGCGCGCGCGGGCAAGGCGTGCACCGGTATCCTCATCCACCTCGCGCGGGAACACGGCTACGACAACGTCAACGCCTTCCTGCAGAGGTAAGTCATCGCAGAGCGGGAAAACCAGTCGTGCGAATCGAAATATGGATCTCAACAAGACATCCGCGAAAAAGTTTCCTTTTCCTGACAAGGAAATCTTAAGCGTTCAGTTGCGTTGCGCGACCATTTGATACTTGTCTTTCACCTGAAAATTCTTTGAAACGTCGCTGATCGTTTGGATGCCCCGCCTCTGACATAAAAAGATAATGTTCAAAATGGCCTGTTGAAGACCAGTTCTCGGCCTTGCTAACTTCAGTTGTTTGTCTTCAGCATGCGCAAATCGAAGGAGTGAAGGCGCCGCGCGTTCAGCAGCAATACCGGAGAGGGTGTCGTGGTTCAAGGGAAGCGTCGAGGTCAGAGGAGTTAGCTTGTATGCACGTTTTGTAGCTTGAATTCAGGTACGAAAAATTTTAGATGAGCCGTGACTTGCAGTTTATGTCCATTCGATGGCTGTGCAGTCTTCTGTTCTTGCGACATCCAGTTTTAGTAGCATGCATCAGAAAGTTTTGCTTGCAATAATTTCTGTGTCGATCGCAATGGAAATGTGTCATCGCGTGGTGGCTCTGAACAATCCGCTGTTCGCGTCTTCGTCCCACAGGTGGCCAACAGTAGGCACTTTCTTCATATTTCGTGCTTTGAAATGTTTGCAATGGATATTATTTCAACTTTTTTATGGCGTATCTGGTCTGTCTTCCTCAGATTGATTCGAACAAATTGTTGCCAATTGCATAAACTGGATTCAGGAAATTTTCAAACTGAATTGTGAATTCAAATCCATCAAATTGGTTGCCAGAAAATCCCCCAAAGCCAGTGTCTGGATCGGTTGCGTTTTAGAAAACCGCGTTGAAGATTTCGTTTATTCATTTATCTGTGTCATTAGAAATCCGCGTTGAAAGGTTTCATTCTTTTATCCGTCATTGTTTTCTCAGATGATTAACTGTGCAAATAAAGATTTATTGTTCGCACAAAATGGTTTCGGTGTTGCTAATGTCACACCTTCCACCCTGTCAGCTCGATAATTTTCTATCGTCGGCATTCAGCAAAGGCTGTTCAGGACGCTCTCGAGTGTGTCGGTTTCATCGACAACGAGAATCTTGTTTCATTTCAACATCTCTTATTCAGTGTCAAGTGAAAAACAAGTACCTTCAGAAAACATACGCGAAGAATTCTTTCAACTTGGCGAGTCCTTTTTCTTGCGCTGCACACCGTGAGCGCTGACATACAGCGCGGTGCTGCTGTTTCTTCAACCCGCAGGACGCGACTCACGAACCGCGCTGCGTTTTCGCGAGGAGTATCTCGTTCTTTCTGCATTCCTGCAACAAGTGCGAAGAATGACGCTTTCAGTGACTCGAGAGGACCGACTGCTTCAAACTGCCGGCTGATGGCATCGACACGTGCTTCCTACCTCCTTGAATTCCTTGACGGTTTTGAAGTAGAGCCGCTGCTGGTCCACGAGGTGGATGTACTGGTCGTTGAACTGGTCGCGCTTCATCTTCTCCTCCTGTTTCTTCTTCTCCACCTGAACAGTGCGAAGCGAACTCAGAATGAGCTATCAGTCCAACTTGGCGTCAGTTCCATTTCTATCAATCCTTCCATCAATGCTACTTGCACTTGGGGCGTCCACTGATATGTGTTGCCTTGGTAACACGGCACAGACAACAACTGCATACGAGGGGGTGTTCAAAAGAAACCGCTGCAGGTCAATTTCTGCGGTTTTTTTTTCTGAGTGGAAAATTCTGAAACTTTTTGGGTGCTTTGAACAAATTTATTGATTGGTATTGATTCATTGGTTTTGATGTTTTATTGATTGGCTGTCTGCATTAAAAATTTGGAAGCCCGCAAAAGTCTCCGTGTCTCCGAAAACGCGCTGCAGCGGTCTCTTTTGAAGACCCCCTCGTAGTAAAACTCACTTTGTTCTTGTTTTGCTTCACACCTTCCACAATTTGCTCGAACTGCTTCAAGAATTGTTCCTTGTTGGCGGCTGAAGACATTGCTCTGAAAAGTGAAAACGTCATCACACACCTCGCGTCAACGAGAGTGTTTACCAACAGAGATGCGCCGCGCGTCCCTGAGAACCATGATTATCTGTACTGGGACAAGTGTCGCTGGACTCTCCACTCGTTTGACACGTGGCACGAAGGAGCGCGGAGTGAGGGACTCAACGAGCGACGCTCAGCCGCGAGACCTCAACGCCGTCACGTGACACCCAAGGTTGGGTCGAGGCTGGAGTGAAAGCGAGGCTTACTGCTCGAAGGTGTCGTGGATGGAGTTGAGCAGATTCACTTCCTTGTTGAGGTACAGCTTCGTGTCATCCAGCGTGTTGTACAGCGTGTAGAACTGTTTCGTCTCCTTGTGCTTCGCTGAAACTGTTTACCACCAAACAGTGCTTGTCAGAAGAGGCAGGATATTCAAAGGCAGAACGTTCACAAGCGGAAGGGCAAGTGGAACGTACTCTGGTTGTAGAGCTCGACAAAGCGCCTCTGGTACTGACTCAGCTCGGCGCGCGACGGCACCTCATCAATCTTCCTCTGCAGCGCCGAAATCTCCCGGTTCTTTCGCGCCTGGGGACCAAAAAAACTCGGGCATAACACTGCATTTCAGCGAAAGCTGTGCGACATGGCATCAGATTTGACAAAGTGTTCTCTGTTGTCTTTCGTGGTCACGCACCAGAAGCAGACGAATTTTGTGCAGTTTCTCGCGATCAGCATCGTACTGGCGTTGGATGAGCTTGTTCCTTTCCTGCAACCAACAGCGCAGCAAACGTTGAAAGCACACTCAACATAGAAACAGAGAAATGAGAACCACTGGCCAAGTTCGTTCTGCACACCACACCGCCTGGTCGTTGTTTACTGAGTCTACAGATGCCATTTACTCACCAGTTCCTCAGAACTCATTGTTTCGTCTCCGCCGTCTGTCTTGAGTTTGTTGATCGCGTCTTGCAGCCTCGTCATCTCTTCCTTGCAGTGCGCTCTGAAGTCTGCTTCCTGCTTCTTCAGACTCTCATTCATCGCGACCAAATGCCGCAATGTCAGGAGAACCCTGCGAAATGAGACACTTGTCTTGTTGTGAATGTGGCAAGAATGGCGTGTGTGTGTGTGTGTGTGTGTGTGTGTGTGTGTGTGTGTGTGTGTGTGTGTCGGGAGCAGCTTGGATTCGAAGTGGGAAATGCGCACACACCCCTGGTTTTCCTCCGTTTCTAAGGCTTCGAGCTTTTCCATTTCACGGTCTAACTTGTCGCTGTATTCCTGAACCTTCTGCAGCTGTTCCTTCGTCTCCATATAAGCTGCGTGGAGCTCGTCATGCTTCGTTTGTACCTGCATCAGTGTGTGTAAAGAAGCACTTCCTGTCCCCAAAAGTTACACCAAAAAAACACTGTGTGCAAAGCTTTCAATGGGACAGACGCCATAAAGCGTGTCTGAGAACTGACCTCTTGGAGCCTGCCCTGTGCGGCCTGCAGGTGTTTGTTGAGGGACGCGACGTGTCTCTGATGCTGCTGCGCGCCTCCCACCCTCTCCCCGCGCTCCAACCCCGCCAACTCATCTTGCTACAAATTTGAACAGAGACCCAAAACTCACAAGCATCTTCAAGTTCACAGATTGAGACAGTACAAAAGGGGCCGGTTGTCTCGAAACGGGAGGGCGCGCTCTCGAGTGTCTGCTCACCCTGCCGGCGTACTCCGACGCGATTTGCTGGATCTGCTCACTCTGCATCCCGACAATTGTCCCCACCGCACTTGCCGTCAACTTTCCCTGTCAACACAATGTTCAAAACGTGAGACGTGAAGTGTTCTGAAAATAGGAGAAAATTGCACTGAACTGCTCCCATCTTGTACAATTGAAAGATTCAAAGCAACAGTTTACCTCTGCCAGACCAGTCGCTGACATGCCACTCATCAAGGCCTCAATTCGCTTCTAGAAAGTGGGTGTGAATGACAAGAAAATCATACAACTCTCAACAAAACACAGAAGACACACAAAAGAAACGAAGAACGAGACTCCGTCGGTGAGTGTCCACGAAAACTAAATTGTGTCAAAGAGTTCGCACAAGCAAACATGCGTACAAATAAATTCCCTCAGTTTCTGTATTTCTGCTGGGTGATGTTTCCGGAGAAAGGTTCAAAACATCGCGAGACCCAAGGGCCTGACAACCAAAATGCAACAAATCGGGATCTCAAGCGCAACCTGTTTCTGCTGGAAGATCTCACGTCCCAAAAGCCAAAACTTCAAAATTTCTCAATTGCTTTGGACGGTTGAGCATTCAGGGGTCAAGAGTACATGCGTTATGTCCAACAACAGAAGCAAAGCAACAAAAGGGCCAACCTCCTCCTGCAGTCGCAATTCGTCTTCCGTGGCGTCCTCCGCCAGTCCAGCTGCTTTGGCCTTCTTTCGGTTCGCGTCGTCCTGCAAAACAAATTCCAGTGGGTTGCAATTCAGCGGTGCGCTTGGGTGGCGTATTTCGTTGCCGCGGACGAAGAACAACAGGATTGCAATTTCTTCTAACTCACCTTCTCTGACCGAGCACTCCTGCTCAGTCCATATTTTCTGAAACGACACCACGACACGTGAGAGTACCGTAACATGAACGAATGGTGTAAAATGAAATCAAGAGATTCTGCATTCCTTTGTGAAGGGTGCAAACAAATGCAGATTGTGTCGATCTACCTGCCATATTCCAAGAGTGTGGAATGAACTCTCGTTTCTTCGTCAGTGATGCTGCTCGCATCGTGCCGCTTGTAGCGCCTCTGCGGTTTGTACTCTTCCTTCACATCCCTCACGGCGCCAACGGCCTTGTCCTTCACGGCAACAAACGCCTCGTCCTGCAAAGAACTGGAAACTTCAGAAACAAACGCGATCGTGTCGAATGCAAGACTGACAAGACACACCAAATAGAAAGCACACAATCACAGCGAAAGATGAAGAGTAACCTCTGGAGTGTGATGCCACTTGTCAAACTGCGAGACTGAATATTGACGAATGTAATCCCCCATTTCTTCCCTCGTTTCGATCGCTTTTTTCACGAGCCACTGAAAAATCCGAGCACAAAGACAAAATGACGAAGAGTAAATTGAGGTAGCTTTTCAAAATGGTGGGAGGACAAGACGAAGAACCTGAACGACAGGGAAAATGTGGATGAAGTCCAATCCCTGAATTTGGTGTGGTTCGATTCGATGAGGGCACTTCATCCTTGGCAGCACGGCAACTATTTTCTCAGTCAAAGCTCTGAAACGTTGCAAATAGCATTTGGTCAACTGGTAAAATAATGCATTTCCGGTTCAATTCAAGATTTCGGACAAATATATACCGGAGAAAGCTCACATTTTTTGGCCAATGGTGGAGTTTTCCTGGAAGAGAAGGTCAACATCGATGTCAAAATTGCAGGTCGTGATGCACCACGTCATTCCTCCGACAACCTGTCAGGTGAGTCCAACATACGAGTGTTGACAAGCAAGAAATATTCACGGAGAAAAACTTGTGGTCGCCTGGACACCAGCCCACCGCCCTGTTGTAATTTCGGACGTCTCTTTTGTAAAAGTCGAGGTCGCGCCGACCCTACTTTTTGTGCGAAGTCCCTTCAGGGCGAAGCACCATGTGGTAATGCAGTATATGGCAGCTGAACCAAAATGTCCCCTGCCCCCTCATGGACAGACCCCACCCCATGGCCACACCCCCCATGGCCAGACCCCCCCCCAGCAAAAATAGCATGACTGGTGGAAGACAAGGAGGACCAGGAAGAATTGATGAACAAGGAAGAATTGACAACATTGCTGACACCGCAAGGGACTTCGCACTGCAGTTGCCTTGAGCACTGCTTCTTGTTGGTTATTTGAGGAGGTTGCTCAATCGTTTCAGGTTGCTCACATTTTTGAGCGACCGAAACAGTGAGTGACCGAATCAACATACTTTTTTGTACATTTATGTCCAGGATAACACAAGAGAAAGGAACTATCAAGTTCAAGTCTTTGTGGTTCAAGAGGTCAAAAACTTCAAATTTGGGGTCATGGAATTTGGGACTTGGTTGCAAAAATTGATTCGCACCTTAATTTGTACAAGTACTTGGTGAAAGAATTATGTTGATAAAATGTCATCGGGAATCCCCTCAAATCAAAGCGACGTCCATGGACGTTGTTTTTGACGTCAGAAATCAGCATAAATCAAAGCTGTGCATTGTTCTCCACCTTGTCAAAGGGTGACAGTCCCTTGATCCGCGCTCGGAAATACCCAGCCGCCAATAGCAGCTCGATCGTCTGGTTGAGCTTGACGTTTTGCTCTTCATCTTCTCGAGTTTCCACCTGCAAAAAGGAACCCCACATCAGAAGGAATGGCACACTGCCTCTCGGAACGAGACGCATTTTGTCTGTTTGTCATCGCACAGAGTGCGTTCATCTGTTTCAATGTCAATGGTCTGGGATAAGGAAATCTGAAATTTTGCGCTGACAATCCTCAGCTTTGCTCAACTTTCAAAGGGTTGAAAACAAGAATGTGAAACAGTGCAGTTTGTGGACAGTTGTTGAACGAAAGATATTTGGTTGTTCCAGCTTTTGATCATGGTGGCTCTACATTTATTTACCTCAATTTCGTTTCCTTCTGCATCATACACAGTGCTCAATTTGGAGCTGGCCCTTGGTCTAGCTTGAAAAACACTCCCACCCGTGCCTGTCGCCATCTTGATGTGTCATGTGACCATTTCACACTGGTTCCCGATGCCGGGTGAAGTGCCTCTAAACTCCACCATGTAAGGTTAACCGATCAAGGGAACCACTCACAGCCCAGAAAAGAGTCATGTGACCCCAAGAGGCCATGTGCACATGTTTATGTGGCCATGTGCATATGTATTTTTTGCAAAAACAAATTTCCCCCTTTGTACTCCCCAAATACCCACCTACTTACCCCACCCACCCACCATACCCACCCACCCACCCCACCCTGCCCACCCATCCCACCCCTCACCCTGCCCACCCCACCCACCTGTCCACCCACCCACCCAACCCACTTACCCCTCCCACCCACCCACCTGCCCACCCCACCTACCTGCCCACCCCACCCACCCACATTTTTCCTGAAAACTCTGAAGATGATTTTAGGTTGAAAACAATTTATTGCACAAACATGACAAAATGGTGTAAAAACATGAAATTGATCTCTACATAAACATGACACTATTGTACTAAGACATGACTTTCTACTTCTGTTTAAGATTCTGGATTGAGTGAGTTTTGAATATCTATCAATCCAAATATCCAAGTTCTGATGGCAGGTATTTCTCAAGTCATGTAGTTGGAGTTGGTCACAAATGG
>JAAUXT010111932.1_pt1 | contig 10373 bp, 15 predicted proteins | sample 7278171 | NCBI WGS metagenome assembly JAAUXT01 (sample SAMN14350112, study PRJNA611818) | marine sediment metagenome | isolation source: surface marine sediment (1.8m) | place: French Polynesia: Moorea | collected 2018-08 | reverse complement strand
GTGTGAGCAAGCGAGCGTGAGTTTATGGTGTGTGTATGTATGAACCCTCTGTGGTGTGTTTGTGTGTGTGTGTGTGTGTGTGTGTGTGTGTGTGTGTGTGTGTGTGTGTGTGTTTGTCTGCCACCAAACGGGTGAAAATGTCCCAAGGAGGCGACTTCGGACACGACTTTCTCAAAGAGAAATTCTTGATTCTGTGGGTTTTCATCATCAAGTCTCCGCTTTTCGCCGACTGGGACAAATCACGAAGAGATCTTGTCACAACAAGACGTCTTTTTCAGCGGTACGGAGGTGTCGTTCAGTGTCGCTCACACACGACGAAAGCGACATTAAAAAGGCCCCGTCTACGCACGCCCTTTTTGCACGGATGGACTTTCCAATGACACACGCACAACTTTCACACTTATTTGCACAATAAAACCTCGTGACCTCGGGTATTTTCGCGCTGTAATTTGCGCGCTTTGTGCAATTTGCGGCTCTGCGTGTCCCGCGTGAGGTGCGGGTTTTGAGAGTGCACCGGTATTTACCTGACAGCCGGGCCACGAGAAGGCTGTGTTCACAGCGCACTCAGCAGGCGACGCGTCCTTGCGCGCTCTGGCGGATCCAGGACCAGGGCCCAGGGGGGTGGGGCACGTTAGGCTTGGCTGGCGTCCGACTCTCAAGACGCTCAAAATAAGGCTGGGAGAGGTTTGGGGTGGACAAGGGGGCGGAGAGCCCAAAGCCAATTTCAAAACGTGAATACGTGAGAGGTGAACAATGTCTGCCTGCAGTGCACTATCAGGGGAATTGTTTTCTTTGTGGGTGGGGGTGGGGCGGGGGACGACCCCTGTCCAGTCCTGTGGATGCGCGAGACCAAGGCAGCTGCGTCATGTGTTGCGCCGAGACGCGGCGCACCGGTGACGCCCCCGCTGTGAACACGACCGAAGCCCCGTCACGACGCCTCGCTTGTGAACAAATAGCTCCACGCAGATAAATCTTCAACGCAAACTCGTTTTGTCGCTTGTGGCTTTTTTCCCCGGTGTACCGTCAAGCACGCTTTCAAAACCTCCGACTCCGTCTGGGACCCGCACACAGTCAGGCAGGGACCGCAAAAGCGGCGACCCTTTTCCTTCCCATTTTGACCCTGTTGTGCACACAATTCACTGGAAAAGCGTCAAATGTGAACTTTGCTGTCTCAGAGTGTGGAAGCCCTTGGGTTTTGTGCGCTGCGAGCCGAGGTTATCGATGCGGAGGTGTCAAAGGGATTTTTCAAAGGGATCACGGCGCGGTGAATTTGAGACGCACGCAAACTTGCACACTCACTCGCCCGCTCTCTCAAGTTCTCGAGCCAATTTTCCTCCCTCTGTTCTGCGTCTCGTCCTCACTGCTGAGGCCTGTTTCACACAGGCTGCGCCACGCATGTGTGAGTTCGTTGCCTGTGCATCAACAGAAACGCCTGACGCCAATGCGCGACGCGTCCACCATGAAACAGGCCCGTCAACCACCAGCCCAATTTTGACAATATCCATGAAAACCCCAGCGAGCGGCGTGCGTCATGTAGCATTTAAATAGCGGAGCCCGGAGGATCGGGGCTCAACAGTGGATTTGCATTAGCGGCGGCCGGCCCGGGCGGCGCTTGGTACATGGTCGTGTTACAGGAGCGCTTGGAATTTGTCCATCAATTTGCGCGGTGGCGTGGGACCCGGCGAGGGCTGTTGTACACTGAATGCGTCGTGGGTATGGCGTGCCCCCACAAAGCAACAGGCGCTGTGTTGAAGCGGCGCCTGGTTGATAAGTGCGGGGACGCAGGCCCATGACATTGGGATGTGAATCAGGCTTGAGTGGGAGTGGGCGGGTGGGTGAGAGAGCGGGGGCCCTCCCGGCGACGCGGGGCTCTGGCATGGGAACCCGCCGAGTGGAGACGGGGGGCCCGTACACGCTGCGGGCGTGCGTCACATGATGCGTCTCCGTCCACACCACCCAACTGACGCTTGAAAGGGGACTTTGTGCACCGCGCTACGCAGACGCAAAACGCAAACGTAACTTTTGGCTTGCTGTGATAGTCAAAAGTTACGTTTGCGTCTGCGTTTCCAGGATGCGGGCTGTTTGCACAAACTCCCGAATGACGCAAGTGAACCGCACGTTGTTTCAGTCGCTCTGTTTCCACGTGACCAGTGTGAACCCGACCCTCGTCTCCGTGGCAGACCGCCGCCTGCCCTCCTCGCTGACGGACTGCCAATCCGGCAGGAATTTCCGACACCAGGAATCCGTGAATCTGAGGGACCCTCCGCGGGTCCAGGCCCCTGTTCAAGCTGCATGCGTCACTCGCTGGGTGCTGCGTTGCCAAGGCGATGGACTGGTGACGCGCCTCGTGTGAAGCAGGCGCTGTTATCGGAGCCCTCGGCGGATGTGCTGTGCTGCGGGCAGCACCGGGCCGTTAGCGCGGGCGAGGATCCGTGCAGCGAGCAGAGATAGCGATCTGCGGATCCAGGGTCGGATGGGGAGGGTGGTGCCAGTTTCAGGGGTCAGGTGGGGTGAGTCCAGAGGTGGGGCAGGCAGGGAGGAGCTCTGGGGTTTCCTTCCCTGATCTACAGTCAAATAATCTCGAGTCCAACTAGTGTTGAAAACAATGAGTTTTCAGCAAATTCCGCACACAAAATGTTGAAGAATCACACAATGGAGCGAGGCGAGGGAAGCTCCGGTTATCGGCGCCGCGGCTCCGCCTCTGAGAGCCGCTCCAAGTGCGAAGCGTCGCGGGGCGGGGGCCGCGTCGAGGAGACGGAGAGCGCGGCGAGGCGAGAGCGAGCGAGGCTTTTCAAACGGCTCAGCGCCGCCGCCGTGCAGACAGCGAGCGGGATCGGGGCGGAGGCAGGGGTGCTGAAGCTGGATCCGACCACTGAAGCTGCGCGGGGAGCGTGCGTGTGTGAAGCGGGGACCGGATTAGGGGCAGGGACTGCGGATTGGGGCCGTCCACAGGGCTGTCAGTCGGTGGGGGTGGAGTCAGTGCTGGGGAGGTGGGGGTTGGTGTGATGGTCGGTGGGTCCCTTGTGTAGCGTCGTGTGGTACGGTAGTCTGAAGCTTCACTGGAAGAGACAGCGGTGAACAGCTCCCCTCTCCCCCACCTGGCTCCCCTCCCGGCCCGTCGCTCGCGCGGCTGCCCCCGGCGCGGAGAGGTGCGTGACCCGCCGGAGCAGCTGCGTGACCCGTCCCCTCCCCCTCCCCCGCTGCCCTCCTACCCCGCCCGCCGCCGCCGCCGCTCCGCCGCCTCCCGCCGCTAATCACCCCCTGCAGGCGGTCTCAGGCGAGGCGGCGGCCAATAGCGGAGGAGCCGCCGCGGAAAGCTCGGAGCTCGGGAAGGGTCTCCCGGTGTGTGGGCCGCTCCGCTCCTCACTTCGCATCGCAGCCTCGCTCAGTGCACAAGTGCAGCCACACGGCGCTCACTCACTCAACACAGCCATTCAAAACTCGGGAGAGCAGTTTTGCGTGCGTGTTTACGCAGTCACTGGACTAAAGCCATCACCCATTCTTCTGTCAACTGACACGGTGTTTTGCCTCTCAATAGACGACGCCCGGCGCGCTGACAGACATCTCCGATTTCTGCGGACTTTACGGATAAAAAAGTTGACGGAAGCGACAGAGACAGATTTTTCATTTTCACAGTGATATTTGTGCATCACCTGTCACGGGTCTCATCAAAACTGCCCTGGAAGAAGATGTCTGCCCGCAACACCCAGGTGTAGTGACTTTGACTTTACTCGAGGATTTTGCATTGACCATGTCTTCTCCGACTAGATCTATGGACACTGACCAGGCTGCGACGAATGGACCAGGTGGACCGGCGGCTCAGGTCACCAGCGGCAGCGACGGTGGGGCCAGCCCGGTCAAGGCGCTGCCCGCGCTGCCCGCCCCGCCTCCTCGCACCACCAACGGGCCGACCTCGACCCTGGTGGGCCTGCCGCTTCCCCAGGGCATCCTCGCCCCGCGCATGGTGGCCGCCCCCATGATCCCGGGCATGTCCCTCGCCGCTGCCGCGGCTGCCGCCGCTGTCAACGGCGTCCTCCCCGGGACCTCCCGCAGCGGCGCCGCCCCGGCCCGCCCGGCACCCGCCGCCCAGCTCCCGCCCACCTCCGACGGCGATATCGTCCTGGACGTCGAGTGCGGCCCCAATAAAGCCAAGATCTACCTATCCAAGCTCTGCCAGGGCAGCAAGGGGCCCTGCGTCCTCTACAACCAAGCGTGGCTGACGCCCAACGAGTTCCAGTACGTGTCCGGGAGGGAGACGGCCAAGGACTGGAAGCGCTCCATCCGGCACCACGGCAAGTCGATGAAGCTGCTGATGGCCAAGGGCGTGATGGCGCTGAACCCGCCGTCGTGTCGCTGCGAGGCCTGCACCGGAGTCGACCCGTTCGCCAACGTGAGTACAACGCCGATTGCTCTCTCGTGACTCGAGGCTTCGCGCAGGGGCGGATCCAAGGGGTGGGGTGAGGGGGATGGGCAGGACCAACTGGACCTCAGTGTGCACGTCGGGGGAGAGGGCAGGAGAGGGTCAGTGTGTGTGTGTGTGTGTGTGTGTGTGTGTGTGTGTGTGTGAGAGAGAGAGAGAGAGAGAGAGAGAGAGAGAGAGAGAGTGTGTGTGTGTTTGTGTGTGTGTGTATGTGTGTGTGTCGGAGAATGGCTCAAGTACAACCAATTCCGAAAAGGGAGGTCTGGAAAATTGGAGTTGAAAGAAGAGACAAAGCTTGGAATCTTCAAAATCACGCACGGAAGTATCAAGGTGCTGCGCGTGTCACGTCTTTGTGGGCAAAACGTTCACAGTTCGTGTCGTCTGTATCAGTATCAGTGTCCACTCTCATGTGAGCGGCTTGTCCCTCGGATCCGGATCCGCCCCTGGTAGACGTTCACCTGTTGGGGTCAGGAATCTTCAACGTGCGCAATTTCAAATTGAGAGTGCAAGATTAGTTTCTTGTTGAACGCTGTGTTTGAGTGCATTCCATGCTTGCAAAACTCACTTTGATTTGATGGAGAACAGATCAAGTTTTGCTGTGTATGTAGATCTATGTGTGCGTGCGTGTGTGCGAGTTTCCACGTACAACGTACACTGATCCAGTCAATCGCTGATTGCTTCTTGCACTGTCTCCGTTTGTGTGAACGGCTCTTTGTTGCACAGGTCGAACGACTGAGGTGTGTGTGACCTCGCTTTCGTGTCACGATATCATGTCCGCATGCTCGTGTGCGCACGAACGCAGTTGTACTCGTTACGTTGTCGTAGTTAAGTGTTGTGGCGCCGACCGAGTGCAACACGACAGCGCTGGCGTCGTCGGCGGTGACGGTGACGGAGAACGAAACACCGCGTGGCAAAATGCGCGCCAATGCCAACAGGTAAAAAGGTGCTTGGATCGGTTGTCCCCAGCGACGGGAACATGTCCATACGTGGTCTGACTGAGAACAGCGCGTTCGAGTGCGTGTCTTCGGGTGTGTTCAATTTGACCGCCAACTGGCGGTGTTTGAGTGGACTCAAGCCCACCTCAAACTCACAGTCTCAATGTGGGTTGGTGAGCTTGAATCGGCCTCATCAACTGGGCCAGATCCACCACGCCAGCTGGTGTGTGGGAGAGCAGGTGAAAGAAACACGAGCGACTCGAGGTCAGTTAGTCGAGGCAGAAAGAGACACCGCCAGCTCTTGCGGTCCTGCATGGCCCTCGGAATCAAAAGCTCTTTCGTGAGTCTTGGCCAGGCCCTGCAGCACTGACGGTTGGAACGCAGGACTGAGCTCTGTACGCGCCCTGCGTCTCTGCGGCTGCAAAATCAATCGGCGTCCGTCCCTCCGAGGCCCCAGGCGCAGATTCAAACTCATCAACAGCCGCTTCTCTAGCGCTTTTCACGTGGGCTGCGTCACGCTACGCGTTGCCCAGAGCGCGCGGATTGTAAAGGGCTGCTGCGTCACCGAGCTAAGTCGTGCATGCAGGGATTCATTGCAGCTGTGTGTTTGCCTCTGTCAGTAGGGCCAACAAATGTAAATCGGGGCCCGGTGGGACGATGACTCGGCCGCAATGAGACTTCCATGGTGGGGACATGAGCCTGAATCTCAGGGACGCTATATTCAAAGCGCTGAGTATGTTGACCTCGCTACGCTGCAGGACCCTCGGGTCATTCAGAAACACAGACGAAGAAGGCGAGGGGAAGGTACTACGGGACGGTGGATCCAGGGGCCCAACCGAAATTTCTCCCAAACATTCATGCTCGTATCCTGATTTTGCATGTAATTCAAATGTTTACACCGCAATTTTTTGCGAATTTATGTTTATGTTTTGAACTCCGGGTTCCCCCGAGCGAGCCCTGGATCCACTCGCGGTGCGTCTGACCCCGAGCGCGCGGGGGGTATCAGGGTAAACAGTGGGCAGGAAGGAGAAGCGACGGAGCAATACAGGAGCCGCCGCCGGGTGCGAAGTTCTCACCCGGGCCAGCGGGGGGCGGATCCACGGCTCGGGCTCCGTCGTGGGGAAAGTGCGGGTTTAGACGGGGGGGGGGGCTCAACAAAAAAAAAAGTTGTCTTTTATTGCGGGCTTTGAAAGTGTTTCAATCAAAACTGGAAGTGTTGTTGCAAACTTGTGTTTTTGCTGTGCGACTCATCCTGCTCAGGGTGGGCTTGGCTGACTCCTCCGCTCCCTCCCCTGACCCTGCCCACCCTTCCCCTGACCCCGACCGCCCCCTCCCCCAGACTCCGCGCCCCCGGCGGGTGTGGATTTCTCACCCCCGGTGTGTGTGCGGCTGCGTGCCATCCACCCACCCACCCCCGCCGCGCACTTCCACACAGACTCTCGCCTCGCCTGTCTGCAGCCGGGAAAGCGCCGCCGCAAAAAAAAAACCTCGAAGCGATCTGATAGCCGCGGAGAGAGATAGGCCCGGTTCGCGTTGGATGCGGGCACAGATCTTGTGCGTCCCCTCCCACACTGGTCGAGTCACGCTTTGCGTTCAAGTACAAGTCAATGCTCACAACGTACAGAGATTGGGTTTACGTGGAATTGCATCACTATTTGCGTTGCGCGTCTGTCCTGTCAACGTCGGCCAGGGTCGCAGGGAAGCGGCGCGTGACGCCCCTAGAGTGAACCCGGCGGACCCGAAGATCAGACAGACCCGCCGAAAGAGGCGGAGAAGCGGATTTGTCGGTGTTTTCTCAGAAAACTGCGCCTGGCGAGCCGGCTGACCAACACAGACATTTTTCTGTGGCAGATTAAATTGACGATCAGAATTCTGCTGTTGATGATCATCCGAATCCCAAGAGCAGGTCAGGTCTGTTCGAATCCTTGTCACTTAGAGCACACAAGTACGCGTTAAACTGCGCCATGTCAGCCAATGCAGGAAGACGCCATTGACTGTCGTCCTCCTTGGATCCACGGACCCTGGATCCACCACCCCCGGATCTGCCGCCCCTCAGCCGCACTGCGACGACGAGTCGTCGTGCGCAGCAACTTGGCTGCAGATCCCACTCAAACAATCTCTGTCGTCCTTTCCTCTTCCGGAGTCACTCAATGTGTCGTACTTTTGTGAATCGAACTGCACCCCGTCCACGATGACAAAAACTTTCATCAGTTTGAAGCTGTTGAACTGGAGTCGCGTGTTGTGTTTTAACTTGGTGGTGTCACAACGCCTCATCAGCAGTGTGTGTGCGCACACACACACACACACACACACACACACACACACACACACACACACACACACAGCAGCGTGTGGGTGGATTTGCCTTTGAGGTGCACAGATTTGACACGTTTTAACGATTTGTTGCCAAAATGTTTCTGCATTCATAAAGTGCTCTTCACTTTGATTTGGGTCTGCATGGGCACTCTGGTTGGTTGGCTCCGGTTGGCGTCGAGTTCTCAAACGGATGGAGGTGGATGGGTGGGGCTGCGTGCCTTGCACCGCCGTCTGTGGCAACTCGACACCGGGAGAGAAGCGAAGCGATCGCCCGGGGCGCGCCGAGGTCTGACCCCGCGCCGCACACACACCGCGCAACCTGCTTTTTGATCCACCGAACTCCCGGTTGGGGCCGTTCAGAGTGGGTGCGCCACGCGTTGCGTCGTTGTGCGAGTCAATGGTGGGGAATGAGGGTGTTTCACGATGGTATTCTTGTGTATTGAATCTGCTGCACGACAACAGACATTCGGGTTGTCGTCACTGGCAACGAAAGCCCAAATTGACTTCCACAGGGGGCACAGCGCAAGACTCCTTCACCATGCACCGGGCCCAACAACCCGAGTGGTTGGTTGCTACGTGTTAGACGCGGGATGTGTGCGCCTCTATTGTGTGTTGCGGGTCGTCATGGTGACCCGCAATGCAATTAGCGTCGGCGCTGCGAGCTACGTGCCAAGAAGTACATTTGGCTCGTGAAGACGCGGCTCTCGCCGTGTGGAAGGCGGAGAGGAAACGCGGTAGAGTGATAATGCACCAGAAACCCGCACTCGAGCCCCCGGCTGCGTGCGGTGCGGCGAGGCCTCAACTCAACCACCACTCCGGGCCAAGTCAAAAACGATCGCACTGGGTTCGTTTGTTATGTGATCCCTGCGCCTCCGCCGTGCGAGGCTCTGGCGATGATCACACTTGGGTAGGAACCCGCGGTATTTCTCCAGCACCACTGCAAATAGAAGTTGTTGATCAACATGCAGATGTATTCGTCATATTTTTCTGGTCAGAAATTTTGGCTCTGGGTGTCCGAGTCCGAGGTGTGTCCAACGCAGCGTGCGTCACTGGGTACAGACTACGTGGCAACGCTGCACCCAGTGACTCCAACCTTGCTCTAAACGAGCAGCGCATCTCGTGTGTAGCCGGGGTCCCTCCGCGCGGTGCCCGCCGGATCCGCCTCTAATTACGGCGCGTGGTTTACGACTGCGGCGCGGCTGCTGCCCCGTAATTTTCGGCGGCTCGGCTGCTCGGCTCGGCGCGGTGCGGCCGGAGGGCTGCGCTGCCCCGCGCGGGGCTCCAGGGGCGGCGGGGCGAGCACGGCCGCAGCCGCCGCACCACCCGGCGCAGGCCTCGCATGGAGAGCAAGAGCGGCAGCACCGTCCCTGCTGCGGCCGTTGTACGTGTAGATTGCAGCGTGTTGCTACGCCCAAACAGATTTCGTCCTCACAGGGCCAGTGAAGAACTGTGTTCCTTGACGAATCCTTCCAGCAGTGTGGACAAAGGCTCACATACCTGTGTAGTCTGGTTCAACCAAAATGAGAATGCTACACACCACACTCCAGACGAACAGATGTTGCAGCTCGGTTTGCTCTCGCGTGAGGATGACACCACTACATGAGCGCCACGCAGCAAGGACGGCTTTGCGACGGGGTGCTCCTCGGCGGAGAAACAGCCGACACTGATCCCCTGTGAGCTGGGGTCTTTTGAGGTTTTATGTGTTTGGGAGGGCCCCGCTGCAATCAGTGTGTGAAATTACCGGCAGCAAATTCGCGGCCTTAATTCGCAGCCATTTTCCACTCGACGCGCAGACGGGGAAGACGAAAGTGCGGAGGGGAAAGGGGGAACTGGGGGGGGGGGATCCGATTGGGTGGAGTCTTCTCCGGAAGGGGGACTTCAATTTTGAAGGGGCTCTAAATTTGAAGCAGCTCTCTTTGCTTCCATTCCCTTTCTGTTGTTCATTAATTAAACTGCATTCAACACCAAAAGGAATCTTTCCTTTGAGAAATCTGTCAAGAACTTTTCAGAATTGTACGCTGTGAGTATTTTCCACGAAACAAGAGATGTTTTTGAATTCGGTCAAACCCTGCTTTGTCATCAGTGCATCAGACCAAGAGCTGCTACAGTTGCGTCGGATCGGTCTCAGTTCCTCTGATAACGCATTTCCTCTCTCAGTCGTTCCCAGCCAATTTTTTTGCCCCATTCGCGACAAGTTGTCAACGTATCTTTGTCTCTGGTGTTTTCCCATGGTCTGCTGGTCGTTCCCCTGACCGCGGGTTATCTGGAGCCCGTCCATCGTCGCATGTAGCGGGCACCGAAGTCGTTAGGACGGCGAAGAACAATAGAAACGCGAAGTGTCAACTCCGCGGTGCATGAGCTGGGTGTGAGAAGACTGCCTGGTTTCCTGGCCTTCTTGATAAGGACCGCGCCTTGTCCGGATGAATTGGTCACGACTGTGGCACACAACTTGACACTTGTTTTTTCCTGGCATTTTCCACAAAATTTATGTGTCCAGGGTGGTGCTCCATCGCCTGCCAGATCTCCTCCCACGGGGTGTCCCGGTCCACGTGGTGCATCTGGTAGAGGTCGATGTGGTCGGTCTTGAGGCGGCGCAGGCTCTCCTCGCACGCGCGACGGATGTGGACCGCCGAGAGGCGCCGCTCGTTGGGCCCGTCGCCCATCTTCCCGTAGACCTTCGTGGCGAGCACCACCGACTCGCG
>JAAUXT010070591.1_pt1 | contig 10373 bp, 17 predicted proteins | sample 7278171 | NCBI WGS metagenome assembly JAAUXT01 (sample SAMN14350112, study PRJNA611818) | marine sediment metagenome | isolation source: surface marine sediment (1.8m) | place: French Polynesia: Moorea | collected 2018-08 | reverse complement strand
TCTGCACCCACTGTGATTCCAGTCTGTGATCACTGGAACAGGAGTAAAACTGATGTTTTTCCCCCCAAGACGGATGGACGCGGATACACGGGCAAACCAATATCAGCTCGCCACCGCGGCTGATAAAGAACAGACCGTCGAATTGCATTTGTGAGCAAGTACTGGATTCGACAATAAAGCAAGTTGACTTTCAGCGAGTAATGCAGTGTTGTTGTTCAGAAACTTTCAACAGAAGATCGCAAATTCGTCTGTGCTGTGTGATTCATCAGAAAATCACGAGTACAAGTGTGAGAAAGTGGGACAAAATCAATCAATTGTTCTTGTCACATAAAAAACACAAGCTGTGAAAACTGATCGAACAGACAAAGAAGTGACTCATTCTGAAGCGGCATCATCCGACGCTTCTGATTCAGAGCTCTGCGAATCAAATAATGCCGCGATTTGATCTTTTCACAGTGACAGGTGTCCTTTCACTGGAGCGTAACTATGAAACATTGTGAGGACACGAACGCACAGCAGTTTCAGACTCGGGACTTGGCCTCGCCGTCGCCACCACGGCTAAACCATTTGGGGTGCAACACCACTGAGCCTGTCGCCTGTCCGAACCCTACGCCAACATGGGTAGGGGGGGTGGGGGACAAGCAACGAAGCGACGTTACCCCCAATGATCGTTTGCATCAGTGTTGTGGCATGGTGTACCTCCTCCCCCACACGCACGCACGCACGCACTCGCACCCAACCACCACCACCACCACACACAACGATGCTGATGTGTAAATCGTGGATCTAAAGCTTGTCATTCTTGGGCACGCGTTGAAGAGCGTCGGGTCAGACTCAGAGTCTTGTGTGTTACTCTGGATGTTTCATCACCCTTGATCTGCTTCTTCCAACGCAACACCTCAAAATCTTCAACAATGCCTTCGCTCCGCCGTAATCTTCGTTTTCGCGTTAAAATATTCGCAATCCACATGCTGTCACACCCGAAGCTGTGGAAGTCAAGCGCCGCACGACTTACTCCATGTCTGACATTTGGCAGATTCTAATGCCCTGAGGTTTTCAGACCAAAGTCGCTTCAGTTTGAAAGGTGCCCACCAACACGAACACTTTCCTTCCGTATTTGCAAATTGCACAGCGGGGACCTGGCCCTCGTTCGTGACACATCAAAGAGTGTCAGTTCCTACCTGTTCCCAACACTGCGGCAGCAGCTCCGACTCGACCCGCGTCGGCCCCACGTGCTCAGCGAACGCCACGCAACCCGTCAGGATCATCTGCCTGCACAAGTGGAAGAAAATGTCAAAGTCCTGAAGACGCAAGCAACACCTAAGGCTTGTTCCGGTCACTTCCATAATTCTTCTGATAAAAGAGAGATGAGAGCAGGACAAAACAAGACAAGAGGTGCTTTGACTATTTTTCTTTCCATTTCGGAAAATCTTGAGAATTCGTTCAATCCGCAGTTCTTTTTCCACTTGTACTGAGTTGCACCTCACCGTTGGTCTAGATCTGGACGTTTGATGAGGTTGAACAGGATGTTGAGCAGCTGGTCCCGTTCCTTGGGATCTGGATGCAGACTCGCTGTGCACAGGATCAACGGAATCAGCTCCTGCGCAGCGAAACAAGCGCGTCACACAGAGCAAAAAATCCAACACACCGCAAGCACTTTGACTTCGACTGTGATTCCTGATGAGAAACTAAATGACACAAGTTGCTTACTTCCCCAACATGTGGTTGCTGCACAGATAAAACGAAAAGTCACAAGAATTACCTCTCGCTTCGCAAGAAGCACATTTGGAACAATGTGTGGCAAACATCGACCAAGCATCAACACGACGTTTTCACCGCTGGAACCCGTAATTTTGGAAACCTGAAAAAAACACACCAAGAGTTCAATTGCAAACACAAGCATACAAGAACAAAACTTCAACGAAGCTGTTTTCGCCTTGTCACAGAGCTGTAGGCGCACGCACCTCCGAGACAATTCTGTTGTCTTGTGAGATGTGGAATGCACTGCTCAGCAGAGCTTTGCGGAATGTTTCTGGCAGGTTTCTGCAAGTATCGCGGGAGAACACATTGTTTACCCAGGAAAAGTTACGCATGTTGAATCAGTCATTCGAGCTCAGACAGTGACCTTTGGAAAAAGGGCATGAAGCAAACTGACTTCACCGGCGGCCAAAGGATCACACCAAGTGACACGCCGCATTTTGTCTCGATTTCTTACCTTTGTGTGGGATGCCATGAACTGTTGGCTGTGAAATCTCTGTTAGAATCGCCGAGGCGACTGACACTGGGCGCTTCTGTCACGTTCTGACTCGGCAATTCACTTCCTGGCTCCACCACCATGGAATCCACTTGACTCGCGTCTGGAATGTCTGTGATTTCAAGCTGAACGTGGGCGGATCCGTTTTCCTGGTGGCGCGGCGCGGCGTCGCTCTCGTCGGCGTCCGGTTTTCCTGACGCCGCCGCCGTCGTTTTCTTGTTGGGCGTGTTGATGGGACTCACGCCTGGCGTGGACGTGTTTCGCAACATATTGCTCTTCTCCGCGTACCTGAACACAGGCCGAAAGAAAATGTGACTGAGAGGAAAGCTGTGTGGACAAAGGCTCTGTGCGTGAGAACCTTTGCATTCGTTTGCTTGTTGGTTGTGTGACAATCTTCAAAATGTTCGTTTCAACTCAAAAAGAATCCGGAATTGCTTGATCGCGGTGAATTATAAAAGCAAAATTCGCTTCGCGAACATCGCAGAACAGGAAACAGCAAAGGAACTGATAGTCACTTGTCAGAAGTCGGCCTTCAGTCGTGTCGAAAGAAAAAACGTTCGTGTTTTGAAAACATGCAACACCAAAGCGTACAAAATTTTCAACAAAGTACGTGTGTATCTTTACCTCTCAACTGTGTGAAGCTGAGTGGACAAGAAGTCGTTCTCCGTTGTGAGCGTTTCGATCTGCTGTTCCAGGGACTGAATTCTGGATTCCTGCAATTCAAGTCAGATTCCAATGCAATTTTCGGGGACCACAGATTAAAACAGCCGCCATCGAGACGTCGCATCCAAAACCGACGAAGCAATCAGGAACGCAGTCCAACGCACCAGTTCGTTTCTCAGATTCTCCAACAGTCCAACCTTTTCTGTGGCTTCCGTGTCAATGTTAGTCATGCAAGAGAAGTCCATGCTCTCTGAGACCGGCATCGTGTGCTGACTGAAGTCTCTGTACAGGTGAAGCAAATCGGGCGGCTTTGGCACATTCAATCCAACGTCATCCCAATCTTCAAAATCCTGCAAAAAAACAAACCACATGGTCCAGAGCAAATCCATTCCCGTTCCATCATTTGGGGAAAACACACAGACAGAGTTCTCTTCTTCTCTGACCAAGACAAACGCTGTACAATATTCTCTGTATTCTCACCTGGTTTTCATTTTCTTCGGCAAAGGTTACAGATGACAACTTGTAATCTTGCGTCAGAAGGTATTCGTTCACCAAGAAATTGATGGCTCGTCTCTCGTATGGTCTGATTGGTGTGTCCTCTGTGACGTCTTCTAGCCTCTCTTCAGGCGTTTCGGGAGTGAGAACTTCCGTTTCTGCGAAAGAAACTTTGTGCATTGTAGGCCTCTTCATATCGCCCACGACTTGTCTCAGAACGCAAAAATGTTTGCAACCTGAACATGGTGACACACCCACCTGCCGTTTTCGTCAAGCTGGCTCTAAGGGACTTGATGGTCTCCTGAGATTTGCGAAGCTCAAACTCAAGCACTGAATCAGAAAAGCAAATTCGAATGACTTGGCTTCTTCTCACACCAAAAGCAAAATATCGCAAGGCTGGGTTTATCTGCACAAGAACATTTTCTTTCACCTGCAACCTTGTCGCTTTCGGCACGGTCCCCATCATCAGAATACCTCGCGAAATCCAGGGAATCGAATGTTTGGCAGCTGGAAGTCCTTGCTGCAAAAGGCATCACACAGTGAGATACGCTGAAGTGATTCATTTAGCCTTTCTTGAAAATTGTTTGTGATCCGACCCTTTCCGGCCATTACAAAATTTAGCCATGACGCCGAATGGACAAGAAACAGAATCAAGCGTGTTGGTCTTTTTGTTGCCACGACACAAGAAGACACAATCAAGATACTCGTGTCACGGTGCGTGTCCTTGCCCACTCGCAGACTTCGCTGTCAAGCAATTGGCTTGTGCAATTCATTGGTTGCAAACAAAGAATGCGCTCATTTGTGTCCAAATGGGTGCACATTGCTGAACATGCAGAGATACACTTTCGCTTGAAACATCCTTGTACACATGAAGATACTCGTACACACACACACACACACACACACACACACACACACACACACACACACAGCAGATACTCTTCTGCTGTCAATTTCATGAAAATTCGTGTTTTCGTGGCCTGAGACAAAAAAGCCTGGAAGGGTGCACGCTCTGTGGATCTTCGAAGACATATTTCGGATGTCATGGCTACACCCCCCAGAATGTCAAGTCTGCAGCTTTCTTTGCAAAGTTCAAGATTGAAACACTCACGCAGATTTGGCGATGTCAAATCTCCAGGTGGCTTGGTTCTCTCGAAATTCGCTGGATTTGAAAAGTAATCCCTGAGTCTGGGCAACTCGCGTCCAGATTCCAACAGCTCCGTGTGTAATTCCAAAGCTGTCAATACAAAGTTGTCCTTCAGCAACTTAGCAGCCAAACTATCCATACTAATCGTTCGAGCATCTGAAGTATCGTCGGGTGTGGCTTCTTTTTCCTGCTTTGCATCATCTGTTTCTATCTCGTTCTCAATTAAATCTGTATTTTCCTCAAAAAACGGATTTCCACGGTCCTCCTCCATTTTGATCGATCACGTGACAGGTGTCAGTCACATGACTCCAAAGGCGGGAGAAACTGAAAACAACATGGCGCAAGCTAAAGTCACCAATTTCTTTAAAATTCGAAAAGGTAGCGACATTGTCCACCCATCAAAGAGGTCGAAATTGGATATTGAAGAGCAAATCAGTCACGCTGCCGTTGAAGAGAAATGTAAGGAGCCTGAAGCAGCCAAACAGCTGAAAAAGGTGAGCGTCATGTTGATGTTTGCAGGGTCAAATTTAAATGCCCCAGGTGTAAACAAAAGGGGTGGGTCACGTGGGCCTGACTGAATTCACTCCTCACTCGAGAGACGATGATGACAAACTTCATTGAGAAACCGGAAATACGTTCTCTGTAAATCCAGAAGAATCGGGTGTTGATCCACACAAACCCAACTTCCCACCAACTTGAAAGGTTGGAGTGCTCCTTGACCCCCCCCCCTTCCAATTCTACCCCCACCCAATTTTGATGGTGAAGACCCTGGTCGAGAGACTGACCACACCTGACCCCGAGTCGCAGTTGCTGTAGGCGTCCAACTCTTGCGCGACAATTTCGGAGTCGATTGAAGCTCTGAAACACGTCACAAGCAGAACAGTCGTTCGTTTCAATTTTGTCAAGAAGTGTCAAACTGACATTTGCTGGACAGAAAATACGAGTGCGTTTCCTCCAGCTCACTGAGTCATGTCCGATGCTCTTGTGACAGTGCCAGTCACTCTTCCAGGTTGTTGAAGCTCGAAAACCTGCTGCGCGCAAGACCAGGTCTGTCAGAAGTAAGAAAACTAAAAACTCTCGCGACATCAGAAAATTGCTGCAGAAAAATGAAGAAATATTCAAGGACAAGTCGGTTCAGAAGGAAGGAGTCGGACACGCCTCTGAAGATGACAAAACCTTGGCGCCTACCAAGGACAAAGAAGACAGCTCAGCCGCTGTTGTTCAGAAGGAAGGAGTCAAACTCGTCGCTGAAGATGACACGACGGCGTCGAATAAGGGTACAGAAAAGAGCTCAACCATTGTTGCGCAGAGCAAACCATCATCAAAACCTGCGAGTGACACTTCAACTGCTGAACATTCGGAGAACAAGGAAACTGTGGTCGGCACTGAAGATGAAAGCCTTGCTACGGCTGCCAGCGACGACCACAACGGAAGCGAACCGCAAACACCGTGCAAGAGACCTGTCCGAGGAAAGACAACGGTGAACGAGAAAAGAGGGCGAAAGACAGTTCGGAAGGATCTCCTGCTTGGTGAGCTTTCTGTTCAACCCGACATGCACTGATGCATTGGTAATTTTGTCACCAGGTTCAAAACATGCAGGCCGCTTTTGTTTACGTTTGGTTCAGTTTGGTTCCAAGAAAGGGTTTCTCTGTGTATGTGTGTGGCTTGAAATCACAGTGGAGTAGAGACCACACTTGCTTGTTTCGTTGCTACAGAAAGCGAGTCACGAACTCCAGAAAAGGGCTATGACTTCTCTGCTTACGTCAAAACTGACCGCAAGAGTTCAGCTCGGAGAAAGTTGGTGTTGAAGAGGAGATTGAGCGGCGACGGGGAAGTTCCTTCTGCAAGCGACGTGGCAGAGCTGCTGAGGGTGAGTCAATTGTTTGGATCAATGAAATCTGTTGTTGTCACGAAGTTGACTGACTGATCAGGCTTCGTGTCGTGATGCCGAGTTTTGCTGCTGGAAATTTTGTGGCTCAAGGTGATGGTTTTCCATGTGGACTTTCCTTGCCAGGATGCAGAAGTCAAAGCGACGGAGGATGAAGGTCAGATTGTGAAGGACGTGTCTCAAGTTAAAAGCAAGACTCCTTCAAAGGTCAGTGGTCTTGTTGCCTTTGCGTTTCGCTGTGGAGTCACTGCCATCGTGTTGTTTTGTGAACGATTGTTGTCCTTTTTCAGAAATTGGAAGTTATGAAGGAAAGCTTGGACTCGATTCACAAAGGAAAGAAAAAACAGGAAGTGTCTGAAGACGTTCCGGGGCATATCAGTAAAGGGAAACCAGAGACTGACAGGTAGATCTATTGCCCACGATCTCAAACAATTGAAGTTCGGTCTTTTCTTTTATGTGTTGCGTTCGTAGTATTCAAGATGTCTTCATTCGCATTCAACAGTGTCACCATAAAACAGCCCGTCGAGAAGATCCAGCTCACCACGGAGCCCCTGCCGCCATCGCTGAAGTTACCGAATCACTTCATGTTGCTGGCGGAGTTTTTCAACAGCGTCGACACGGTGCTGGGGATGCTCAACAAGAGATCGGAGACGTGCACGTTCGACAAGCTGAAACCATCTGTGCAAAACTTGATGAAAAGGTTGGTTTCAGCTGGTCTTGTGTTACATTTCAAGGAGAGATTAAGCTTGCAATTAGGAAAACACTTGATCACGATCTTTGTTCTGCAGAAACTTTGAAGAAAAGCATCTCGGGCAGATCAAGGCGGTATATCCAACAGCACTGAAGTTTCGACAAGAGAAGAACGTGCCTCGTTTCGGAAAAAAGACGAGCTGCTATCAGTTGACCATTGAACCAGATCTCAATGATGTCTCGGGTGAGGAACCATTCAAACTGTTGTTTACCTGCGTGTCAGATAATGAACCCTTTTGTTCAAGAAGTCACCGAACGAAAGATTCCTTTTCAGATGAGAAGGAGATTCAGGAAAATAATGGTGCTGTTCCCATGAATGCTGCGAAAATCCTCAAGCGAAAGAAAATTTTCCTCAACCTGCTGGCAGCGACAGCCAAAGAACACCATCGGGTAATCGTCATGTCTGTGGAATGTTGGAACCAATGTTCTTCCGTGAATCAAACAAACTGAAGAGAAAATTGGTGAGCTTTCTTTTCAATCACGCAAACACGTCACGTTGGTATTGCAGAAATTCTTGGCGTCTTTAGAACCACCTCTGGCTGTCCCCGATGACAAGATCACCAAATGGCACCCGGAGTTCAACGTGAACGCCGTTCCTCCGGTGACGCCGGCCGCACTGCCGCAGCCTCCCGCCGTCAACCAGATCCGCAGTGCCCAGGACGCACTGCAAGTCGCGCGCGACCACCTCACACCCAAGGTCAGTCACGCACTGGTTTCAGAAAGCATGATCCTTTCGTGTTGATGTGTTGTGATCTGACCAAATGGGTGATCAGGTTGGATGGATAATTGTGGGATTCGGTTTTGCAGAATCATTCTGTTATTTCGTCTTTGTTTAGTGCGCTCATGTTTTTTGAACCACTTTGGCGTCGATTGTCTTTCAGGTCAAACAGGCATTGGAGACGGTGTCCTCCGACAAGAAGACGAAAGAACACGAATCAAATGCCTCTGGCAAGAAAACTGCCTCAAAGTCATTGGACTTCACAACTCCACAGAAGCAACCCATTCCACCCGCCAAGACACCAGGGTCCGAATTCAAGTCGCCTTCTTCCAATTTGTCGCCATCGTTAAAAGGAGTTCCAGACTTCTTGCTTGCCAAGGTACAGTTGCAAGTTTTGCATGTCAGATTTTTCTTGCGCTCCTGCGTTCATCTGCGATTTGCTGAAAGTTGAAGCGACGTTTCTGCTCTTCCTGTCTGTCGCTGGAGATCGTGGGTCTTCAACACGTGCTGGTTTTATTCAGCCTGGAATTGATTTTCCTGTTTCGCTTTGAACAGACATGCAGCACATTGTGTTGTCGTTTCAACATGTTGCTTTTTACTTGAGAAAACATTGTTTCAGATAAAAGCCAAAGAAGCAGCAAAAAAGATCGCTCTGATGACCAGAACGCCTGAACAAGACAGAAGGATAGAAATGTTGGAGAGATTGTCTGATGTCGGCAGGCTTGTGTCCTGTCATTTCAAAACCGAACGTCGGGAGTGTCTGCGTCTTGAAGACCTCGTGCTGAAAGTCACAAACGGCTGGAAGTACAAAATGGGCGACAGTGAGTTCGTGCTTTCTTCGTTTCCTGTTCAAAACTTCGTTTCTTGAGATTGACGGTTCAGACTGATTGCTTCATTCATTTTGCCGCTGCTTGGCATTTCAGGTGAAGCAGAAAGACACGTGAAGCTGCTCGTGGAAGTTTTGCCCGAGTGGGGGCGCATGACAACGTTCAGAAACGTTCCCTACCTCAAGCTGCTGGACAAGAACAAAAACAATATCAATTATATGGAAGGGAAGATCAGTGACAAGTTGAAAGAGGAGAAATCAAAAACTTGACGTGTTCACTACGACCTCAGTTGCTTTGAACAGTTGGAAGTTGACGGGTCACCGCAGGTGATCTGCCGAACGGTGAGTGTGGTGCAAATGGCTGCTGATCGCAGAGAATCTGTGCGACTCAGCGTAGAGGAACACATTTGCTCCAGAACCCCAAATGTTGCATGTTGGAACGGAACGGTGCTGACTGATTCGTTCGTTTGCTTTTCTCCTCACCCTGCAATGATGAGAGACGATTTTACCGCACACAGTGTTGGTGCTCTGCTTGATGCCGTGACTGTGAATTTCAAATTCAATTATTGTTGTTACCGCCGTTGTGTGAAGATCTTGGTTGACGACTTTGAGACAAATTTGGAAATGAAAATTGTGCTCGTCAATGTGCGGATGCACTGCCGATTTTCATGGTGATTTTTGCGTGCAGCGCAGCTCAAATGTCTTACCGAGTTCAGTGTGCGGAATTGTGTACCACTGTATGTTGTAAATTGTTTTGGTGAATGAAACAATACTTTTATTGAAACAAGTCGTTCGTCACGGATTTCGTTGCAAAACAAGTGCGTACATTGGCACTTCGCCCCCCCCCCCCCCACACTCGAGCTTGGAGACTGGGAGAAGTGGACTGTGGGCGAAGTCAACCATTTGGGCTCACTCGGCTTGCCGGCACACGTGAATCGAACACGCCCAGTGGTAAATATAATGACAACAGACTCCAAAATAAATTCAGAACAAGTAGCACGTCCAGATGCAAAGCAATCCAATAAGAGTTTTGAACGATGGTTTTGTCCGCTCCCACTGGAGCGCCACCAGGCGGTCATTCCTGCCTTGCAGCATCTGATTCGGAGGTGACACCTGAAAAATGTTTTGATTTCTTCGATTTGCAAGAAAGAAGCGAAATTGGGCCGCATTTTTGTTTGTGAACAAGTGAAGGTATGTCATAGATGTTTTCTGGTCCTGCTGGCATATGTGGCTGGGTCAGTGGACACCGGTGCGTGCGGAAACTGCACAGGCGTTCGTTGCTCAGACAGGCAATTGCTTCGATCGTTCACTTTTGCTGTCACAGACATCGTTTCAACTGGCTGGCGGTCTTCATATCATCATTGATGGTCGCGTAGCCGGCCATCTAGGTGCCGCTGACGGCTTAAAAACCCTTAGCATTCATATGTGTGTCTGTCCACACTTTGGAATATAGCCACCCCTCCCCCTCTGCCAGCCCCCCCTCCCCCTCTGCTAGCCCCCCCTCCCCCTCTGCCAGACCCCCCTCCCCCTCTGCCAAACCCCCCTCCCCCTCTGCTAGACCCCCCTCCCCCTCTGCTAGACCCCCCTCCCCCTCTGCCAGACCCCCCCCCCTCCCCTTCCCCTGCCGTTTCC
>JAAUXT010061494.1_pt1 | contig 10374 bp, 11 predicted proteins | sample 7278171 | NCBI WGS metagenome assembly JAAUXT01 (sample SAMN14350112, study PRJNA611818) | marine sediment metagenome | isolation source: surface marine sediment (1.8m) | place: French Polynesia: Moorea | collected 2018-08 | reverse complement strand
CTTTTGGAAGAGGCTGCCTATAGGTGATTTGATTTCGCTCACTCCGATTTCGCTCGCTTTTTCCAAAAGCTCACAAATCGGACCAAGCTCCTCAAATCACCTAAAAAGTGTAACATTCCGCTTCCAGCGTCCGACTCGAAAAGGGGCGTTTTGGTCATGTACGTAGTTTGACGGTTGTAAGAATCTTTTTCATTTTTGGTTTTTCATTTCAAGAGAAAACACCAGAAGATGTGTGTGCTTGAAGGTTGCTCCAAGTAAATTGAGGCCCACGAAAAGGAAGCCCCATCAAAGGGCTCTTGATGGTTCCTTATAACTGTCACAATTACAATACAAAATCATATTGAGAATCATCAAAGATAGCAGGGTTCCCACCGCACCTGGAAAACCTGGAAAAACAGGGCCAAACCTGGAAAAACAGGGTGTTTTTTTTTTTTTGCAAAAACCTGGAAAAATATTGCAAAACCTGGAAAAATATTTCAACCTCAGCCAAAAAAAGCCCAAAAGCCTCAATAGAAAAAGTATCAGAAAAAAAAGCCACCTCAAGCCAGAGGTCACAGATTTTTCTTTGTATATTTGGACAAAGGTTTGGGAATTTTGAGTTTTTGTTGGAACTTCAAAAATGCAGTTTTGATATCAAGAACTCATTTCAAGACTGAGTATTGAGGATACAAAATCTCAAATATTCTTATCAGAACTGGTTATTGTCCAATTCATAACCAACAAAAGTGGGAGAGATGACAATTTTATTCTATATAATTTTGAAACAAAGCCTTCTCAAAATGAGTGTAAATTCAAAAATATGTTGTTACTTTTCAAATTTTATACCATAAGTAAAGACATCAACTTTCAGATTCCTTTGAAAAATATTTAATTTTTGCAAAAAAATAATTTTGGCAAAGAAATTTGAAAACCTGGAAAAATCATGGAAATGTCATGGAATTTTGTTGGTCAGCCGCAGTGGAAAGCCTGAGACAGTCTTTTCTACTCATTTCCATTCAATTTTCTTCAAAAGTAAACACTTGAAGAGTTTTGAATTTTTGTAAGCTTTCTTGTGGTGTAAGATGTGTTGCAAACCATTGTGTCTTGAGAAAGTTATGCTTTGAAAACGAAAACTACAGGTTTCTGCATTACCACCCCAACCCCCTGTGTGCAAAACCTGGAAGCTGTCCGTGTTACCACCCCCACCCCTCAGCAAAAACTTGGAAGGCTGGACTTTTTAGGTTTCCGGCTTTCTGACCCAAAGAACTTCCTGTCTTTCCAACTTGCTGGGTTTCCTGGTTTCCAACTTTCCGGATTTTTGACTTTCTTGGTTTTCATGAGGACGATCCCAATGCTGGCAACAGTGCATATGTTGTGTCTCGTTTAGAAATTAGGACACCTATTGTGCTGATTGTCGACACGGACGATTATCCTGATATTTGCATGTGAAGGAGTGGCAGCATTGGGATCCCCCTCGTAACTTTCTGAGTTTCTGACTTTCCCAAGTTTCCACTTTTCCGAATTTCTGACCAGGGTTCCCACTGCACCTGGAAAGCGTAAAAGTGTAGTGATTTCACAAACAAACAGGTTGGTATCTCAGGAGAGACTGTTCCCAGGGGCAGGAACTTCTGTATTTATTATGTACAAGCATGCCATCTGGTGAGTAGTTCTAACAGTTGAGACTGGTGTGTCACACCACACTCCTCCCCCACTTGGGGGTGCTGGCATCAACAGACAATTTTTAATATTCTGAATATTTTTACAATAATTAATTAGATAGGAAATAGATAGAAAATAGCACAATATCACTATTTTGCTGGCTTTAGCCTGCATTCCTCCCCCCAATAGGGTGATCATGTGATCACATGACTGGGGTTTTTCCTTCTCTTTCTGAAAATAGCGGACCAGCAGCAAAAACTGATTGAATGTGAAGCCTTTTCATACCTGACACAGTTTATCTCATGTTTCCTCATGGAATACCAAGAAAGAATGAACATGGCTGTGACCCACCCAGCAGCCATCCAGGCTTGTGTTGGACATTTCAACTTGGGCCCAGTGGACAACCAGTGTTTGCATACTTTGATCATCCAGATCGCCAGTAGTGTGGTCCAGGGGACAACCCACTAGGTGGTTGGTTCTCAGTTCAAGTCACTCCACAAAGGACACAACTGTGTGCTTGCTCTCTCAACATTCCAGAAGAACATGCATCTTGTGGGGTGACATGAAGATAAGAACCATGAGCCACTCACCTCAAAACTGTGCCAGGTAGATGTTCAGCATGAGTCAGATGATGAGCATGTGGAAACACTAATTTTGAATGGGAGCATAAACACAGAAGTGATTGACCACTTAATCAATGACTGATTGGGCCAATGGTGATCAATTTTGTGACCTAGATTCAATAATAATCCTTCAAGTAATCTCCTGTCGCAAAAATAAGAAAGCTTAAATTTCCACCACATCCATGGTGCTACCAACATTGCGCAAGAGATGGAAAAACCCTGGTCACGTGATCATGTGATACCCCCATGGGAGGGGAGGAATGCAGGCTGAGCCAGCAAAATAGCAATATTGTGCTATTTTCTATCTATTCCCTATCGAATTAATTATTGTAAATATATTCAGAATATTAAAATGGTTTGTTGTTGCAAACACCCCTTACCAGGGGAGGAGTGTGGTGTGACACACCAGCTATAAAATGCAGTAAGAACCACTGCTCACCAGATGGGGTGATTGGAATGAGATCAATAAATAGGGAGGTTCCCGCCTTCGGGGACAGTCTCTCGTGAGATACCAACCTGTGTGTTTGTGATATCACTACATCTGGCAACGCAAATGTCTCCGTCTCTGGAAGTCACAACTGATTGACAGACGCGGTGTTTCATTCAAACTTTGCGTCTTTTCAGGTGCCCAAAACTGCAAGGTGACAAAACTCCGATGTTGCGTTCAAGCGTGCGAGTACAAGAAGAACCAGGGGTAAATCTGTTCTTTCTTGGACATACCGGCAAGCTGTATTTGCAACTTGCCGGTAAACGAACACGAAAGCCCAGTCAGGACTTGTCAACTGAGGATTGGTGAGTGTGCGGACGTCACTTTGCTATTTTTAGGCAGAAGTATTGTAAAATTGGTAAATTTAATGGGGGAATTCCTGTACTCTGAAAACGTCACTTGCTGCTCGTGCCTCGTTTCAATTTTTGTCACCGCATCAGTTTCGTGACTTTCTGCTCTTGGAGCACACGGTCAACAGTGCTTCTGACAACCAGGAACATTCTGCATCTGCAACGTCGTGTCGTGTTGTGTGCAACGCCAACCGGATCTGTTCTTGAATGAAGAAGAAGGCATTCTGCAGTTGGGATATTTTTAGACTGAGCAAAGTTTTGTCAGCTGACGTGACGTCAGTGAATAGAAAAGTAAACAGTGGTTCAATTTGTCGTCGTGACTTTAGCCTTTTCCCACAAGCAGTGTCACGTTTGAATCAAAGAACTTGCAAGATGTGACAAAATTCGAGAGCACAGTGGAACACAGTTGTCACACGGGCAGAAGCAAGACTTTGTGGACAGTGGACTGGATTGAAGAAGTCTTTCGCGGAAAAGACTGGATGGAAGCATTTCGAATTTTTTGCGTGTTTTCCACGCTTTTGTTGGCCTCATTTGCTGTGGCAGACACCAGAAGACGACGGAAATGTCCTACCGGTTCGTTTTACCTGCGCCGGATAGGCTGTAAAAGGTAATGATGATTCTACGAGGATGAGGTCTGCATGCGCTGCGCGTGTCAACGACGGATGCCCTTGCTTTGGTCATGTCATTCGTGGTTTGGCGGGCGTGAGCTGTCAGCGTACTTTGTTTTCGCAAAAATTTCGGTGTAAAGCAGTCACAATAGTGCTGTCCAGACGCAAGATGCCCGTGGATGAAGCTGATGATCTGTGTTTTCTTTGTATGGCTGAAAAACCAGGAAATGACCTGCCCGTGCACCCCAGCCAGGAAAGAAAAGAGTTTGCTTGTGGACATCCCACCATTCATTGTGGAAAATTTTTGGTGCATTCGGCCTTCCACCGGCGAGTTTTAAGGCCGCTGTTTTCATACTCCTCGGGCTTGGCGAAATCACACTTTCATGTGTGTCTGTGCACCGGCGGCGGGGGGTGCTGTCTGGTCCCATCTGGGACCTGGCTTGGTACTTTCACTGGACCTGACTTGGTGCTACTTGACCCGCTCAACCAGGGTTGCTTGGTAGCACCTGTCCTACCCGGGCCCGCTCATCGTAAAACCGCGGGCTTTCTTTGCGCAGCCTTCTTGTTCGGCAAGAGTAACTGGCAAGGTGTCTCGAAAAGATTTCCTGTTCGTGGCGTGGGCGTGTGTCAACACCAGTTTGGGTTTTCTTCTTGAAAAAATTGGTCGATTCTTTTTGGTCAGGAATGAAAAACTCAACCGGGAGAATCCCGTCAGATACAAGTTATGGGCCCTTTATGCTCGTAGCACTCATAAGTCTTGAACCTGGTTCAGACCAGGAAAACCTGCAGTGTTTTATTTCTCCGCAGGTGCTCCGAGGTTTGTGGTCCACTGCGAAGGTCGGACGAAGACTGCGAGTATTACTGCCCCGGTGAGTGCACGCTTGGAATTGTCAGAAATGAAAAAAAAATTCTTTGTTTCACATTTTTGGCTGGCGACCCTGCAGGCTGCTGTTACTCGTGTGGTAAAAGCACGTCTGAACGTTCTTTGGCAAACATTTGCAATGCGATCGCAAACGCTGTCGTTTTTCAGACACTGTTCCGATCGTGGTCCAGCCGAATAAGCTGCAAGTCGACCCAATAGACGCCCCTGAACAGGTCATAAGTTCTCCAGATGGACCTGACCCTGACGGAGCCCCTTTGATAGAAGTGATTCTTCCGGTGTGTGTCGTCGTCGTCGTCGTCGTCACCCTTCTTCTGGTGCTCGTCCTTCGTCGTCGCAGCTTTGGACAAAGACCAAGAGTCGAGGATCGTCAAAATGTGGAACTTGGCGGTGAGTAACAAGAAAATTGTCGAAAATTACACACCAATCAGCGTATTGTTCGGGGAAACGTGGGTGAGGCCGCAACGAACAGCTGTATAAGAGTACGCGAAGCAAAACTCATGGCCTGCATGTTGCCAACTCTTGCATGTGTGTGCACACGTGGGTCAACAAGTTGCGCGAGTTGGGGGCCGCTGTCATCTGATTTGGGTACCTGACATGTGACGCCACTTGAGCTTGGTGCTGGATACTCCCTCTTTCCCTCTTCCCATATCTGAACTGCAACATCAACAGGGACGCCCGCAAATTCCCGTGTTGTGAGATTCGTGTGTGACGCACGCAGAACTGACTCACCGTTCATGGGATTGTCCTCGGGGACGTCAAAAGGTATTCTCCGCACCCAAGAACCTTGAAGTGTTTTGATCTGTGGTTTACATGTGGCAAACTTGCATACCATTTGGTGTGTGTCACTGGGATTTTCCACCCGGTATGTTTGCTTCTCTGCACGCTGTTCCTCAGAATTTGAGGGCCGATATCTATAGTGAAACACACGTGGGTCATTGCCCTTCCTTGTTCCTTCCCACCTCCCACAAATGTCTCCCGCCCCATCTCACAGATTGTTGGTGGACCTTTCCCTCCCCATTGAATGCTTGTTGACACCTCTTTTGGACCGTTGGCGCACCCCCCCCCCCTTCGGCCTTGGGTAGTTGTTGGTAGGTCCTCCACGGACAGCTGACGTTGGGACTTACAATGAGTGAACTTCAATGGTTTGGTTGGCCCACATTTGACCCCATCCACAACTCCTCGTGGCGATGCTGCCAAAGGTGGCTCCTCCTGAGCATACGATTCTGGATCTTTCTTGCATTCTGAGATGCATGGTTCTGCTTTGACTTCGTTTGTTCACTTGAATCCTTGTTTTGTCGTTGCAGATGAGGGACGACTCTTCCCGCTATGGCGGCTCGCGCGCTTGCTTGATACGTATCACGTCTTCCACGAATGTGGCAACGTGGCCCACACGGAGACCTCTGTCGATTCGCTGGAAATGAGGGAATTTTCCGATGAGGAAGTCGACACAGTGAACGGTTCATCTGAAGGATCTGCCTGCGATCAGGGTCTGGACGCGGTCGGGAACAACGTAGGACAAATAGATGCCAGCACCCAGAACTTGCCTGATATCGACACAGGAGATTCGCATGGTGGTGTTGTGCAAGACTTGATTGCAGAACCGAATCTTGAACAGTTCAACGCTGGTCGAGGTGGAAACGAGAAACGCCACCATCAAAGAGCATCCCGGGATCGACTGCGAAGCACAGACGAAGGGAACCACGAGAACACAGACCCCAAGCAGACTGTGATGGCACCGTCATATCAGGCGTCCGATACCGATCACAGCAGAGAGGAAAGGGAATCAGAGTCCAACGTTTCGCAGCTGGGTGGCAGTTTCCCCAGCAGTCGTCGAACATCCGCCGCGTCAGAAGATCGATGTCAACGATGTCGGTCGGTCAGCTCTGAAAGCGTGTGTTATTTTGCAAAACCGCCAACAGATGAAGACTTCAGAACAGCGCGGTTGTGCGTTGCTTGTAGACCAACCTACCCCAAGTTTCTCATGGACTTGTCTGTCAGTCACGAGCACTTGCAGACTCCTGCGAGCCGGCCGTTTGCGACTTTGGGCCGGACGAGCGAAGGTTCTGCAGACATACCGGTAGTTGGAGAAAACTCTTCGTGTGACGCTGTGACAGGAAGTTCCTCGTCTCACAGTGACGCCGAGTTGCTTCAAACTGAGCACCAGCCTCGGGAACTCTCCAACAACGTGGGAGAAGACGAAGACAATGTGGCAGGTGAAACCACTGCCATGTCAGTGTCTTCTGATGTCACAACGCTACAAGCTGAACAAGAATCACCGAGTGCTCAGTTCTCGGCGACTTCCAGCATCCCTATGTCCTCACAAGACCCGACTGAGAGCTTCGTCATTGGAGACCAAGTGTCAACAGCCCCATACTTTGATCTGGCGGAAGCGCACAACAGAGAACTGTCTGGCGAAGATGACCATCTTCCCAACGGACAGCGACGAAACAAGAATGTTGTGGACGTGAACAAACTGTTTGGAGAAAAACCGTGGCGAAAGAGTTGAGTCTGGTTTCCAGAATGCGATTCATTTCAGTGCTTGTCCAGTGCCCACAAAATTTTACCAACAAATCTCGTTTTTTTACGCGTGTGCAGACAGAGTGGTCAAAAGGGTTGATAATGTCACGCAAGGCAAAAGTTGCTGGACAGGTGTGATTTTGTGACGGGAATGCGGCAAAAGGGGCGGCAAAAGGGCACAATTTCAAGCAGCAAAAGCAGGGATTCCAGACAACCTGTCAGGCTCCAAACATGCTTCTGGACGGGTGTGGACCCATAGTTGTCCATATGTGGACGAGTATGAATCGTACTCGGGCGTGTGAACGATGTACGTCGACTCTGCTTACCGTGGACAACTCTCAACCGTGGACAGTCAGCAATGCACCCTGCATTTTGGGGCAAAAACTCTGCTTACTGTGGACAACTCTCAACTGTGGACCGTGGATACCATTTCATGGCACCAAGGTGCACTTTCTCTCCTTACCATGGACAGTAAACAGTCCACAATTTTTTTTGTTTTTTTTCAAATTTCTCATTTTTACACTTTTTCTCTTATTTTTTATAACTTTTAAGGTTATTTTGGTGAGATCAATTTTTTCTTTTGTATCTCTTTACTACTTAAAACTTCTTGAAAGAGTTAGCAATTGAACTTAACCTTTCAAATACAGGTTTTTCTAGGTTTCCTTTCCCTTTGACCTTCAGGAAGGTAAAATAGCCATGCTCATAAAAATTCATGACTCTGCTTAAGGTGGACACTCTGTCAACGGTGGACAAAATGCCATGTACACATGGGTGTCCACGGTAAAGAGAGTCAACTGTATTGACAAGAACGAGTGGTCATGCCAAAGCGGGTACAAACGATTTTCAACTTTCCCTTGTGTCGTTTGGAATTGTAGCAAAGGAATATAACACGAGGACAAATTTGTTCTTGAACGCCACAACCAAATCTAGTGGAGTGGGCCGATGACTGCGGAGCTGTCACCCCTGACGACAAACCAAAGATGAGTTGCCCACATATCAGTGAGGGATGACATGCTGACAAAAATCTGAGCAGGTCTTCCTGTTTCAGGGGTGACAGCTACCAAATTTTCGGCAACCAGTTGGTGTGCTCGAGTGTGCGTTCCATGAAACTTGTCTCTCGCAAATCATTTTCCATGTCATCCATTTAGTGCCGGGCTTTTGTACGTATCTCAAGAAAACACGATGTCTCGTCAGCGCATGCCAGCAAGACGGTTCGTACGGCGGCTTGATCATGTTGACGTTTGGTCATCTGTGCCAGTAGCCAGCGTCTCTTACGTACTCTTACCTGTTTACTGTAACTGTCGACAGTGAAGTTCAAGGACAAAATTACGCATTTGCGTCAGAGTTTTTCCTCGAATGTGTGATTCATGCTGGCCTTTTTGCATGGTTTTAAGTTTGGATGTTTTCACGGAGTCTGAATTCTACAAATTATCATGCACATCATCCTTTTTCTGTGATTTTGACTCCAACAAAGTTGCAACAGTAAACGGGATCGAAGATCAACAACTTTGATGCAGATTTTGAGCTTTGTGGCCGGCACTGACACGTAGATCTACATACGCGAAACTGTACATTGCTGCCTTCCGTCTGCAATCTGTCGACTGGGATGAAAGTGTAGAGGAAAATGTTTGTCACTGAAATTATGTGCGAAACACATGCATGTGCGTGATTTACAAGTGCGAAAACGTGTGAATAAATTGATCGACAACATTCCCAACAACAAGCGACGACTTTGTTGTATTTGGGTGGTGTGTGGCTCTTGCCAAAAAGTCGTCTGCGATCGAAGACATTTTTGCATTTTCTGAACGTTGTGGACGAAGACAACCTCGCTGCCATCTGCTGGTCGGTGAAGGCAAACGTCACGTGATCTCGTGATGCAACCAAACAGCAGTGTCAGCGTAACGTCGAGAACATTCTGAAGAGCCAGAATAGAAAGTTTAGTGTGATGCAACACCCATTGTGTGATTCCAAAGGCGGGATCTGATCTTCCAATTGTGTGTGTGGAGGAGAGGGCGGGACCCGAGGCGTGTCTCGGGCTCGTGTCGATTTTCCTCTGCACCGGCAGCAGACGACGATTCTGGAAATCCCATGTGCGTAAACACATTGGGAGTGGCCAAAAGGTGGGAAAGTTTCCACTCTTGAACACTTGTGTTCAGGGTTTCAGCCGAACAAGCTGAGCTTTGGATCTGTTTCTGATCAACGGGAGGCAACGTCTTTTCGGAACGTCGAAGTCCAGCCAGTGACAGCCCTTCGTGGAGTGTATGATGAAGTCTGAACGGTTCGTAGTCTACAGTCACAGTGCTGGTAGGAAGCCCGTCGGTGTGGTCATCACCTGACCTTTCACACTCGAAATTGTATGCGAATGGCAGGTTTTTGTCTGACAAGAGTTGGGAATTTGTTTGCGAACTAGATCTAGACTCTACACCAAACATTGAGAACAAAAATTGCTGGTTGTCGAAATGCAGCGCAAGCAAAAAATGTGGCATTGATGGACGGAACTTTGGGAAATGTTGTTTGGTGGATTTCGACCAGAAGCGAACCCGATTTGACTGAGTTCGCAAACATGTCAAAAAGATGCAGATCTAACAGTTCAGGTTTGGATCTTAGAGCTTGAGATTTGCCCTGGCAACAGTCGCAGTTGCGTGGGGCTTGGATGAGTCAACGAGTGTCCTTCACCCTGTGAATGAAAATTCGTCGGAGACTCGTATCCATCAGGGAACATTTGTTGGAGGTTTGCTTGGTTGAAGGCGATCAACATCATTGGGTGTCTGAACTCGCATTCAGCGGCCCCCCCCCCTCCCCCGGACAGATACGAGAGTACGGGTGTCCCAGCGTTCTTGTTGTCAGTGCCGAGTCATGTCCAGATATTTTGACAAGCCTTTGGTTTTGTTCAAACCCATTTGGGGACAAGGTCCTCCTTTTGACAAATAGTTCCTTCGTGTTTGATTTGGTTCAGTCGCTTTGAAAGGCTTGTTTTTATGTGGGGTGCAGTGGCATGTTTTCTCTGCATTGCCTCAGCGTTTGCGTTTTGACCCTGCGAGGTAAATCGGAAAGATGATCCAAATACGAGGGTAATACTAAAATTCCTTTCCGTCATGTTTGATGGTCGCGTAGCCGGCCATCTAGGTGCCGCTGTTGGCTTAAAAACCCTTAGCATTCATGTGTGTGTCTGTCCACACTTTGGAATGTAACCACCCCCCTGCCAGACCCCCCCTCCCCTCTTGGACTACCCCCTCCCTTCTCTGACCACCCCCTCCCCTCTCGGACT
>JAAUXT010103899.1_pt1 | contig 10375 bp, 12 predicted proteins | sample 7278171 | NCBI WGS metagenome assembly JAAUXT01 (sample SAMN14350112, study PRJNA611818) | marine sediment metagenome | isolation source: surface marine sediment (1.8m) | place: French Polynesia: Moorea | collected 2018-08 | reverse complement strand
GGGCACTTGGCCTCTGGACCAATCAGAGGGCTGGATTTTGAATTCTAGACCAATCAGAGGCCTTCCCGCCCTCATTATCTCTGCCCCATAGTGGGGGGCTCTTCTCTGGACACACACACACACACACACACACCACATGGACCCGCCCATCTCTCTGTGTTTTTGTTGTGCTGCAGCGTGACCATCAGGTCACACACACGCACACACACCTTCTGTATGTTTCAGATGTGCTGCAGCGTGGAGACGAACTGCAGCACGTGGTTCGCGGCTCCGATCCTCTTCTTCGGCCCGGCCGAGGTCGTGCTGCAGTCGCCGTGCGGCTCCAACGACGAGGCGCAGGCCATCAGGTCAGTCCGTCCCCAGCCGGACACACACATAGACTCTACATACACACATGCACAAATACACACACACATACATACACACACACACCGAGGGACACACACAACTCTCTATACACAAGGTTACGACCTTCAAACAACGATACACACGTACACGCACGAATACACACACATGCGGTCGCGTACATACACACACACACAGACGTGTGCACACACAGACACAGGCACGCACAACAAGGTTACCATCTTTCATATACACATACACACATACACACATCACGTGGCCCAGATCTCCGGATGGGACACACACACACACACACACACACACACACACACCGAGCTCTGCACCACACTGTTGTCACCCAAGCAGCCCTGTCTCAGCAGACAGGATCTTGACTCAGTTGTTCCAAGATCGCCCTGACTGAAACATGTGTCGGTTTAATGCAGGTATGCGTGGCGGGAAAGCCCTTGCCCGAACGGCGTCGAGTATTGCGCCATCTACAGTCGCAACTCGACGACGGACGCGCTGGCGCTTCCGGCGCCGCCCTTCTGGTTCGACAACTCGGCGTGGAACTGACCCATTACAACGCTGCTTTCCTTCCTGCCCGAGCGGAAAATTGAAAATAAAAACAAAAGTGTCCAACAATATCTGCTTCTGATCGTTTATTTTTTGAAACTGTCTCTCCAAATTGAGTGCCGTGCTGACAAACATGGCGGTGCTTCCACGTGGCATGAAGAATCTCACGCTGGCGTTGAAAATGGCAAACAATTCAAACGCTTTGGATGCAACGCCAGAAACATCTGAATGGACAATGTACGAGGTTGTATCCAACTATATAGTAAGAATCATCATGTTCACCGGTGAAGTCAATTTGCCTGTCTGCACTGGGAATGTGAAAGGAATTACTTGTCTTGAATCAATCACCCATGTCCTTCCAAGCCAATCGTGAACATGATAATTCTCACAATGGTTGGATACAACCTCGTACATCCACCAAAGAAGGGTGAGGAGTCTTTGCCTGTAAAAAAAGAATTTTTGAAGGAACCTTTTTCAAAGCGTGGGTGAACCCTTACATAAAACTAAAATTTTAGGAACCGCTCAGCATGCGTCTCCTCCCTCCACCACCCCGTGCGGGGGGCGGAACGTTCGTCGCTGGCCCGCAGCACTGACCCGAAGGTCAGCGCCGCGCCGCCCGCCTCACGCTCAGGAGGAGACGCCGCGCCTCATCATCGCGGCTCGTGCTCCAGACGCAGTTTTACCCGACGTCCTGGCGATGCATACTATAGAAATGATCCCTAAAAGTATGATCTTGCCCAAGTGCGGGTCACACTCGAGTTTTAGGCTGCGGGGTAAAGGACAATTTCTGGTGTGCTTCACTCGTGCATCAAACGTTGACATTGACATTTGACCTCGTTGACCACGCTTCATTGCAATTGACTTCAGACGTTGCCACCACGTGCATCTCAACCTCTCAGGCGTTTGCGCAACAATCGTGCAGAGACAAAAGAAATTGAAAAGGCTCGTCATTTGCAATGCAAATTTGCAACGCGTCCGCGAAGTTTTCCAAAGAGTGGTTGCGGCGCAATTCCGAATGCTATACAACTTGCGCAATACGTACGAAGGCCGTGTTCCCAGGGCACAGACACTTCTCTTTGAAGTCCTGGAAAAGGGAACAACTCAGCTTGCAGATTTGCTCTTCGCTTGCTGGTCGTCTGCGAGATGTCCTTTCACTGCCTCAAAACTGGCTCCAGTGCTCAGCACAACGAATTTCCAACAGCGCTTCACTGCGCAACAATGATGCAACACACAACAATGTCAACAGTTTTCAGTCCTTCTGAACAAAGCAGACAGACCTGAGGACAGACACACAACGCATCACACACACGACGCGCACACACACACACACACACACACACACACACACACACAACGCATCACACACACCACGCACACACACTCACAGACACTCACAGACAGACAGACACACACATACACAAACACACACACACACACACACACACACACACACACAGAGTCAAGTTTTGACTCCAAGTGTGTGATGAACAAAACACTTTTGTCGTTCATTTGTTGTCAGGTTCAGCAGTTTTTGGTAACAACAGCAGGTCCGCAACATTTTTGCCATTTTTGCAGTTTTCCATGACCCTCAGTGGTAGTGTTGGATGGTAGGCCTCGTACCCCAGGCCCTTGATCGCCTCAAACAAACGTATTGAGTCCGGGGAGCAGACATCCTTGTGTCCCAGCCGAAACCCAGCGAACCATTCAACAATAATCACAGGCTTGAAGTGACCCTTCGCACCAAAAGTTTTGATGTCTTGAGCTAAACGAGTCAAAATGTTGATCTCGTGGCCTTCGGTGTCCATTTTGATAAATTTTATTTTGCCAATGGCTGCAGGACCGTGTTTTTGCACGATGAACGGGAGGAGGGGGTGGGCGGGGACAGAGGGACCACCGCCCCTGAGGGAGATTCCTCCGTTGCAGCCGTGACATCCTGACTGGTAGAACACAGTGGTGTTCCTGTCAGAGATGGCGACGTTGTAGGGTGTGATGTTGAGCTGCGGATTCAGGTGCGTGTTGACGCGCAGGGCCTTGATTGGTGGACCCATCTCAAACGCTGAAATAGAAACAGAGGGGACGGCTTTGACTGGTTCAACAGAGATGTTTTCAGAAGCTCAGAAACAGGAATGAGTGCGTGCGTGAGAGTGAGAGAGAGAAAGAGAGAGACAGAGAGACAAAGAGAGTGAGAGAGAGACAGTGAGAGAGAAAAAGAGAGAGAGAGAAAGAGAGAGAGAGACAAATGGACAGCAGACAGACAGACAGACAGAGAGTACGTGCGTCCGTACGTGTCTGCTTGGGTGTCGTATGTGCAAATGGATGTGTGTGTGTGTGTGTGTGTGTGTGTGTGTGTGAGAGAGAGCGCGTAATTGTGTGCCAAACGTTGTGGGTTTGTGCGTGTTGTGCGTTTCTGCTTTTCTGAGCGTACCGAGAGTTTTGCCGGGTTTGCACGCGTTTGCCATGTAGACGGCGGTGTCCCCCATGTGGGCCCCGATGTCTATGCAGAATCCGTCCGTCTTCGGAATGAGCGGATCCCAAACCTGAAGGACAGACAGGTAAAATTGAACCTCTCCAGGCAAAACAAACTCTCAACAATTTGGACAATTTTTTTCGCGTCTATCCCCTTCTCCAGTTCCTCAAATGTATTTGCTCTTGGTGCTTTCAGTGTCATTTCTTTGTCTTGTGGTGAGTGCTCGCACCTTGGGAGCGCCGTCCGTCACATCTGATTTGGACGTGCCCTTACAAAATAACAGGACAGCGCCCACCCCGACAACCCCCTGAAGGGAGTAGCCCCCGGTAGACCTGCATTGATCTGCTTTTTTTGCAGAACACCGATAGCACCATCTGCAGTGGACCAGTTCTGGTCGAACATTGCAGTCCGTCCACGGATCGGTCCCTGGGAGCAGAGGCGACTACTGGTGGTCACCAGTCAAGTGAAACGACTGAGAAGCTGTCGAACGCGCTTCTGTAGTTTGGCTGCATGAGGTTGAAAAGGAAATCTGAATATCTGGAGATTGCCATGTCGATGGACATCGTGCAGGCCCCTGACACTGCAGACCCTCAGCGTGCGCCTTCCACACGCGTGTCTTTTGACCCTCAGTTTGGGTCGTATATTTGAACCCCTCCACATGGGTAGACTACCCTACACATGCCCTGTGCACATCCATGGGTATCCTGCACACGAGTGCGCTGCACCCCACACAAGGGTACAGTATCTTGTACACGTGCACATGGGCACAGCTGTTTTCTGCACATGAGTACACAACCTTATCCAGAAATGCATAAGTGCCGCCCAAGATACTGACATTCCCTGTGTGTTGTTGGCGAACAAAAAATGTGAATTTTTTTCACCTGAAAGAAGCGATCTGCGGTGCCGAGTGTCTCCCAGTTGTCGACCGAGTCGTGGTTCCATTGGGCGAATCGGAACCCTCGGCCTCCGGACAACTTGACTTCCAGCATCTCGTGCTTGACCAGCCCTGAGTGCACAGCGTGCTGGATGTATTCCCGCATGGTGTCGTCCTCAACGAACATGAAGTGTTTTCTTGTTGCGTTCTGGAGCCCCAGTCTCTCTGTTGTTTCCTTTTGAAGCCCGAGCATTTCAGTCGTTGCATTCGTGGTTCCCTGTGTGTGTGTCTCTGTGTGTCTCTCCATCCCGTTCCCCACCATGGACTGGTGTCTTAGACGAGGAAAGTGTGTGAAGCTGAATACGACCATGTACAGGTATGGAATCCCCAGGAGAACGACGAGGAGCCGCGTCCGGCCCGCACAACATCTCCTCTTGAACATGTTCGATTCCTCCTCCCACTCAGTCATGCGCAGTTGACGGATTCCACTTGGTGAGCATGAAATGATGTTTTCTTTTTCCAGGAAATTTGTTTTTCGTCACTGTTACGTCCTGCAAGCATCTCACTGTTCAGGCTGCCTTCAGCCATCTTTGCAAGACACTCTGAGACAGGAAAACATATTGATTCTGAATGGACAGGAAAAGCACAATGCTTCCCACAGCAACTGGATAACACATTGAATCGTATTGATATATTGACATATTGAATGGAGAATGTACTTGTTAGCGGACGTATCCGCAAATGTCAATTATTGTTATCAAATAAATTTTTCACGAGGAGCCACCGTCCACGGTTTGCAGCAAAGCAGGTGGACATTTGACGTGGCCCAAAAAGACAGTTTCCAGTTTGAATATTGATGCGCACAGTGAGTCAGCCTCTCTCGTCAGAAGTCCCCCCCCCACACACACACACTGAAAAGATGAACCACTCTGTTGATCTGGTCTCTGGTCCGCTTCTCTCACGTGCATCGCTTGAACGGAACATTCCTGTACTATTTGTCTGCTGTCGTCTTGTCAGAGAAGGAGTATGTGTTGGAAATACTCGTACCTGCTGAATGGAGATGAATTTTCTCTCCTGCAAAACACTCCCCAACCACAAACAGCGTCTGTGATGTCACTTTTGTCCTCTCTGTGCCTCTGACAAAGGGATGAGATGCTTCACCAACATTTCACGGACACATTCAGTGCAAAAAGTTCCAAACTTTTCCATAGATTGTGAGAAAATGAACGAACAACACAAATTAAAACAAATTAGGCGGCAAAGTCGCACCAATCACGAACGTCCGTCGTTCCTCCAGGCCAAATTATGTATATTTTTGTAAATATTTAATTTTGGCCCAGAGCACTGTATTTTTTGTGAGAGCACATCGCTCTGTCTTGTTTTTCTGGAACTGAATTCGGCGAAACAGGCACAATCCAGTTGCACTAGCTGAAACAAAATTTTCTCGCTTTCTGGACCTGTGTTGCTTGTTTCTTTGGACCCCCCACCACACAAACACACACACACACACACACACGCACGGAGCCAGAACTGTCGTATAGCGAAGAGCAGAAACAACAATGCAGGTCAAACGCGAGTTGTGCAGGTGAACCCCACAGACATCCAAACCAAAGGAGCTTTGTTTTTCTTGAGCAGGAAACGTGAGTCAACAAAGATGGCACCTACGTAAAAACCTTTATTGAACAAAGCCGTCTGTGAACATTTTTCAAGTTCACTCGACGGGACATTTCTCAGAATTCACAAACTTTTGCAATGTGTGCCTGATGGTGCCTGTTGCACTCCAAGTCTTCGTCGTCACAAGTTTCTTCTCTGCAAAATATTTCTGGGTTTTTCTCGCACGAGTTCAACCACCATTTGTCGCCTTTTGATGCATATTCAGTTGGCTCGAAAGATAGGAAAGTTTGGCGACGGGTTCTTTTCTCGCGCTCTTTCCTTCCGGCGACTCTGTCCCAGAAAAAGACGGACAAATACCGCTCATGACGTCAAAAACAGGAAAATATTTTTTTTGTGTGTGTCCAGGTGTGAACCTGTGACTAGATCTTCTGTGTGATTATTTCTCGCTGGTCTCGATGATATGTGATGGCACGGAATTGCTGTCACGTGGGAAAGAGAATCGACACGACGGTGCTGAGGGTCGCGTTGTGGTGCGCAGTGACGCTCTACAAAACAAGAAGAAAGGTGTCAGGGACAATTACCGGATTCAACTGTGTGTGTGTGTGTGTGTGTGTGTGTGTGTGTGTGTGTGTGTGTGTGTGCGTGCGTGTGTGTGTGATCACTGTTTCAACTCTGTGTGACATCACCGTATTCAACGGTGTGCGACATTGCTGTCTTCAACTGTGTGATGTTCGTAATGCGACCTTCATATTTGTGTAATTGTGCAGAGGTCCCATTGAAATGTTTGGCAAGCGTTCAATTTCGGGGCATCCATAAAGTGTGTGTCTTGCCGAACAAACAGCAAGCAATCGAAAAGTCCTGTGCCTCTCAAGTGAATGAACTTTTCTTTTTTCTGTTTTAAATTCAAACTCAATTCGCTGAGTTTTGTCCGTGAAAGCAAAGTTTGTCTCAGATTTTCCAGCAGATAACACAGTTCGCAACTTTTCCGAAAAAAGCTCGTTGCGTCAGAAATGGATTCAGCGTCAATTTTGAATGCGCCAAACTTGGCAGTGTGAGACAAAACCACTCGAGCATTGCTTCCAAATTCTGTCCGCGTGCTCATAACCCTGACGTGGCTGCAGACAGCCTCATGCCCCGTGCTCCACAACGCAATTTGTGCGGTGGAAGGAATTGCATTTACTGCAGCATGAACCGCTGCAAATCGGATCAGATTCCATCTCTTGTCCTGCATCGCTGCAGGTTCCCCGCAGGTGCCACCAGCTCCTGTCAAGGCCAAGCGCTTTTGAGCCGGTCCCACTGCATTGGCGACACAGGAGAGGTGGATCAGGGGGGGTGGCAGGGGGCCAGACCCCGGACCCCCTGTCCCCAGGATTTTTTTTGCCCCACAACTGGCCCGAAAGTTTATTTTCACGTGCTAATTTCTCAGTCATCCACCAGGGGTCAGGCATTTCAAAGTTAAATTGTCCATAAGGGGTTGGGTCTCTCTGAACCAGATCCAGGATCCGCCCCTGAACAGTCAAAAGCACGAACGAGGTCAGGGATGTTTGATCAGAGTTTTCTTTATGTTAGCGCACACCTGCAACAACGCTCGTTTCAAGTGTTACAACTTTTGAAGTATTGCATTTGTAAGTGGCAGGTGCTGTTCCAGATGTCTGCAGGAGTGGAGCTTCTAATCCAGCATGTGGTTTCTCAAATAACTACGTTTAGATTTATGCTGGAGCACACATACAGAACAACACAACGATCTCTGCCAAAGTGCCTCTCCTCAGCGCGCTGGGTTGAGGTCACTCACCGGCGATTGTAGGGATTTCGTCTCAACTGAAAGATCTGTTTTGAACTATGAAGCTGTCGGTCAACCCCATCACACTGAGAGACTGGGCCGCCGTGAGACTGAAGGAAATGTTCAGGCAAGAAGAGGGTACAAATTTAGCGCAGCATGTAACCTGAGCTTGTGCCATTTGGATGACCTGTCCGCACGTTGAACGTGACCCTGTAACGACCAGCTCACCTGACCATGTCACGTGGGAGTCAGTCAGGCCATGGACGTACGACTCAGCTACCTCGACATGAGAGGACCAGCTCACCTGAGTGTGTGACGAGCATGTCGTGTGACCCCGTGGGGGACGGGTCACGTGACTGTGTGACGTGAAATTCGCGTGACCACGTGTGAGGTTCACCTCACGTGACCATGTGACGCGTGGCTCACGTGGCCGTGTGACGTTCACCTCACGTGACCGTGTGACGTACATGTCACGTGACGCGCTGCTCACCTCAGTGCTCGGGCACCTCGACGTCGTCCTGAAGCCCGAGGCTCTCATACGTCTTCTTGATGTTCATGCAGAGCGCGTAGGCGCGCTCCATGTTGCTGGGCGCGACGCGCAGCGCGTCGGCGCCGTAGCTGCGCCGCCCGAACAGCAGGTTGTTCATGTTCGGGTGCGACGCCCGCTTCTTGCCGAAGAACAAGCCTGGAACACGACGGGTGACAACGTGAGGGAAGGGCGGGGTGAGCGGTGTGGCGATGGGTTTGAAGTTGCGCAATTCACGTTTCAATGTCTCAAGTTTCCTCCCAATCAAATCTCAATCGCTTGGCACTCGCTTCGGTTCAGGGAGGAACAGAATGGTGTGTTTGGAAAGAATATAGCTTGAAGAACCAGCAACTTAAGGTGCTTGAAGCCAGAAGCGGACCCCAAGGCACTGCCGCGGGAGGGGGCTCACCTTGCGTGTGTGTGTGTGTGTGTGTGTTTGATTGTATGTGCGTGCGTGAATGTGTATGTGCGTGCCTCTCTGTGTGTTTGTGTGTGTGAGACAAAGGGCGCCAACCGTTTGTGTGTGTGAGAGTGTGTGCGTGTGTGTAATAGAGCGCTCACCATTTGTGTCGGGCAGGAAGTCCTCGACCGGCTCGGCGACGGCCTGCTGCAGCACGACCAGTGTGCACATGACGCAGGCGAACACCAACAGCGACGTCTTCATCTCGAGAGCGAGCGGCCTGAAACAGTCACGTGATCAATTGAGGGCGCCACCGGAAGTAACCTGTGACGGTTTCCCGCGGTGTCGCGCACGCGCGTTTCTGCCCACCACGTGTGTCTGTCTTTGAGACGAACAAAGTACGAGGGCAAAGGACGCGTCGAATCAAAAGCGAAAATTTGGACATGAAGAGGAGCAACATGTGCGGATCATGGCTGCGAGGGAACACCACGCAACACAAACCCCTTGGACAGCCAACCGCTTCTGACCAAATCTGCACGAGACACAAAAGAAGACACACACTGCTAAGAAAACACACGTTATGACGAGCCTTCAGGTCCAGTTATTGGTGGCGATGAGCTGATCATTTCTGTGACAAGATTCTCATGTTCAATTCCCGTGTCAATTTGAAAGAACAATCTTCAAAGCGCCCCCTCGTGTTCATATCAACTCAATTGCCCGGCACAGGAAGGGACAGTGACCCTAATTCCAGGGAGTGTGTGTTCGTTTTGATGTGTCGTTCTTGTAGTGTGAGGGACCCCTCCCCGGGAACTGAAGATCTGAGATGACGTCTTTGTGCAGTGATAGCTTCTTCCAGGAGGGCGAAGGGTTTTTCAGTTTGTCCCGAGGGGAAGATGTTATCACAGTGGTGATGCAGGGAATGCGGTTGCACCACTTCTGTCTGTCTGTCTGTCTGTCTGTCTGTCTGTCTGTCTGTCTGTCTGTCTTTGCTTTTGAAGAAAACATCATTCTTGCCAAAGATTCTGCATCTTTGAAATAAACATTTGAATGACATATCTCGGCCATTTCCAAAGACTGTTCTACCACAAGCCAGAACATTTGCTCAACTTTGCTCCCTGCATGACTGACACACTCGGCCCTCAACGGAATCAGTGAAGTCACAGTCGTTCAATATCTTTCCCACAGGATCCTACTGACTTTACCCAACCTGTTGCACTGCACCCACCCACCCACTTACGCAGGTTTTCTGAACAACAGGACAGAGATAAAGAGAAGACGAGGTCACGCTCACGGTAAACCTCACGTCCGTCTCTAATTGCCATTCAACTACAACTTCCCTCCGCCTCCCCCATAATTATCCAGGAACGTTTCCGCTCTTCGGATTCGCTCTTGCGCAGTCACAGTTTCTGCAGATTTCAAACCCTCGTTGACATCTTTTCAGATTCTTTCCTTGTCGCTATCACAAAAGCACTGGGTTCGTGCGCGATCGGAAACACGGAACGAAGAAAATACATTTGAAACCATAAAGGATGCTGCACGAAGAGGCATTTCAATGCACACAGTTCATAAACACAATGCCCCGCTGTCTCTGAATATAGCGGTTCTGGGAGCAAGAGGCAGGAGGGGGGCTCAGCCCCCCCCCCCCAAAAAAAAAACTCCCACTAATTTTGCATCAGGATGTACAATTTTTAGGTGATTTGAGGTGGGTTGCACGATTTGAGCCAAATCGGTGCAAGCCAAATCGAAGCACCTATAGGCAGCGTCTTCCAAAAGTATGTCAGCAGCAGTTTCATAGT
>JAAUXT010069353.1_pt1 | contig 10375 bp, 14 predicted proteins | sample 7278171 | NCBI WGS metagenome assembly JAAUXT01 (sample SAMN14350112, study PRJNA611818) | marine sediment metagenome | isolation source: surface marine sediment (1.8m) | place: French Polynesia: Moorea | collected 2018-08 | reverse complement strand
GGGAGGTTACATTCCAAAGTGTGGACAGACGCACACATGAATGCTAAGGGTTTTTAAGCCAACAGCGGGACCTAGATGGCCGCTACCGCGACCATCAAAAATGTACCAAACACAAGTCGGATTGCTCCAGATCTGGACATCTTGTGCGAAGTCCAGACGAAACAAACCGTCCGTTCAGGTTCATTTGTGGTGTGATGTTGTCACCATCTTGGTGAAGTGTCAAGTTATTTTTTGTAGTCCATTGGATGTCAAAGTGCGACAACAAAAGAAACATCCCGTCTCCTGTTCATACCCTCCCCCCCCCTCCCTAATCCAACAGATCTACTCTTTGGACATTCTGAAGGAAAGACACAGAGCGACCATCGGGTTCGTGAATTCTTTTAGTTTGTTTTGCCAGGGATCCCAGAGGAAGCAGTGCTCAATGAGTGTCATCAGGTGAAACGGTCTCGGCCGAGGCCACCGACATGTCCAACGTCTGTCCACGGGCTGGACGCAGCCCGATACGACGCAAGAAAAACTACGTCTTGATGGTGTTGGCGGCATGCTGCCTGTACGGCCTCGTGCAACTGACGGGTGTTAATGAGGGCTACGCGCCGCTGAGACCATTGCCAGACGCACAAAGTGAAGCCAACCGTTTGCTCAAGTTCATATCAAACTATCATTACCAGTGCAATGTGACACTGCAGCTCAACAATCGTACACACTGGCCCATTTGTACAGACAAGGATGTAGGCATCGACATCGACAGCCGAGACGAAAAGATCGTGTACACCATCGGGTGAGGACATCGCCTGAACTCTTTGCAATGTGTGATGGGCGTGTTCATTTTGTGTGTCGAACGCGAACTCACTGCTCTTTGGGGATACGGACGGCAATTGTCTCTCAGCTTCGGTTTTTGACCACAGCTCAGTGTCGCGCCAACACAACAATGGCTGCGCTCTGCTCGCTGCGAACGAAACCAAGTTGATCGTGCCGTCGATTTTGCTGTCGTCAGTTTCAAACAACTTTCGAAAACTAGTCGCGTGTCTGAAATTTCGGCAGTTGGTTGTTACTGCTGTGATTGAAGTTTAAATTGTTTATTTGTAAACGTCAAAGACAAACTTTTTCTCTATCTCACTCCAGGCCTCCTCCGAGCTGGGATTTCTCCATGGAGAGAATCTTGGCGTTGAACTACAGCTTCAAAGTGTACATAATCAACCATCACGACACACCTTCTCGCATCCAACATACCAATAATACTTTCTCCGTCAAAACCGTCATTACTTCCAACGATTATGCGGACTTTTCTCGGAACTCGTACGGGCAGCAAACGCTGAACGACCTGATGAACAGTTTGGGTCACAAACACCTGAACCTTCTGCGCATCTCGGAGACGGCAGGATCCGTGCAGACCTGGGAACTCATCCACTTCATGATCAACGACAACCTGCTCATGAACATCCACCAGCTGCAGCTCGCTATCCACATTGGTCAGTACCTTTTGCGAGTGAATTTCCTTGCTTGCAACGAACTTTGTGTCCTTATCTCGTATTATTTCTGGTGCGAACATATATTCAAGCACGCTTCTTTCGCACGTGTGGAATTTCTTCAAACTTTGCACGGGAACTGCTGTTGTGTGTTTCAGACAAGCTGGATGAAGATGTGCTGTACAGCTGGTACCGCAACCTGTACGAGATGTTTTACAAGGAGGGCTTCCGCTTGTACCACACGACGAGCAACGACCTGCTGTGTCTACAGGTGACGATGATGCAGTCGTGCGTCTACTACCTGTCACTTGTCAGAATCCCGCAGCATCGCATCTTTGTGCTCCACCCGCCCGCAGATTTCGGTACGAGACTGTCAGTTTGATCCGTGTTTGGAAAAGGCCACGAAATTCGCGCATCTTGTAAATATGGCACAAAAAGCAACAGGAAACTGGGAATGGGAAAGTACGTGGGTGTGCTCACTAGTTTCTCCGATTTCATTTCTTCAGCATGGAACTGCAATGAAGAAGCACACGTTTGTGTCAGCCGTTTGTTCACTCTCGACAGGCACGCCCGAATTGGAGGAGCAGCGCATCGTGCACCATCTGAGTCAGATCCAGGGCGAGTGCTCGCAGTACATGCGCGAGATCGGCGGCACCGACGTGGGCGGCGACTTGCAGTACACGACACCAGGGCTGCCGCACTGGCACGTCTGTTCCAACAAGCCGCACCAGCTCTTCAGCAAACCCTGCACCGTCGTCAGGTTCAGGTGTGTGTTGCAGGGTTCTTCATCTGGCTTCTGAGACGCTTGGTCCATTGTTCTGTCGTGGTGTTGCAAGCAACACGTACTCTCCCTCCCAACCGAATTTTTGGCCAGGCAACACTGATGCAAATAAGTTATCGTGGTGTTAACAACTCGCTCAGTGTCCTGGTGGAACAAAGACAAAAGAGCCCAACATCGTTGCAGGTCCAACAACGACCAAACCCTGGAGGAAAGATTGCTTTCCGAGGGATGCAGTATCGTCACTTTTGTACCTGTGCTCTACAACAGCCATCCAATCAACTTCTATAAAGTTCACAGTCACAAGGCCAATAGCAAGTACGTTGTTGTCATTTGTTGGTCTCCTTGTCGCTGTCAACAATACAGTTTCAACAATGTTTCCTTGACGTGTGTGTGCAAAGTATTTCCAGTTGAGCCTCGGATTGCTCTGTTGCCCTCAACGTTTGTACCTGGCTTTTGTAAGTGACGCTTGATTTTGCCCCTGGCAGGAAGACGAGTCATTTGAGTGAGTCTAAGTCAGCGGAGGAGGTGGTGCACGTGCTCAGCAGGGCGGGCGCGATCAATCTGCTCGAGATTGACTTGGCCGGGCACGAGTGGGACGTGCTCGCCACCGTGCTCGACAACGGGCTCCTCGAGGTGAGGCTTGCGGCGGAGGAAGCGGAGGGGGAGGGAAGGGGACTTTCGTTTGACTGAAGTGCAGTTTATTTGTGGTTGCGGTTGGATTCATAAACGGTGACAATTGATTCACTCTTCGCCTGCCATGCACACGTCTGGTCACCTGGTATTTCAGTCTGAGAGTTCCAAAAAGCTAACAGCGCTCGTCTGCGAGTTTGCAATGGCACCCGTCTCAAGGAATTGCTGCTTTTACATCACCTGTCTGCCCAAGGCACGGCAAATTGATGTGCCTCATGCCTCGGTTCCGCAGGTTTCGTGACATAGTTCTGTCTCTTGCAGAATGTGACGCAGGTCGTCGCTGAGATTCAGATTCCTGATACCACGTTCGGGCGGCATCCGAAGGCGTTGCGCCGGCGCTACAGTGAGCTGCGGCGACTTGAATCTCAAGGCTTCAAACTGTTCCACGCCAGCCCGAGCTACACGTGGAAGCAAGACCGACAGCAGAGAAACCAGCTCGAGGATGGGTGCTGCTACAAGGTCAGCTACATTCAGAGATCCTCCAATAGTTTCTCTAGGTAGCAGAACACTTGGTGCTGATAGGGTTGGACGTACACGCACGTCAAGGGAAGACACGTGTGTTTGTTTCCACGTTTGGGTACTGGCCGATTTCTCCGACCTCATGTGCGATGGCATTATGTCTTGTGGGAAACTTTCCCTGAATTGGAACCGGACTGTCGAAGCCCAGAGGGATCAAACGTAGAGTGTGCTCACCTTTCGTGTGAGTTTCACCCATTACCGCGACATATTTGCGACGAGAACACCAGCTTCGCTGGCATTGTGCAGGTCCTTACAAGGTGCGAGTCTTTGTTCGATTGCATGGTAGTTACCCAAAAATCGTTGCCAAAGTTTGTGTCAGGTGAAAACGAGGAAGAGCCACAAACTTGCAGTTTGTCACGCACCTTTATCTTTCAGGGTGTTGTGGTTCTCATGAGCTTTGAAAACCTGGTGCGAAATGAATTCCTCTGAGCCAGAAAAGGTTCCGTTGTTGTGGTTTTGTCGTCAACGGTGATCTCAATTGTCTCAGTTGCGTAATTGCTGGACATTCGCAGTTCCGCGACAAAACTTGTAGCAAAACTTGTTTCTCGTTTGCTGGTTGGATGCAAGGTGGATCAGAATGTCTTACAAAAGAAAAGAAAAATTTTGCAGCAAGAACTGAACAAGATTCCCCCCGGGGTGCGTCCCTCGTAGAGTACAAGTTGTGTGTGTTGTTCCGTGTGGAAGATGACAGGTTGTTCCATGTTTTTTTCTCTTCGTCACCGGACCACTCGTTGGAAACACTTAACAATCTCTTTTCTTTTCTTTTATTGTTTGCGCTGAACGTTTTTCCTGGGAGTTCTGTTGTCTCTCAGGCTGTTCTTGCTGAAGAACATCAACACTGAGCTTCCAAAGTTTTTGTGTCACAAATTACAAGTTGTCTGTTGACAATGTCATGTTATGAGGGTATTCTTGTCTTGGGTACGAGTCATTTGGAACGGAAAAACATAGCTTGAGTTGTCCTTTGCGACTGTCATGTGCCACGCAAGTTGAAGCTTGTTTTGTGGGTCGATTTTTATCACGAGTTCACAAATCCGGCCAAATTGGTGTCCAACGAAAGTCGCGCTCGAAAACCACTGTGGTTTTCGCTTCTTGCAAACATGAGGTGCAAGAAGCCTTTGTTTTTACATTTCTTGTGCAGCAGTTTGGTGAGCGCTTTCATTGCAAAAACATTTACATTTTCTCACAATAAAACCAAGTGTTATGAATGTGAACGGTTCAGATCGTGTGTTGATACCAGCTCAGATTGGTTGTCTACGGGAAGCAACGCTCGTGTATTTCTTCGTGTTTCTTGACGCACGTGTATCCGGGGCAGCACTGCGGACAAGAAAGTAACGCTTGTGGAAAAAAAAATGACGCCACGAAAAAAACTAACAATGTTGTGATGGGCGTCACATGAATGTCGGACTCCGTGTCCCCAGTAGAGCTCATCAGATAATTTGCGACGTGATTTTACGTTTTTCAGGTTGACAACAAAACTCGTCTGTGCTTGGGCGGGGGGAGGCATGCTTGTGATAACATTCTTCGGATTGAGCTCCACTTACGTTTGTGCTGTCTGAGTTGTAGTTGTCGCAGATGTGGTACTTTCCGATGCAGTCGTCACTGTCAGGGTCATCTCTCTTCAGCAGCTGGTCGAGCCATTTCTTCACCAAACGTCGCTCCTTGTTCTCTTCTGCCCAGCAAAACAAAAAGATGTGTTGTTGTTCTCACCTCGACTGAAGAGTTTCGGATTGTTCTACAAGGCATGCTTTTTATGTTCCCGATGCCAATCAATATCTCCCGTGTGGTTCAACACACAACCTTCAGTATTCATATAAGGCTTCCTTGATATCTTTTCTTGACATAACTATGGTTTGACCAATCAAGGATCAGAGAAAAATTGTCTACAATCCTCTTTTTGAGGATAATATTTCTTTGGATCACTAAACACTAAAACAATGTAATTGATAAATTTTTGTCAAATGATTCTACTTTTGTCCATCTGATAAGGTCATTCTTAGATCTTTGTTTGAAGCAAAACTTATAACAGGTAAGAAAACCTTCTATTAGAATCTGAGCCTTTAAAGATTAAAAAATATGAAATAGTTGTACCACACAAAAATGTAATCTTTGAAGCTCTTTTTTTCTTGCTTTACTTCATAATTCTGAGTAATTTTTTGGTATTTTGGTAGATCATGTACTGCACATTGAGAATGCAAGGAGATCAGTAATGACATATTTCAGTATCGGTGAAAAATTCGAGTGGATCGGTCATATATAAAAAGCATGCCTCGTATTGCGGATGACAGGGTACACTACCTTCATTCCGTTCGAAATCCAGGAGCCTCTTCAGGTCATCTAGATCCAAGCTGGGTTTTGCACCAACCACGACCAAGGCTGCCACCAAAAGGAAAAATGGCAAGCTCTTCATGACTTCGGAATTCTGCCGCTCAGTGGTGGTCGGTCGACTTGTTTGGCAATCACGTCGGCGCAACCAACTGTGTGAAGTTGCGTTAATTTTCAGACGCGCCTGCCCGAGCAGTTTGAGAAAAGGGTAACTTGTTTGGTTGGTGCGTTTGTCCGGTCTCTGTTCGGGTTGACAGGACGACAAAAGTTTCATCCACATCCCAAAGTGACAAGCTTGGTTTCAATGTACTTGATCGCAAGTCCCGTCAATTCCAGATCCCAGTTCTGCAAGCAAATTCGAAACGTGTGAAGTGTTTTGGGTGGGTGGTGTGACCACAGCAAATGGCCAAACTGTCTCGAACAGCAGTCAAGATTTATTTGGCAGGAGATTTACTGTTGTGTCGGGCCACGATTCTTTGTCGGTTGCCCAACTTTCCTCAGCCAAACTTACGAGGCAGTGGTGATCTACCACCAATAAGTCGGAGGCGGGGGGGGATTTTGGCATTCATTTGCCGAAGCATTTGCGGGGATCGTCCAAAATCAGACCCAGGAAGGAAAGGGTGCTGCTGCTGAGTGAACCAAGTCATCTCATATTGTGTTGCTCTTCACTCTGCACAAGAGGTCACACGTGGCTACCCAACTTGTTGCGACATTTCAAAGGACGAGAGAACATCACTTTGTTTAGATTTTGACTGATCTGATTACAATCCTGGAAGCGACTGGTTGAGCCAGACTGGATGTTCACTCTCACTTCAGACTTCCCAAAGGCTTTGCAACTTCTCCAAACAAATCGTTTGTTTAGTGGAGACAGCGTTGGAGTAACAAATCTTCCTGAAGCCACATTCGGCTTTTCTTTTTTGTCAGAGAAGAATTGAAAGGAGTACAGTGGCGAAGAATAATGAGTTCTCTTGCGTTTTAATGGGTTTCTACATTGAACAACCCGCCCACAGAGACAGGCAATTTGGAGTGATGTGATCAGACACATACTTCGTGCAATGAAACCTCTTTGTTTGGTGTTGGTGGTTTTCCATTTCTGTTTTCTGGACGAGTTTAATTCTGTCTATTTTGTGAAACGATATAGCGCACTGTTTGCTGCATTCGCGTCAGGGTTTCACTCTCGACAGTTGAACACACACACACATACACACATACACACACACGTGGAAACCACTTCTATCTCACACGCAGTGTGCGAGTTCCAGATTGCTCTGCCTTTTCGCACAGCCACAGAGAACGGTGTATTCAAACAGAACAACTCGCAGAGTTACAACAGTCGTTGAGATTGAACTTACCTTCCGACATGTTTTTGTTCTCATTCTTCCTTTTGACAAAATTTACATTCGGCTTCGCGTTTGTGCCCAAACAACGAGCAATCTAATGAACGAACTTTCAAGCGAATACGGCCCAGTACACGATGTTGAAAAGCAGGAAGGCGACCGGGTAGAGAATCTTGAGAGTCAGGTTGATCTTGTCAATGACCGGCACCGTGAGAATCTTGCCGAGAACGCCCGTTGCTGTTGGTTTGCTCTCTTCTTTCGACAGCTGGTCATTCTTCTGCAGAGACAACAAAATGTGCCGAGTCGCCGAGTTTTGAAAGAAGCCCTTTGAAAACTTGCAACCACGCACGGGCGGGAAATGAATGAACATTGCACGGAGGAATCTCGTCTGCGTACGAAGAAATGATCTTCGTCTGAACCATCATGCAGGTACCGGGGGTCCACTGTGGACTCTTCAAGGAGGATCAGAGCTGTGGTGGAGAGGACTCAACCAACTCCACTTCAACGCTTGCCATTTCGCAGCGCGATTGCTCTTGCCCACTGTCGCTCTCACCACGAGCTCCATCTGGTCGTCCCTCGGGGCGACGGCGCTTCTCGCCGCCAGGTGGAGCACGATCACCTCCGTCAGCGCGACGGCCACGAACACGAAGCACGACACCACCCAGACGTCGATCGCTTTCATGTACCCGACCTGAAAAAGGTGCTTCAGTTTTTCACACGGGAAGAAAAAAGACGTCTGCAAGCACTTCCGAAACTTTTTCCTCGACCTCTTTACGTTGGCAATTGTGAAGACTGCATGTCTGCATGTTTCAAAACCGACCTTCAGTTGCATGGTTTGTGGACAGCAATGACATGTGCAGCCATTTGCGGAAAGAATCAGGAATGTCAAACAAAGAATCGTGCAACAGTGTCCCTTTCTCGACAGAGAGTGACAGCTTTCAAAAAGGAGGATGGCGGTGAAGTGTGTGCTCCATCCATGCGTGCTGCAAACACAAAAGTCCGACTGATGCGGGCATATTTCTGATACACCGATACCTGAGGAGCCTGGTCCTGGCTGGTGCTGAGCACCTGTGTGAGCGCGAGCAGGAGCACCGAGCCGAAGAGAAAACGCTCGAAGACGGCGGAGACCGGAAGCCAGAAGAGGAAGCAAGAGACGAGCACAAGCAGCAGCGAGGGCGTGTACGTGAGCACGACGTAGTGCGTCCGGATGCGCCCCAGCGTGAATTTGGCTCTTAGCAGGTCAAACTCCCCTGCAGAGAAGGAGGCAGACTTGCGTTTGATCTTGGCGATAGCCGACTGATGGTGAGAGGGATCCTCTGAGTGGGATCCTCTGTTCATCAACACCGACTTGAGGTCTGTGGGACATGTTTCAATTGGTGGCTTTTCTTTGAATGCCTGAAATGGTGAATGTTCTGTTGGCTTGCGGTTGTTTGTGACTCAGAAGACGTACAGTCGTATTTCTTTGTCATGACCACGGAGATGTAGTCTGTCAGAGTGAATCCGGGCGGGTGTCGAGTCCGGGTCACGAAAATTCCATGACGTTGCGGTCTGTAGGTGAAGTTTCCGCGGCGTCGCGAGTTCCACTCGAGCCTCACGTAGCGGGTCGAGTAGGCTGCAGGAAGAGGGCGGCAAAGCGTGTGCGGCTGTCGGTGTGAACAATTAACAGCTCAACTTGAAATTGTTTTTCTGATATACGAAAAAAACAACACTCACAACTCATGGCAAAATCGCACGTTTGATAGTCGAAAGGAAAGTTCGTCAGATCCATGTGACATCTTTGCACGATGGACAACCTGCGAAGCAAGAGAACTCAGCTTTTGTGGCGCCAGTCGGCTGGAGCAGACCCCACCCTTCTGGATTCAGCTCTTCAGACCTGATTCGAGCCACCTACAAGTTCTTGATTGGCTCACGAGAAAATAGTTTGAGAGTCCTAGTTGCCTTTCCAAATGACTTTCGGCTGTATCTTAGCTCAAGTGTTCAACTGCATCGCTGACGTTGTGCGAATCAGAACAGAGAAAAGGCTGGTCGTGTGAATGGAACACAGAGACGACGAGGTGAAATTAACACGATTGCGCCACAACGGATGAAAATGGTTGAATTGCTTGGAACAAGCACCTGAAGTGGAGGCTGACTTGACCGTTGGCCGAGATTTTGACTCCAATGTCCCTGGGTCGAGGTACCACAGCTTTGGAACTTCTGGGGAAGAATATCTCTGGAACCCACATGAAGGTTTGTGCATACTCCTTGGAGAACATGACATCATTTGGACCATCTGAGAAAGTCAGGCGAGGGTCGGTCCAACGCGTCGCACAAAAGGCGTCAAACCCAAAGTCCTGTAAAATTCGGACACTCACGTGATTCTTCCGGAATGACTGATCTCATTTGTTGAGAACTGTTGGTTTGAATTTTTGCAACGAACAGAAAAGCATACGAGAATTATCGAGCAGGATGGGGGGGGGTGCTGCATGCAGCTGAGCGCCTCTGTGAAAAAGAACAGGATCTACCGTGTGAACTTTTACCAACCACTTTGGTGACGTTTGAATTGCCTACCATGGATGTTTCATCGATTGCGTGAAGGTTTGCAACATACATCGACGCTGACAGTTTCACCGGTTTCCCTGCAAAAAAAAACATATTTGCTCGCAAAGGGTTACTACTCACTGGACAATCAGAAAAATTGGCACACGATTGAATTTCAGGAGCAGAAAATACCCAGAATCTCGCTCAGTGGGGTGTACGGATTCGAATTTTCTTTCAGCTCTCTGAGTACTGTTGAAACGTTCTTCATCCTAAATTTGGACAAATGTGAAAAAGTGTTTGTTGCAAATTCGACGTGCGAAAGTCGTTGCTGGACTTTTCTGTATGAAACGAGCAAGAAGGTTGCGCCTGGATAGCCCTCGGCCCCACCAGCGTCCCGGACGTTGCTGTCCCCGACAGCTGCAGTGCCTCGCTCACTGTCCCGGACAGTGGTTGTCTTGTGCGGTCCCAGACTCGCACTGTTTATCAGCCGCGAAGTTGGATGGTAATGCGTACGCGTGTATCCTCGGGTCATCTCAGTGGGTTTGTATGTATCCGCATGGGGGGGGGGGGACCCCCACGAGGATGGAAACGTAGGGGTAAGTTTCCAGACATCTCTTTTTCTGGAACAAGAAGCAGTGCTCAAGGCAACTGCAGTGCGAAGTCCCTTGCAGCGTTAGCAATGTCAATTCTTCCTTGTTCATCAATTCTTCCTTGTCCTCCTTGCCTTCCACCAGTCATGC
>JAAUXT010067054.1_pt1 | contig 10375 bp, 18 predicted proteins | sample 7278171 | NCBI WGS metagenome assembly JAAUXT01 (sample SAMN14350112, study PRJNA611818) | marine sediment metagenome | isolation source: surface marine sediment (1.8m) | place: French Polynesia: Moorea | collected 2018-08 | reverse complement strand
GGGGCACTAGGCCTCTGGACCAATCAGAAGGCTGGATTTTGAATTCTAGACCAATCAGAAGCCTTCCCGCCCAAAAATTTGCTGCCCCATAGTGGGGGGCTCTTCTCTACAATCAACTGATTTGTGAGGAAGTTTTCACGAGACGAGTTCAAATTGGGTGGGACCAAGTGTGTGGAGAACTCCACCTTGCAGGAATATGCGCGTGTAAACTACTCACGAACGTCTGTCGGACTCTCGCACAGTCTCATTTTGTCACTGGGAGAAGGAACCAGGACAGGAAAATCACATCTCACTTGTCTTCGGAGAAACTGCTGACTTTGATCAAAGTTCTACTGCACAGCCACAACAAAAAGGAGTTTTACTACTCGTACATGCTCAAAATCGTGGGCATCAATCAAAGATAAAGCTTGATACTTTGAAGCTGCCAAATGTTTTGATTGAAGCATCAAAGCCTCGTGAGATCATACGTGGCACCAAGTTCCTGCGTTGCTTGACTCAAAGATCACACTGGGTCCAAAGCCGGGGACCGCTTTGGAAAACCGATACATCCAGAGAAAGGCACGCGCTGCGTGAAAAACGTCTGGTTCTTCCTTGTTTTCAATTCGCCAGACCAGATTTACACAAGCACAAAGCAAAAAAAAGTGAAACGTCATTTCTGAATTTTCAGTGAAAATACAGTGTCCAGCGTCTAAAGGCAGAGCAATGCTCCAGTGGCCGACCGCCAACCTTGTCTTTGCAGTCTTTTCCACACACTCTTTTGCATTTTTCTCAGCTTCTACATGAGATAGAAAAATGAGCCTTATACTGTTAGAAAGGGCTTGAAAAGACCTTTGCAATGGTGTGATGCTCATTTTTCTATCTCTTGTAGAAGCTGAGAAAAATGGGGTGGTTGGCCACTGGAGCAAATTTAGTCTTTGCTCCAGACTTGCTCCAGTGGCTGACCAGCAATGCAAAGTCAATGGAGGGCAGATTTGCTCCAATACCCAACCACCCTTAATTTTACTGAGTAGTTGACAGCAAATTTTGATGATCTTATGTGCATTAGAAAACCTGGATTCCAAGCTTTCCAATGCACCCAAGATCATCAAAATCTACCATCAACAAGGCAGTGAAATTTCAGGTGGTTAGCAGATTTGCTCCAATGTCTGACCACCCTCAATTTTACTGACTTGTTGATAGCAGATCTTGATGATCTTGGGTGTATTAGAAAGCTTGGAATCTTGGCTTTCTAATGCACATAAGATCATCAAAATTTGCTGTCAACAACTCAGTAAAATTAAGGGTGGTTGGGTATTGGAGCAAATCTGAAGTTTGTTCCAGTGGCTGAGCACCTTCAGATTTTTTCCCATTGGGTATACATTGGGAGCTGGTCGGCCACTGGAGCTGGTCGGCCACTGGAGCATTGCTCTATCAACTGCAACAAACGAGCGCTGACCAGTTCCTCCCCTGGTCCACAAGCTGTCACTGGGCATCATTTCATCACGAGCGGAGGCGTCGTATTTTCTCGCAGCAGAGAACTGATTGCCTTGACAAGTCCACAGCGGGAATCATTCTCATGCAGTATTCCGTCAGTGTCGGGGTGCTCCACACACCTGGGGGACGGCGAGAATCGTGCGCATCGTGACGATCAGAATAACTTGACTGGAACAAAGTGCTTGGCGTCAAATGATGAGCCAAACTGTCTGTTCTTCATCTGGAATCCATTGCTCTGGCGTCCAGTAACGCTCCGATTCAACAAGTCTTTTCTTCTGTGCGGTGCGACCTTTCAAGATCACGGCGCGTGGTCTCATAAACTCATCAAACTTCGGCTCCAGTCCTCACAAGCCTGAGTATTCGGCCACCAGAACCTCGCTCTTCAGCAACATCACCAGAAACTTTACCACTCTGCAAAAAGTTTCGATCAGTCAGACATTATCTGGTCCCCTGTTTCACCGGTTTGTTTTCATTTGATTGGCGAAGACATTGTGTGGCCGACGGAAGCTCTTCGGCTCCACAGCTTCCACGAGGCCCTCAGGGTCTGCAGAGGTCCTTCCGCCCCGAGCCAAGGTCAGAGACCCTGTCGCAAGGTTCCGCAGCGCCGCTCTGTCCGACCGACGCTGAGAAACGTGCCTCCAACAGTCTGTCTCTTCGGTGTTTTATTTCTTGCCCGCTCCGCCTGTTTTGCCGGTGGCAGCGGACTTGCCGGCGGCGGCGGCGGTGAGGAGTTGTTTGCGCTGCTGCTCGAGCAGCCCCTCGAGATGGTCCGCGCGCTTCACGGCCGCTGCGTACTGCTGCTTCAGACTCGTCACCACCTCCTCCTTCTTCGAGATCGCCGCCTTCACCCTGCAACACCAACACAGTTGCTTGTACTCGCACGATGACGACCGAAGCGGTTGCGCGAAGACCAGGAGACCGTGACAACCCCAAAACTACCCGGTTCGAAAGTCTTCTGCAAAATCGGCCAGCAATTCAGCGGTTTCAAACAACGATTTCAGCAAATTGACAACATTCGACCCACGCTTGTTCTTTATCTGGAATTTCCAAAGACACGCACCGTTTGTGCACCTCCTCCATCTCGTCCTGCTTGGCTTTCTGCACCGTGTCCACCTCTGCGCGTGCGCGCTCCAGCTCGACGCGCTGCCGCGCCTTCAGCTCGGCCATCTCCGCCTTGACGCGCCGACTCTCCTCCTCCACCGCCACCAGACGGTCGGCGAACTCCTGCCGGATCACGTCGCTCACTCGGCTCCGCTCTTCGTTCAATCGCTCCAACAGCTGAGAAATGAGGGCGGCAAAACGCTTGTTCTAGACACTGCATGGAACGTGAAGCGAAGACCAACTCGGAACCTGTCGTCAGTGAAAACACGGCGAGAGTGCCGGACTGCGTCCTGTTCCAAGACACGCACCTTTTTCAGTTCCTCTGTCTCCTTGTCCTTCTGCTTGAGCGTCACCTTCATGCGCTCACACTCGCCCTCGAACTCGGCGAGCTGCGCCTTGGTCTGGTTGTACTTCTCGGTGACGAGGCGCTCCGACCGCTCCAGCTCCGCCATCTCTGACTCGTACTTGTCTCGGATTCGCCTGAAAAACAGTTGCGTTGGTGACGCTGAGTGTCGAACGGTTCGATCATGCAGCAAACTTGCGTGAGTGGCAAGAGTACAACACTACAGACAGATTTTTTTTGTGAATTTGAAGTTGAAATCAGGATGCCCAGGAATGAGTCATGTCAGTTCGTCTGTACTCCTCCAGCGGCACTTCCACAGGACGGCACGTACAAACAAGGAAGAGCCGCAAAAAAAGAAGTGAACTCTGTGTTTGTTGTTGCAGTGTTGAGGATAATGCTCGGTGGCATAACGCACTTGATCCTGTTCTCGGCGACACGTTCGCACTCGTCGCGCGTCGCCTGCGAGTCCTCCTCGAGGCGCCCGATGACGAGCTCGATCTCCCGGTCCCGCTCCTTCCGCACCGACTCCTTCAGCTCGCGCTCCTACACCAACACACCACCAGCCAAATGTGCAAAATCGCTGACAACAACAAAGCTTGTTGAGTGATGCTCTTCAACGTTTGCCCCTCTTTGCTTAGAGAGCCTCCTGAAAGATTCTCAGAGCCCTGTGGTGCAGCCACAACCGAAACACCCAAGATGCACGAGACTTGTCATGTCTCCTGTTGTGCACATTCCGGACGGTGTTTGAACGAAAGTGTGATGGACCTCGCTTTTGAAACGGTGAGACATCAACCACACCCTTTTTGTCAAGTGCGCCGCGGACTTTGGAAACGCAACACTTAAATGTCGCAACAACAGATTGACAAGGCTGAAAAGAGACCTTTTGCATGAGATGTGTCTCCTGCTTCTTGCGGTAGTTTTCCTCCCACGCCTCTTTCTCCAAGACAAGCTGCTCCTTCAGCTGCCGTAGCTCCGTCTGTAACATAGTCGTGAAACTGACATGCCACCACTTTGGTTCTCAATTTGCCCTGTTGCTCACTTGAACGCGACAGCCGTTCTCTGAAGCGTCTACTGACAAATTGCAAAATATTGCAGAAGGTTGACAACCTCAACAGTACTTTGCACCGTGTTTCTAAACCACATTCACCACACGGTGGCACCATACAAACCTGCGTCATTCAGCCCAGTGCTCTCACGTGACTCACCGCGTGGCGGCGCTCCTGCTCCTCGCGCGCCTTCTCGTACTCAGCGCGCATCACGTCAGAGGTCGTTGAGTGATTGTCTTCGAGCTGCCGCTGTAGCTTGTCCAGCTCTGCACGCTGCCGTGCCGCGGACGACGCGACGCGTTCCTTCTCCTCTTGAACCTAGGCGGGTGAAAATGTGCAGAAAAGATGAGTTGTTTGCTCTCCTGGCTCCTTTCATTCTAACAGAACCGCCTGAACAGCAATTGGCACAACCAAGTTCAAGCAGTGCGCTCATGGCATGACACAGTACCTCAGCATAGAGACGGCGGCGTTGAGCTTGATAAGCCTCTTCCTCTTGCTGCAACTGCTTCTCATATCTGCAGAAATTGAAAACCACCTGAAGTTCTGCCGTCAATGACGCACAGTTCTGCATTCTAATTCCCCACACTCGCCCTTTGTAATCCTGTGAGATGGACCTGCGATTCTCAGACACACTCACGTCTTGCGGGCCAGGTCTCTCTCTCGCGCGCAAGCCGCCTCCTTCTCCTGCGCCAGCTGGTCGCGCAGCTGCTCTGTCATGGCGACGTAGCGCTGCCCGGCGCGCTGATCCGCCTCCGTCAGTTCCGCCTCGTGCGCCGCCTTCACGCGCTTCATCTCCGCCTTGTGCTTCGCTATGAGCCGCTGGATCTCGGGCTCCAGCCCCTTCACAGTCATTTCCTGCAGGGATGGCGACGAGATTACACGTGGCGCCACCGCAGTTGCGTGACAAGTGCAGACAGTGTGGTGGAATATCCGGCTTTTGCTTGAGGCGAGACCCCCACTCCCCAAAAGAAAAACACATCTCAGCACACTTTGATGGTCGCGTGGCCAATGTTCAGCGTGTGTCTATGCAAGGAAAATGCCGTCAGCACAGAATGCGCATGAGCCCACACCTTGATTTTTTTGGTTTTCTCGTCGATCCAGCGCTCGCGCCGCAACTTCTCTGCGGCGGCCTGTACCTCCTTCACCTTGCGAAGCTCCACGTCGTGGCTGCAAAGGAAACTGAACTGGTGATGGAAAGAAAACACATGAAAAATGACACCCATCGTTTGGTATGAATCGTGGCGCACAAGGCGCAATCACAGATCATGGGTCTCCGCAACCACTAACAACTCATTCTTCCTTTCATGAGAGAGAGAGAGAGACAGAGAGCAAGTGAGAGAGTGAGAGAGAGAGAGAGACAGAGAGAAAGAGAGCAAGAGCGAGTGAGCAAGTGAGAGAGAGAGAGAGACAGAGAGAGAGAGAGACAGAGAGAAAGAGAGCAAGAGCGAGTGAGCAAACAAGAGAGAGAGAGAGAGAGAGACAGAGACAGAGAGAAAGAGAGTGAGAGCGAGCAAGCAAGCGAGCGAGCGAGCGAGAGAGAGAGAGAGAGAGAGAGAGAGAGAGAGAGAGGGGGGGGGGAACACGCGCAGAGTACCCACGTCTCGGTGAGGGCTTTGATCTTGTCGCTGTACTTCCTGTCGACCTGTTTGAGCTCGGAGACGAGCGTCTCGCAGCGCTCACTCAGCGTCTTCTTGTCGTCGATCAGTTGATCGATGAAGCCCAGGTGCCGCTTTATCGTCTCCTCGTACTCGTCCTGCAGACACAAATATCACCCTGTTGCAGGATCGCCACTTTCTTCGCTCTGACTGGTCAAGCAGAATCTTTTTCAAGGTGACAGGAAGGGCCCTGCTTTGTGCACCGGCATAACGTTGACCTGCACGTCAATAAGTGGTAATTTTGAGGCGCGTCTTCGCGCACATTCTCGCACCTTCTGAACGTCGAGTCTCTTCTTCATCTCCTTGTCCGTCTCCCGCGCATGTCGCACCGTCAGCTCCCGCTGCTGGTTCTACAGAAAACGAACCGATCTTCATTTCAGTGAAATCCCCGAACACGGACACGCAGACTCCACAGACTCGCTCAATGGGGCGCACCCACGAGCAGCTTCAAGATTCAAATGCCTTTCCACACTGGCCCTGCACTGTGATCGTCACGCATCTTTTCGACACTGACCACACAGTTGTATGAGTTTTTGCAAGCGCTGTGGCCCAACTCCACGTCCACTGGGAACGCCGAGCGGTCAGTCAGTCTCCAGAGGAGCGAGTTTCACACTGTCCGTCCCACCGAAAGCACCGCACAAAGTCAAGTGGCTCACGAGCGCTTTCTGCAGCATTGAGACGGAGCGCTTTTTCTCCTCGAGCTCGAGCCGCTGTGACAGCACCGTGTTCGTCACTTCCGACGCCATCGCCGACGCCTGCTCGAGCTGCGCGATCTCCTCCCCAGAGGGAACCAGCGGCGCCAGCAGCACGGCCGCCTCGTTCTGCTTGGACAACTCCTACGAAAACACAACATGCCAGTCTAAGAATGCGGGTTCTGGTCCCACGGCGCAAACAGTAGGTGCAACACTCAAGATTTTCAGCTGACTTGCTTCTGCCAAGTTCTTGCACACAAAATTGCACAGCGTCTAGTGTAAGAACATACAAGCGACTTTATTCTGGCAGTGATTGGATGAGTGCACTCGCCCAGCAACGATCTTTGCGCCACCTGAACGGTGGAACCCTGCTCTGCCACATTTGCTTCAAGTCAATTGGACTGACCTGGTCAATCTCACTGACCCGCTCCGCCGTCTCAACCTCGTCCAGGAAGCTGAGGATGGAGCGCAGCTTCTCGTCCGTCAGCAAGCCGCCCTGCTGGTTCCGGTTGTCCTTCCGCCGGTTCAGCTGCTCCAGTTTGTCGGCCGTCAGCAGGTCCACCGGGTCCGTGCTGGGCTCGCGTTCCAAATCGTCCACTGCAAAGAGATGCGATTTCATAGGTGTCAAGAATGACAAGCCCCAGATCGGCAAAGACAACTTTTTGAAACCGATTCCTCGATGCTCACGCCAGTTTTGCGGAGTCTGGTTCTTGTCCATCTCTCCCGGGAGCTTCTCGTCTTCCTCCAACTTTTTCAGCGTCTCCATCAGATCATCCAGGGTCGTCCGCGTCGCCACGTGGCTGCACGTGTGAAAGACTAATGTTGTCATGACAGAACGGAAAGTAAGTTCTTTGCTTCGCTTCTGTCACCCCATTGCGACAGAACAGCTGGCAAAAGATCATGTCACACACACACACACACACACACACACACACACACACACGTGTACACACACCTTGCGTCTCTGGCGGATTCCGCACCGCTGTGTAGGTTGCGCATGTGGTGTCGCAACGCTTCTGCGGTGGCGTCACCCGTTTCTCCGGCAGCAGCGTCACCTGTAGACCGTGGGGAGGTGGCGCTGTTGTTGTTCTGAGAGAGAGGAAAGACATTCTCCAAACCATGAGGTCCAAACAGGAGTGCAGACACACCGAGCCAGAAACCATTTTCCCACCAAACATGCTGCACAAATTTCATGAATGCTGCTCATTTCAGCGTGTCAAAATGTCCATTTTGTCGAATTGACAATTTTCCCACCAAAACATTCTGTGCATTTCATGCGTGCTGCTTGCAGCTTACAGCAGCATTTGCGAGAAGCCAACTCTTGCGCGGCGTGATCTTTTTTGCCCGAGTTTCATTTCTAGAGATTGGGAACAGGGGATCCGACCTCACCCAAAATTTCAAAAGTCCTCCTTTTGCCAGCCAGAGACTGCATCCACACAGGGGGCCCACCTCAGTCAACACTGGGGGTTTGTCCCAACCTGGGTTTGTCCCAACCTGGGTTTGTTTGATTTTGAAACACACCAAATGCGTGAAGGTTGGATTTGCCCAACACGAACCAACTGTTTGTTCTTCTGTTTTCCAGTAAACCGGCCAAAGGTTTTACGCCACAGCAAGGAAGGTGAACACACCTGTTGGAAGAAGTCGTCGACGCCCCTGCGCGCCGGACCCGCTGCCTCGTCGCTCTCCGACTTCACGTCCGCTGTGGCGCCACCACCGGCCTCGTTGGGCTGTTTCCGAGAGCTCGAGCCTGAAGAAAGACACGCTGGTTTGTGGACAGAGCCTTGTGTGGTTGCTGAGACAAAAGCTCAGTTTTGTGCTGTCTGGAATGGCTCAAGCGAGATATGGTGCTTGACGCAAACTCTCCGTTGTGACCATAGATTGTGATGGAGTTCACAAATGACAAATGACAAACAGCACTCACTTGTTCCGGAAGCCTTTGACTTTTTAACGTTGGACTTGGACGAGCCCACTTTGCCGCTGATTTTGCCGGACGCCTGCAGATAGCGCTCCTCCTGCTCAGCCTTCGCTTGGTTCTCCTGTCGCTTCTCTTCCCGCCTCCTCTGCATCTCCTGCAGAAGAGAAAATGTTGGGGTACTTTCTCATGTGACATTGAAATCAGCTGAGAAAGCACTAGAGCTGTATGATGTGATTCCACCGAGCGTAAAACAACAACAAGGCTTCGCCCAGAAAGCGCGCGCTTCCAAACACGTACCGATGGTGATTGGCCCAGGCTTCAAAATGCGATGATAAAATCGAAAGATGCAATATAATTGGGGACCAGAGACACCCTCAGCGAGTTGGTCCGTCATTTCTGGCCAGAGATAACCCAATCTGTTCCAAAAACTCAAACTGACAAGTGGACGTTGTACACAACGGCGCAGCCTGAAGAGCAACGTTGCAAGCGCACGAAGCATTGGAGAAGCTCCTCACGGACTCCCACGAGAAGCTCCTCTGGGACCCTTCAGTCACAAAACCTTTCTATCATTGGGGGTCCTGAGAAAAGCTCCTCATGGGACCCGCCCCCCAAGTCAGAAGGTGTTTGTGACCAGAGATGGGTGGGCGGTTAGAGGGGGGAGTCCCATGAACTGAAAAGGCGACTAAAAATCTTGTGCCTTTCAAGAATAATTACATTCAGTGGCAAACAACCACACAAACACACAACAAACGAACAAAATACCGACAAAGTGCAAAACAAACATCCCCGAAAATTCGGGCTGTAAAAACAGGACAAGTTACCGTAAAATCCCGCGTATAAGACCCCTTCATGTAAAAGACTACAAAATCAGTTCAAATCCAAATTTTACATTTTCAAGAAAATTATTCACACAAACAAATTTAAAGTTTTTCTAAATCAAAACCCAAGAAATTTCTCTTTAAATTATTTTCTCCAAATATTTTTTTCCAAATAGTGGTAAGAATTCTTATTCCAAAAGCTATAAATACTATACTTTCAAGCAATTTTTAATAAATTTCCCTTATTTTACTCAACTTTAATGCTCCTTGAACTCATCTCATTCTCTTTTAATACTTTGAAAAACTTGCTCATTTCTACTCTTCACTTTGATACAAAAAGTCAAATCCTTACGTATAAGGCCACAACCCCCCCCCCCCTTCATTTTTTGCATTAAGTTTTGAGCATCAAAAGGGGTCTTATATGCGGGATTTTACGGGTAAGTGTGTCGTGTGCGAATGTGTGTGGGTGTGTGTGTGTGTGTGTGGGTGTGTGTGCAGTTTGCGTGTCTGTGTGCGTGTGTATTGCTCAGCACCTGAATCGCCTGTTGTCGAGCCTGCCTCTGTTTCTCCTCACGGATACGCTGTCGCCGTTCCTGCACGCCCCGCTCCGCAATCTGCGCGTAGTCGAGGCTCCGCGAGAGGTCACCTGCCACTTCCGCCTTCTTCGCGTCCAGCATCCGCTGCACCGCTGCCTGACCTACAAGTGACAATCGTCAATGAGGCGCGAACGGTCACTTTACACAACAGAAACGGACCTGTCACTTTTCTGTGCAGGTACGGCCCTCGTGTTCGATCAAAACAAGACTTTCAAGTAGATAATCAGCCGCGGGCAGCGTGCATCGGCAGGAAGCACTTGTCCCAATCTGCCAATGCCCCAGTCAGCAAATGTCCAAGTCGGACAATGTCTGAGTTGAAAATTTTTTTCATCAGGGGGTAACCCAGACAATGCCTGAGCTGGACAAAAACTGAGTCAGATAAGTAACCCAGACAATGTCTGAGCTGGATAATCTCTGAGCCAGACAATGTCTGAGCTGGACAATGTCCAAGTTGATAATTTTTTCTGCTGGCATAGGGGGTAACCCAGACAATGCCCAAGCTAGACAATGTATGAGTTGGACAAGTAACCCAGACAATGTGTGAGCTAGACAATGTCTGAGCCAGATAATGTCTGAGCAGGACAAGTAACCCAGACAATGTCTGAGCCAGACAATGTCTGAGTTGGACAACACCAAGCCAGACAATGTCTGAGCCAAATAATGTCCAAGCCAGACAATATCTGAGTTGAAAAAGAATTGTCATCAGGGGGGGGGGGTAACCCAGACAATGTCTGAG
>JAAUXT010051955.1_pt1 | contig 10375 bp, 5 predicted proteins | sample 7278171 | NCBI WGS metagenome assembly JAAUXT01 (sample SAMN14350112, study PRJNA611818) | marine sediment metagenome | isolation source: surface marine sediment (1.8m) | place: French Polynesia: Moorea | collected 2018-08 | reverse complement strand
CTGTGGGACCAGGAGGTCTGTGGTATCAGGAGGTCTGTGGTATCAGGAGGTCTGTGGTACCAGGAGGTCTGTGGTCCCAGTGGGTCTGTGGTACCAGGAGGTCTGTGGTATCAGGAGGTCTGTGGTCCCAGTGGGTCTGTGGCATCAGGAGGTCTGTGGTACCAGGAAGTCTGTGGCATCAGGAGGTCTGTGATTGGCTCGATGACGGTGGGTTCCGTCGGAGCTTCCGTCTCCCGCCTTGCTGACGTTGCTCCCAGGGCAGCTCCGTCTTCCGGTGAGAAGCGACTTACACAACGTGAAGCTTCCGCACGTTTCGTAAGTTTAGTGTCGCCACCGGATGCGGGCGGCGGTGGGAGGCAGCGTCATTGTGTCGCGGCTGTTTGTCATCGCGAGGGAGGGGCGTGTCACGGTCAGGTTCGCTGCTGACACTGAAACTGATCCGACTCCTCAGTTTTCCGTGTCACGAGTATCAGTGAAGCGGCCTGTGTCAACGCGCGTATTTCCTGACGCGGGAACCGGTTGTCAATGAAAATCCGGCCCAGGTTTTTTTTTTTTTGTGGGTCTGAATAGAAATTTAATTCTGGATGTTGCTTTTGTTGTGAGAATTTGTATTTTGGGATGTCGTGTTCTTAGTTTGGAGTTTGTTTTGTGTTGGATATGACGACGTTGAATGCGGACTTTCGTTTCTGATCCGTGATGTTCTGAAGGATCTTCGAGCGTAACCGGTACGTGTGCTTTAACGCCCCCTCATATGTTTGTATTTTCAGACGAACTGAACAAAACAACGAGTGACAATAGGAGGCTTCTTCTCGTTGTCGTCCGCCGTTGAGTCGTCAGCGGAGGATCATCCCCGACTCCCTCGACCTTCCACCCGCCGCGTGGCCTCGGGTAGCGGCGTCGGGGCGCAGGAGCGCGTCCAGGACCCCCGCGTCCCCCGGGCCGAGGACCCCCGTCCCCCCGGCGATGCTCGCAGCCGCCGCCGCGTCGGTTCCACCACCGCGCGTCGCGGCCGCACCCGCTGCGTCCAAGGTCACTCCAACACCACCCAACACCCCGCAAGTTCGGGAGAGCTGCTTCGTCGAGTAAGACACGCATTTGAGAAAACGCAGGGACGGTGGTGTGGTATCATTTGAGCTGCGTTTGCTTTCCACAGCTGTAGCCGTCAGAAGGTCAGAGAAATGGTCCGTTCACGCATGGAGATGCGCTTATGAGTCAGGTGGTCGTCAACGCCATCACGAGCGCGCAGCAGAGCGGTAGAGAAACGACTTGCGTTACACCAGGGAAAGCGGAGCAAGACAGTCCGAATTGGGAGGACCACCTCGCAGAAGAAAGCTTACACGGCGCTGACAAGCCTCAACAAGTGCAACCAGTTGCTAAGGCAACATCGTCGCTTGGCAACATAGAGTCCGCCGAGGCAGAGCGTAACGTAGTTTCCGTAGGTAACGGGTCAAGTAGTGATGGCCCCAAAGACGAACTCAACTCATTCTTAGACGGCCACGCCTTCAACAACAACAATCACCTCCATCTCGACTACCTCACCAACGCCAACAAAGAGTTGCTAGGCAACTTCCTGTTGCCCTACCAACAGCTGTTTCCGGCTTCCAGTGGACTCGCGACTTCCTGCGGCACTGTGCCGTGGTTGACGGGCAAGGTTCCCAGCACTTTGCCCAAGAATACATGTCCGTATTGCGGGGCGGTCAAGGGCGGTCCGGCCGACTTGCAACGCCACATTCGCAAACACACGGGAGAGAGGCCATTCGTGTGTAAGGTCCACGGGTGTGGGAAGGCCTTCAAGGCGAAGCGAAGTCTGCAGTACCACCAGTTCATGAACCATGGGATCGAGACGCACAACTCGAACATAGGCGAGAAGTACCTGGAGGCACGACGGAGGCGGGTGCTCAGCGACCATGTGCGCGGCGGCGGCAGCGGCGGTAGCGGCGTCGAGGCTTCGCCAGCGCTGAGCACCGCGGTGCAGGCGCTATTCATGCTCGGTAACATGAGCACGGGTAGCGGCGGCCAGGACCTCGAGGTCCCGGGCGGCCTCCCAGGCAGCAGCGGCGGAGGAGGCGGCGGCGGCGCCCCCGGGGGCACCAGCGCCGCCGGACCCCCGCCGCCGTCCAAGCTGACTTCGGCCGCCGTGACCTCGTCTCCCATGCAGCTGCAGACGGGGGAGGCCGGCAGCGTGCACGCTTCCACCTACTCACTGGCTGCAGCTCCCCCTGATGGCAAAGCCGTCGACCATTCACAGGACAGCTTGAACAACAACTCCCTCATGGAGCACAGCACTAATACACACAGCCCGCCCATCGCTCTCTCAGAACACATGGGTGTCGTCCTCCCGACGAGCACAACCACAGAAATGTCTGTCGTGGACAAGAACGCAAATTATGGTGCTATCAAAGCAAACAATAACAACAACAATACGGTGCAGGCTGGCGCCAGCCTGCAGCACTACGCTGACAAACTCTCCGCCCACATGGAGGAGTACTCCCTGCCCACTCACCGTTACCAAACGGAGCTTGACTTTGACAAGGACCACGCGCATCATCATCATCAGCATCATCACCACGACGGCAAGAGGAGGAGTACGTCTTCGCTCCACGATGACGCGCAGGACGCCGGGGGCGGCGCCGGGGCGCCCCCTCCGCCCAAGGTGCTCCGCACCGCCGCCGGGGCGGGGAATACGGACTGCAACGGAGAGTCGGAGCCGAAGCGACCCGACTCCGCGGAGACGGACCCGGAGTTCCGGTGCCCGGACTGCAACCTGATCTACCAGAAGTTGGAGTGGCTCGAGGGTCACAAAAGCACGCACGGAGGCGAACAGCCCTACAGGTGCCAGGTGAGTTTGGCTTTTCCACTTTTCTTTCCACCGATTGGTATTTTGAAGCCACAGCTTCTTCCAAAGTTCAGTCGGAAACTTTTCGTGCTTTCCAACCTGGAGAACTTTCTCTTGGCGCTGGGAAAAGTGCAAGTTCAGGCGCCAGAGAAAAAACAAACAATTGCTTTGTCTTCGAGGAACATCGTGTTGCAAGTTCGTGTCTTCGAAAAGTCTTCCCCGCCCGAAATAAAACCAGATTTTACAAACAGCGTCACGCGTAGATTTTCCAGGACGGACAAGTTGTTTGGGTTGACGTGAACTTTCGCGAAGTCAATGGGAAGTTTTTGTGCTCCGATTGTCCACTTCGCCCGCGTGACTTGTTGCCGAGAACTTTCCGAGCCTTTGTTCGGTCCCTGATGCACAGCTTTTGGAGTCCACCTTCGATGAGAATGTTCTCTCCTCTCTCATCCCTCTCTTCTCTCACTTGCTGTCTCTTTTCTGTCTGTCTCTCTCTCTCTCTCTCTCACTCACTCACTCACTCACTCACTTGCTCTCTCTCTCTCTCACTTACTCTCTCTCTCTTTCCTGTCTGTCTGTCTGTCTGTCTGTCTGTCTGTCTGTCTGTCTGTCTGTCGCTCTCTTCGTTTGGCGGGCGTCACGTCCGAAGAAGCGAAGTTTCTGTCTCATTGGGTACTGCTCATCTTTGCATTGTGGCTTCGGACGTCAAACCAACATCTTCCTGAGCCCCCAAATAAATTTTTTCCTCCCCCTGTTTGTTGCGACGAAGATGCAAAAAGTCTTTGCTCTTTACATGTTTTCCTCTGAATTGAAGTTGAGGTCACCAGGATCCCAGCCCTCAACCCAGGAACGGGATCCGATTCTGCCACAAAAGAAGGGCAAGAAGCAACTGCTTGGATTGATCAAGCCTTTGCGCCATGGAATGCAACACGTTCCATTGTCCTCCTCCCTTCAGGGTGTCTGACTGGTTTTCGTTATTCCGCCCCGAAAAGGTGCCTCATGTGAAAATTTTTGCGTTTTGCGGCAAAAGTCATTGACGCCTGTGTCTGCAAAATTTTTACATCAAGAATCGGCTCCCATTGGTGATCTGCAGCAAGCAATCTGTGTCACATTTTTTGTGCTGCCCAACAAAAGGCAGAATGCAAAGAGCTTGCTGCAGCTCTGCAAGAAATCAGCGCATTGAAAAGAAAGCACGTTTCGGAAAACTAGGAAATTAACGACCTTGTTTTGAAAGGTTTGGGCTGCTGCACTTTGACCAATTTCTGTGTGTGTGTGTGTGTGTGTGTGTGTGTGTGTGTGTGTGTGTGTGTGTGTGTGTGCGTGTGTGTGTGTGTGTGTTGTTGTTTTGCTCCGGAGTGGGGCGTGTCCTGTGGGACCCGACGGGAAACGGATCAGTCCGAGCACAGCCGAACGCAACGAACAAACAACGGATGCGGGGGCAGATCCGAGATTCGGCCAAGGGGGAAGTCGGACTCCACTTTGAATGAAGAAAAAGGTGGACGCGTGGAAGAAAATGTTCTGCCTGCGAAGCAAAAATTTTGAAGGGTCAAAATGACTGAAGTTCTGGGGGCCCAGGTTCCAAAACCCTGTGGATTTAAATCAGACTTGGGCGAAACTACAAACAGATCAACCGAATGAAGACACCAAAATGTTTGTGGAATGTGACGCAACTTGTGAGACACTGAAAATTGCGTGAAAAGTTGTGAACTTTCACTTGGTTTTGTCTTGAGCCGCGCGAAATTCTTCGCACAAAAAGCCTGGTACTTTTCCTGTAGCTTTCTGTGATCTCTGACGCGTTGCGATTTCTCTTGGACAGGTGTGCGCGAAAGGCTTCCGCGTCAAGGGGCGGCTCCTGTGCCACGAGAAGGACGTGCACGACATCGGGGTCCGCCAGGTGCGTGAAAACACGCACACACGCACGCACACACGCACACACACACGTGGACACACATGGACACGCACGCGCGCACACACACATACGCACACACGCACAGCACAAATGTGTACACATAGACGCGCACGCGCACACACATGCACACTCACACACATGGACACGCACTCGCGCACACACACGCACACACGCACACACACACAGCACACATGTATACACACACACACGCACACACACACGCGCACACGCACACACACACACAGCACACACGTGGATACACACAGACACGCACGCGCACACACACGCACACGCACACAGAGGATCAAACACCAAGCCGTGGTCCAAGGTGAGAGACCCCCGATAACAATGCCTTTGAGCCTTGACCACGTGACACCGAATTTTTGTCCACATGCCTTTTCAACACCAGTTTGCCAAATTTATTCAGAGTTCAAATGCCCCCCCCCCTCCCACACACACATGCTGACCAAACCCTGAATCTCTACGCCTGTGAATTGATCAAGGCCATTTAGAAATAGTTCATGTAAGAGCTTCTGATTTGAGGTGATTCATCGCTTGTACAACCACCTGTGGGAGTGAACTCTGGAGGTGTACGGCGCTGCGCGTTTTCCAGCTTCCCACGTGTCAAAAATAATGAAACGTGTGTCCTTTGCTGATCCAATTCCCGTCCCACTCAAGGACAGGTCCCTCACCTGTGAGCCCCCGATACAGGGATCCAGTGAACAAAAGTGAAGCAGTCCGATGTGAGTCACTTCCCGAGCTGTGCGGACGGCACAGAGCGTGAAACGCGAAACCGTGTCTCTCGAACACACCCACACACACACCCATACACACGTACACACGACGAGGGAGTTTGAGCTGGCGCCCCGTTCACACGGCGGAAATGGTAAAAGTTGCGGCAGACGGGGCTTTGCTCACTGACGCAACGTCGTTGCAGGTGTTCACGAGCGACGATCACTACAACCTGCGCGCGCGCGCGCGTCCCGTCGACTACTCCCTGACGCGTCGCTCCTTCGACATCGAGTTTGACGAGGAGTTTCCCAGCTTCGCGCCCCGCTCCGAGGTGCAGAGCGCCGCCGCCGCGAAGCGGCCGGAGCCCGGGGAGGGCGAGCTGGAGGCCCGCGGGGACCTGCGGGGCAGCGCCGGGGAGGCGGACGCCCCTGACCCGGAGCCCAAGGACGAGGAGCCTCGGTTCTCGTGGGGCGGGGAGCGCGTCGTGTCGTCCTCGGCCGGCTCCTCTTCGCACATCAAGATGGACGCCACTGAGCAGCGCGTGTCCATCAAGGCCGTGTCGGACTCGCTACACCCGGCCTTTCACAAGCATCTCATGAGTCAGGTTCACCATCACAGCGGTAGGTCCAGCACGGAAGCACACCCGTACCCGACGCCTGGGGACGGGGTACACCACCAGGGGGCATACCCTGACCCGCACCCCGACCACGACCACGACGCCAAGGTGAAGGACGCCCGCGGCGGCGGCGGCGGCTCCTTCGACAGCCACGCGGACCCGAGCCCCACGCACAGCGCGCCCTCTGGCGGCGCACTCGGGGGGATGGACTATTCTGTGCGCAGCCGTAACCTTAGCAACCTGAGCGACGGGTCGCAGTCGCTGCTGAGCCGCGTCACGCCGTCCGCGTCCAGCTTCGAGGAGGGCGAGATCGACACGAGCACGACGATCGTCGAGTTTCCGTCGGCGTTCCCGGGCCTCAAGGATCGCATCAGCGTCAAGAACGAGACGATCCTCGTCACCAAGCTGAACGGCGTCAACGTCAAGACGGGCTCCACCGTCGCCCTCTACAAGTGCTACATGTGCAACAAGATGTACAACAAGATGGCGCGGCTGCAGGTGCACATGTCGGTGCACTTCGAGCACAGCGTGTCGGTGTACACGTGCGAGGCGTGTGGCGTCAACTTCAAGTTCCGCCTCCAGCTGCTGCGCCACGCGAGTCGCGTCCACGGCTCCAAGCCGTACGCGCCGCCGCCGCTGCGCCGCCAGCGCTGGGCGTCGCAGTCGAGCTCCGTGCCGCAGCCCAAGGCGTCCACCATCACCAGCCCCGAGGACTACAAGACCAGGTCAGTGCGAGACACACCTTTTTGCCTCAAATTAAAATGTGGTTTGGGGGATGCGAGGTTTGAGTCTGTCGAATTCTTACTTCAAAATCCCGGGTATCCAAGAATGTTCGTGGCAAATGGAACAGTATCAACGCGGGTAGAAAACCCTCTTTCAATAGCAGTTTTCACATTGGTGACGCGCGGTCGTTTTCTTGACGTCAGCGTTAAAATTTAACATTGCACCCAATGGTGGATTTCTTAATGTCACCCCATAAAACGACGGCGCGTCACCCAATGTGAAAACCACTAATGGAACCTCAAGAGCAGAAATGACAATTTCCTCCTGGAAGCAAGCGCAGACACGTGACCCGGTCCGTCTCCCTCCGCCAGGTCTCCGCTGGTGACGAGTCCGCAGTCGCCGCCGGGACACGTGGCGCCACCGCCGGAGGAGCGCGACGCCGACCGAGACGCCGCCAACCTCACACATCTTGCCAGGTGAGACGAGGGCACGTCCTGTGCCGCGTGAGGCGGGGTGTGGGTGGTGTGGTGGGGGGGGGGCAAATTAATTTTTAACAAAAACCAGAAAAGGTATGTGCGCCTCACGGCGCTAAACGGATAGGGGGCGGGGTGGTGGTTTTGAGGTGAGAAGGTCAGAGAACAGCGCTTTGTCGTCGCCTGAATACCCCCCTCTGCTGGTGGACAAATTGTAGCAATGTACTGGGGCAGTGGAACAATTTTCCATTGATGTCTTTCGCAGGTCCATGGATGACCACGCTATGCCGAGTCAGGAGGCGGAGGAGGAGGAGGAGGGAGAGATGCTCCGACGGGAGCAGCTGAGTCCCGCCGAGGACGAGGCGGGGGACGCCGGGGAGAGCGGCGACGCCGAGCCGGGGGCCGACGGCGTTCCCTACCCGGTGGGCGGAATAGGGAGCAGCCTGGCGTCGAGCCACCCCGGGCTCTACAAATACCTGTACCGCCGCCACAGGGGCAACTACGTTTGTCGCTACTGCAACAAGATCTTCTTCCGCCTCTTTTCGCTGCAAAAGCACGAGCAGGTGCATATGGGCCTCAAGGCGTGCTTTTGTAAGGAGTGTGGGAAGGGCTTCAGCGACCCCCGGAACCTGCGCCACCACGTGATGCGTTACCATGGCGTGGGCGCGGGCGTGGGCGTGGAGGACGCCGCCATGCTGCAGAGCGTGCGGCGCCTGCGCAGACCCATCATCTCCGGGCTCCCGCGCACTTCGCAGAGACTGGCGCCCGTCACCCCCGACATGATCGAGGCGGCGGAGCGTCTGGAGAAGCAGGGCGGCGGCGGCGGCGGCGGCGCCCAGCGTCTCTCCCCAACGCCGCCCTCCGCCTACGACTTCTCCAAGTTGTCCTCGCCGACCTCGGCAACTTTCGCGCAGAATATGCTGGAGCGCTCGCGCTCGTATTCTGCAGGGTCCGAACCCCACGGAGCCCCGTCCGCCTCGACCAGTCCGTCAGGCTCGGTAGCAGCCACAGCCACTGCAGCAGCAGCCACCAGTCAACTCAACGTCGACACTACCTCTCCTGTATCCAGCCATCCATCCGCAGCGCCCGGGCGGGACGGCGGCGGCGGCAGCCCGGCCCCGAGCCCCCGGCACCACCACCACCACCACCGCCCGCGGGGGGACGAGGCGCGGGAGCCGCCGCCGCAGCGCACGACGCCGCAGCCGTCGCCCTCGGGGCACCTCGCGTCGCAGATCCGGCAGAAGGAGAAGCTGTCGGAGGACGTGGTCGTCATCATCCCGAGCGACGCGCCTCTCGACGGGTCGGAGCCGGCCGTCGCGACGCCGCGCTCGTCGACGGCGTCGGACACGCCGTGGTGGAACGAGCCCGGCGGCTACATGGACACCGACTCGAACCAGAGCGGCGAGGTGATCCACCCGGCCCCGCGCCGCTCCATGATGATGGACTACAAGAGCCAGGTCAAGGCCGCCAACCGCGAGAGGCGCAAGGGGCAGCCGGTCCGCATCCCGTCCCCGAGCGACGACCAGGAGGTGGCGCACCTGCCGCCGCAGGAGCAGTACTCGCCGGCCGTGACCGACAGGAGCGACCGCGAGTCGGTGATTCGCGAGAAGCTTCCGTCGCCGCGGTTTCCGAGCCCGCCGCGCAGCGCGCCGCCGCCCGACTCCAGCCCGCCCCCGCCCCACGTGACCGTGGCGACGCCCACCAGTCCGCCCACGCTCGCCTCGATGGCGTCGCCCGGGCTCATGTTCCCGGGGGACCTGTCGAGCACGACGTCGCCACTAGGGGGAGCGGGGCTGCCGCCGGGAGCGCCACCGCTCTACCTGGGCGGCATCCTGCACCCCGGCCTGCTGTCGCCGTCCACGCTGCCGCTGCTGCGCGGCGCCGCCGGCCCCGCCGCCCTCCTGCACGGCGCCGCCCCGCCCGGACTCAACCCGATGCGCCTCGGCGTCCCGTCCCCGACCGCCTGGGCCGCGGCGATCGCCGAGAACTTCGCGTCGAGCGCCGGGGGCGGGCTGGGCGGCGGAGACCCGCGCATGCCGACGCCCTACAGCAAGAGCTCGTCGAGCGCAGGCAGAAACAGGTGAGCACCCAGCGAAATTCTCTCTCGCCACTCGTGTGTTTCGCCTTGACAATGCCGGCGCCTGCTTCACAGAACAGCACCGTGTGCAGCTTGTGTTGAGTCATCAAGCGCGCTAAACGCGTGGACAAAATTGCGCATGCGCAGCAAGGTATGTTTGCCGCTCCTGAAGCTTCGTGGAAAACAAGCGGGGTGTCACACACCACACAGATCAGAGACCCACACCTGTATCTGCACACACACACACACACACACACACACACACAAAGTGCACACAAGACGGACGTGAACACACACATACACACACGCACACACACACCGACACACACACACACACACACACACACACACACACACACACACACCTCGGCCTCATCCTCGTGTTTCCCCACACAGCTCGCTGCGACCTCGCCTCAACGTCGTCAAGATTCCCGTGCGTCGCGAGGACGCGTGCAAACCGACGCTGCTCCCGGACGGCCGTACCGTCTACCGCTGCACCTACTGCTCCAAGGACTTCGGGTCCTTCTCGGACATCAACAGGCACATGGACTTTCACGAAGGTCGTGGCAAGTTTCACTTTTCTTCATTTTTTGAACCCAACTCGCGTGCATGCCGCAGTAAGTAGAGCGAGCGCCGTGTCACGTGCTGCTGGTCGGGTGCGTCTCACCACACGTCGCCAACCTCGGGTTTCACGTGCAAAAACGTGCAGAGAGCGACGTGATTTGACCGCACGTCGTGTTGTTGTGGTCCTTTCCGAAGAATCGTCTGTCATTGACCTTCTGAATCGTGTTGTACTTGCACAGAGCGCCGTGGTGTGTGATCGCACAAACCAGCAGCACCTTACACTGCGCACGTTGACCGGTCATTCACTCTCAATCTGCAAACTAACCAACTTCACAAACAAGAGCGGGCGGGGGGGGGGGGCGTTAAAAAAAATATAATTGTTAACAATAGCAAACTTAACCCAGGGGTGAAACAAATTATAACCGTGACGTGTGAATTTTCGTGG
>JAAUXT010148869.1_pt1 | contig 10377 bp, 14 predicted proteins | sample 7278171 | NCBI WGS metagenome assembly JAAUXT01 (sample SAMN14350112, study PRJNA611818) | marine sediment metagenome | isolation source: surface marine sediment (1.8m) | place: French Polynesia: Moorea | collected 2018-08 | reverse complement strand
CTTGTGCAGGGATGCAGCACCCATTGACTTGTGCAGGCATGTTGCACCCATTTCAAGACTTGTGCAGGCATGTTGCACCCATTGACTTGTGCAGGCATGTTGCACCCATTGACTTGTGCAGGGATGCAGCACCCATTGACTTGAGCAGGATGTTGCACCCATTGACTTGTGCAGCTATGCAGCACCCATTGACTTGTGCAGGCATGTTGCACCCATTGACTTGTGCAGGCATGTTGCACCCATTGACTTGTGCAGGCATGTTGCACCCGTTGACTTGAGCAGAGATGCAGCGCCTTTTGGCCTGCACAGAGTTGCAGCGCATGGTGGGTCTTGGGCAAACGGCGCTTGTCGCGCGTTGGATCGTGTGGATCCAGGGGCCTCCAGGCACTCGCGGTCTTGACTCACGGAAACTTCACCAACAAAACGAAAACCAAACAAAACTCCAAAGTCCTCTGAGCTTTTTGAAAGACTGTGGCTTCTGCTTCAAAAACTCGCCGCACACAATTTGAAAGGCATACACTTTGTGCTCGCTTTTTCACCCAACAGCTGTCATTTGTGTCAGGTTGTGTGTGCCCAGCCCTGCACACAGGGAAACATCTATTGTGTCTGAACTGCCTCTGTTCTGCGCATGACAAACACAGCTGTCGCTATGGCAACAGACACGCGTTGAAACGAAACCAGCAGAAAAGGGTCGAGCCATCGGGGATGGATCCAGGGTCTGCTTGGGGGCGTCTTGGGGGGTCTCCTGCAGAGCCCATGTCTTACGAATGTTTCAAGGTCAATTTCTGGTTCACATGTGACTGACTTGAATTCTGGGGAGTTCCATCTGGTGGATCCAGGGTCTGCTGAGGGGTGTCTTGGGGGGCGTCTCCTGAGGAACACGTGTCTGTCAATTTCTCAAAACTTCATTTCTGGCTTGAATTCTTTGGAATCCCATGGGGTAGATCCAGGGTTCACTGGGTGGGGGTGTTTCTTGAGAAGCCAATGGCGGGGGAGGGGTATATCTAGCGGGGAGTCCAAGTCAAACACAAATATTTCAACGTCTGTTTCTGGTTATCATGTCGCTGACCCACAAATTGGGAATTTCTTGCAGTAAATGGCGTTCCTGGATGGGGTGGCACCTGGGCCCAGTCAATTTGATTTCAGCCAATTCAACACCCCAGGCAGACTGAGTGGGCAACACCGTAACTTGAGTGGGACATCAACAACGTTACTTGCGGCTTGGCCAATCTCGCCACTTCGGAGAAATCGATCAAAATTTGAGGGCCACTTTGACAATCGAGTTTGCCTGTCGGGTTTGAGTGTGGAGTTCCTTTCATTGACAGCTCAGTGTTGTGTTGTCTGTGTTCGAAGCCAAATCTTACAGAGCTGAAGCAGTTTGCATCTGCAACTGTCCACGAAACCATCTCGACAGGAACACCTCTGCAGGCCAAATAGAAACCAATATCGGGTCCAGTACCTGGCCAGGGAGGCGCCTGAATACTCGCCCCCCCCCCCAAGGTGGGTTCAAGCTATGGCATGAGAACAAAGAATATGGTCTCTGATCTCAACTGTGTGCTCCCAGGGTTGGGCCTCCAAAGTTGGGTTCCGCTGGACCTCAATTCCAGACTCCAAATTTTGGGTTCCTTGTGCCCCAGTCAAGGACCTGCAGCAGACATGCGTCGCCCATTCCACCGGAGCTGGTCACCATGCACTGCCTGCTGACTCAGCAGAATCTGGGTGTGAAGAAGACTACAGAACTCAGCCCTCACCTCAGCTCTGGAACGCTGCCTGCAGTAGTGACGTCCACAAACGGAGGTTGTCCTTGAGACTCAAATCCACGTGCGAGAAATTCCGCAAGTTTTGTTTTCCAGTGCGAGCATGTGCTGTTCGTCTCAGGTAGAACAAACACTCAGTGTTCGTTTTCTGTTGTTCTGCCCCAGTTTCACAGGGCTACTGTCCCGGTCTCCTTCGTTTGCAAAATACAATGAGCTATTTGCCTCTTGGCCAAATGAATTCACAGCAGAGTCACTTCTTATGCAGGGCAGCGCACCACAATCGGGCCTGTGCAACACACGTTTGTTTGAAACGTCTGTGCTCTGGTTGGAACATACGAATCTCCACTTGAACAAACCGTCTGGAAAAAAATCTTTCTTCCAGTTACTGTGTGTTGCGGTCCATATCAACAGGTCAGCAAAATCAAGTTTTGAAGTGATTGACCCAATCCAGGTTGGAACACACCAACCTCAACATGAACCAACTGTCTGTGAAAATGCTTGTCCCTGTCACAGTGTATTGCTGATGCAGACTTGTGTTGAGGCTTGCAAATCAAGATTTTTGAAGTGACTTGACCCAAGCTGTTTAGTCTCAATGCTTTTCCACACAGTTGAATGAAATTGAAGGAAAATATCCTGCAGGTTCAGCAGTAAAGTTTGCGACTGTGCCGTTCCGTCCGGTGGTTCTTCTGCCCATGCACTGAGAGCCCCCGTAGTGACGCGGGAGTTTTTACGCGGAGGAGGGCTTCGTGGGAGCAGCTTCATGCTTCATCTACTGGTCTGAGGCCTGGTGTACCCTGGATGCGTCACGCATTGTGTGTACATCAGGGGATCGTCCATGGACGCTTGGTCATGCTGGGTGCGGAGTGATCTGTGGCGTGGTGAACTTGTGCAGGGATACAGGACACGGTGCATCCACCACTTGTGGAGTGCTCGTTGGGTTACACCAGTGACGTGGACGCAACGTCCATTGACTTTCCCCGTGGGTTGCACATTGCAGGGATGCAATTCCTGAGCAAAGGTGGACTCAATGTCAGTTGACGTGCACTGGAATGCATCGCTTGACGAACCCAGTGTGAATAGGAATGCATTGACCCATTTGACTTGCGCTTGGGAAGTAACGCATCACGCACCCAGGGTTGACCAATCCTTGACGCAGTGCCTGTCGATGCAACGCTTGGTGCACCCAGTGTGAGGCAGGCCTGAAACCCCTCAACAGCTTCACTCAGCGAGGGACCGGACAGACAGATGTCTTCACCCAGTCACATTTAGCCTCTCAGTTGCCGTGTGTGCTCAGAGCGACAGAGCTAACGAGAACAGCACACACCGCGTCAGTATCAGTTTGCAGTGTTGGGGTCTGCTCAATGTAAAGTCCAGGCGTCGGTCCATGAAATGGGTTTGGGTGTCCCCAGGTGGAGGGGATTTTGACAAGGAAAAATCATTCACAGCGCATGCATTTGGGATAAGGGCAGAGGGTTGAAGCAGCTTCCCAACCATTGCCTAAAAAGTCTTGAAAGATTTTGCTCAAGTTCTTTTCTCCTATTCGTGTGACGAGATAAAGATCCGCGCTCGCATGCAGCGATGGACGCAGAGGACCCACGCCAGAACCTCTGGGTGAACATCAGGTCCTCCACCCCAGCGGAGCAGGAGACAGTGTCCACACGTGCAGGCGTGAGTCAGGCAGGTTTGGTGCATCCTGTCGGTGGCCTGTTCCAGGGGGACTGTTTCATGGTTCCCGCCCAACCACTCTCCCGGAATGTGTCGCTTACGCCACACTCCTCTCCCCCCAGTCTGTCTGTTAGCGCTTGTTTGTTTGTCTGTCTGCCTGCCTGCCAGTCAGTTAGTCAATCTGTCTGTCTGTCTGTCTGTCTGTCTGTCTGTCTGTCTGTCTGACTGACTCTGTCTGTCTCTGTATCTCTCTGTATCTCTCTCTCTCTCTCTCTCTCTCTCTCTCTCTTCCACACACATTTCTCACTTGCACTCAAGTTGTCTTCTCGTCTCGACCAGAAGGTGAACACGAAACCCACACCAACACACGTAGATGCAATGCGCACCAGGAGTGAAGGATACTCAACTGTTTTTGTGGTACTCGAGAACTTGTTGTTGTGAGTTGGGTGGCCCCACAGGTGTATTTGTGGAGGTATTCTCCAATGTTTACATCTGAGTACTCAGAAATTAGTACATCTACTCGCGAGCCAAGTATCCATCAGAAATTAGTGTTCAGCGCGAAGAGCGCAGCACTTCAGTACCAAGTATCTGGGGGAAAGGTGCGACCCAGAGGTGGTTTGAGTACTGCCTGTTGTGTGGAACCTTGAAACTGCGCGAACGGGACGTTGGGGTGAGAGCTCGAATTGGTACGTTCGGAAATTGGGTTGATATTTGAAGCAAAGGGATCAACTGACCCCACCAAAAGGGCATCATTTTGAGAAACAGACGAATTTATTCTGAAGACCAAAATCTATTTGGGCCATTTCGATGTCAATTTCCAGCAATTTTTGCGTTCGCAGATTCCACAGAACAAGCTGGACACCGGTCCTGTTGGGAGAAAGGACTGACAAAGCAAGCGAAGCGACCATTCCTTTGCCCTCAACGGAAGACTTCGAGAACTTTGAGACGTACCCAGGCTGAGAAATCTGTTTCAATCATTTTGGGGAAGGGTTGGATCCGGTTTGTCGGTTTGATGAACAATTGAGAACGTCAACTGACCCAATGGAAAGGCTTCGTTTTGTGAGAAAAATGAACAGAAAAGGGGCAAAAGGATTCATCCAAAATTTCATATATATTGTTGCTCATTCAATAAAATTCTCCTTCTCCACAATTTGCAAACGCTCTGAAAGCTTTCTGAGAATTCTTTTCTGCTTGCGCGGAAGATTTCCACAAGACAGCATCGTATGACGGAGGCGATGTGCATCAGGCCTTCTCTCTCCTGTTCAATGTGCTCCCCTCACGCCCCATTGTTCTGATTCGCATTGCAGTGAATGAGACGCACGGAACCCTCGGCGGATCTGGTCGGGAAATCCCTGAGTCCAGTGGGGGGTGCATCTGGTGGGGACACTCTCATGCAGGGTAGAATTCCCATGCCAGAGGCAGATCAGCACATTGGCCAGGAACGCAGCAGTCCATTGCAGTTTTGATCTCTTGGGAAACTGTACATGAGGGTGTCAGAAGGTCACGTTCCTTTGAGTGTGAAATGGGGCCTGGGGTCATTGCGCCAATTGTGGGTCCTCGCATTGTGTTCAGAGGACCCTGGGCCCCAACCCTTTCATTTGCCATCCAAGCTGTCAAGGAGGCCCTGGAGTCATGAGGCATGTGTCCTCTGAATATTGTGTCAACCTGGGTGCCTTAGATCACCACCCTTGGTAATGTCAACAGATCTTGGACCCACCCATGGATTTACCCTTGGTACGCCTCTGGCAAAACTACCCCTGGATCCTCTACTGAAAGTCCAATTTGAATTTGTAGCTTCATTTCTGCGTGAAATTGTCTCAATGGAGCCATAATGAGAGGAGACTGTGCGTAGGCATGGCTGGATGCGCACAACAATTGGATTTTGCTTTTCATCGCTTCATGAGTCTTTTCAAAATGTATGAGAATTTGATAGGATTGAGACACGCAGCCTCAGACGTCGCGAGGCTTCATGGGAAGTGACGGCTGTTCGAATTGGACACACAGCACGAGCAAAACAAAACTCTGTAGGGCCCGTGACCCCATCAAATTTCGATTTTTCCTTGCGGATTCAAGAGACTAAAATGATCCAGGGGTCAAAGCATATGCTGGACTGGGGCAGACCCGGGGCCAACAGCATATCCAGATACCATAGTAGAACCAGAAGGCTCACTGGATTTGGGACACCCAGTCTATCTGGCAGACCCAAGAGATCCAGCTAATCCAGGAGATTGGACGTAAGTGGGAGACACGGCTGTAGACACAGCAGATCCAGGACCCTCGTTATGATCAAGAGGAATCTCGAGGCACCAACGACTCCAATGACCACGGCAGATCTGGCACCAGTGAGCTAACCTCGCAACTTCAGTTTATTGCTGTTATGTGAGAGGCAAAAGGAAGAAGCGTGTGATCCAATCACTTTGATCCTGGTGTGGCCGAAGATCCTCAGAGCCTGGGTTTCGAATCCACACAGGCAAACGAGTATTGTTTTTGTCCTCTGCGCTTTCGTGGCTGAAGTTTCTTCCGACATGCGTCGGTTGGGTCCAGGACTGGGGTCCCCCGAGCCTCGATCTCGATATGGGGCACCCAATGCCAGCTGATGAAGAAGGCTGGGAAACTCCTCTGATGATGTTGAATTTATGAGACGCTTTCTTGATAGTGTGTGTGCGTGTGTGTCCGTGCCCGTGTACAGGGACACAGAAGGATCTGCCTGCAGAATCCATTCCAGTATTCACCCTGGGGCCTGACCCAAGATCAAGCTCTGTTTCTACCCCGTGGAACCATCCACCCCTGGGAACTCTGCTGGAGAGACTGGCGGAAGCTGCGTCAGGCGTATGATACATCGCACGAGTGCGGAGGGGAAGCGAACTGCTCGTCTGGTGTCGATGAAGCGTGGTGTTTCTTCGGAATGTACAATTTGAGATTGTGAATCCACGGAACCTTCTTCTGCAAAGAATGGAGGCCAACCCTCTTTGGCCAAGTCATGCGAGGGAGACCCCGAACATGAAACCCTTGACATATTTCTTTATCCACGAATTCAACCATTGGATTTTGCCTATTTCATACAAAATCCACACCCTTTGCTTGGGGTCCACGCACACGAGAGGTTCCATTGTTTCCTCATTTCCACAAGAAGCTGTGAAGCCTCAATCATCGCACGTTTGGTTGAAACTTCCGTTGAGACAAAAAACATTTTTTTTCTGGAAACATTACAATGCACAGATCAATTCATTGCAGAATGTTCGCACATCCTCCGGGAACCGAGGGGAGGTCCCAGAGGGTGACAGGGCGACCACAACAAAGTTCAAAACAAGCACAAAAGAGGGGCGGTCACGGCTTGGGGCAGTGCTGGGGGTGAGGCTCTGCGGGTTCCAGGCAGCCCCCTGGGGGTCAGGCTTGTGCGTGCATAATTGCCCCTGAAGAAGGGTCAGTTCTGTGGGTACCCACCATCTGGGGGAGGGTCAGGTTCTCAGGAGTCCCAGACTCATGGGAAACCAGGCTCTGTTGACACCCAGCCCTGAGGGGTTCCGTCTTCTGGGTGCAACCACCCCTGGGGGTCAGGCTCTTGGGATACCCACCCCTCAGGGTATGAAGTAGGGATACCCTCCCCTGGGGGTCAGGCTGTTGGGTTACCCACCCCTGGGGGTCAGACTGTTGGGATACCCTCCCCTGGGGGTCAGGCTGTTGGGATACCCTCCCCTGGGGGCAGGCTGTTGGGATACCCTCCCCTGGGGTCAGGCTATTGGGATACTCCCCCCTGGGGTCAGGCTGTTGGGATACCCTCCCCTGGGGGTCAGGATGTTGGGATACCCCCCTTGGCTTCCACTGGATGTGCCCCGAGAAACATACTGCACCATCGAACCAGAAAATGCCTTGAAATTTGTCTGCATTGCTGTGATCAATTTAGCAGGTGCGGCAGCAGCGAAATGGAAAGTCTATTGGGTTTTCCTTTCAACCAGTGGGTGCAGACAGTCAGGGCAACAAGTCTCTCCCATTGTGCACATTCACGCGGTGTAAGGCTGTGTACATTCAAGGAAACCCATTTTCATAGATTTCTGTGGTTCTTGCAAACATGAATGTTGAGTCTGTCCTGTTCTATGTGGCACTGTAAAACCGAACTGAACAACGTTGGATGCTGAGCAACAAACCCATGAAAGACATGTCTGGGGCAAGTTTGTGGTGTTTGCTCCAGATTTTGTTGTGCTTTACCTGTTTTACACAAACTCAGTCTTGCAGAACTGTGTTCAGGAGCGTCTCAGCTCCAGTGAAAGGGCAACAAGGCTGGGCTGGGCAGGGTCTTTCAACATGTACACAAAGGTAAATTTATATGACAAGGAACAAAGTGAAAAGTTTGAAATTTCTTTGCAGTAGACATTTGCAGTTTGGATGTGCAGTAAAATGGATTTCAAAGAGGTTGACTGTTCTTGTGTCTTCCAGGTGTGATTTGGATACAAGGTGTTTTGCAATTTTATTCAACAAATCCAGTGGAGATTGCCTGATCCTACACAACCTAACACCCAACAACCAGACAAAATTTTTCAGTGGAGGGCATTCTGTTATTGCCATGAAACACAAAAGTTAGGAGCTCAAGAGGAAGCCAAATGTTGTTGTTTTTTTCAATTTTGTTGATCAAATTGCAATTCAATTTAATTTGAAAGCAAAAGATTATTTGTCTCAGGTTCATGTCTGAGCAGGCCATGCCAGAATGGAGGCTCATGTTATGAAATTGGAGATGGATTCTCATGTGAATGTCCAGTTCAGTTTCACGGACTTACGTGTGACACAGGTGGTTTCATAAGTTTTTGAACTTTTTGCAGACCTCATCAAGAGTTTTGGCAGAAGTCACTTGTAATTTGCCTTTGCTTCCTCCAAATTGATTTGTTTTCAGACACCACATATGTTCCCCCTGTGATTTCTTCTTTTGTCAGATTGCATGAAAACTGTCAGTTCTCAAGTTTGGCCACAAGTATCCAATTGGTCAGGAGGTGAACCCAATTACTACAATGGCTTTGATGCTGTGTGCTTGTGTGTGGACGTGACTCAAGCTCAGATAGTGTTTGGAGGCAAGGTATAATTCAGTGTAATTCAGTGTAATTCCCAATAACTTTTCTCAAGAAATGCACTTGTGTCATGAGACACCTTCCTGTGTAAAAGAATTCTGGTAGATCCACAGATTGAACCTCAGAGGGCTGTTTCTCAAAAATCCAAAGTTAGGATTTCCTAATCCCAGACTTAGGACAAAATCCTGTCCTAAGTCGGCACTGAGGACTAATTCCTAAATCAGACTTTTGGAAAGTATTCCTTGCTAGCAAAAAACCACATCCTGTCCAGAAATAGCTCCTACAATTTAGGAAAAGCCCTAACTTGGGAATCTTTTGAGAAACAGCCCCCAGGAGCCCATCTGGTGGATCACTTGCATGAACACCTACAGTGGACAGCCTTCTTTTTTTGTTTGATTTCCATTGCTTTGTGTGAAGAACAAAAGTTCAGTTGGTTTCCAGGTGAACAACTTTGCTGATCTGAGCCACAGCAGAGCTGTCCTGTACATCCCACCTGTTCTCAAGTTGGTTCAGAGTGGAGAGATAGAGGGCATCACTGTTGCCTTCTGGATGAGAATTACACAGTGTTCAAACACAATTTTTGAAATGATTGACAACGAACTGAAACTTCATTTCCATTGTCTGACAGACAGTCACAGGTGCGAATGGGAACGTTTGTGTTTCACCCCTCAGCCCCACCGCGTGCGCCGCACACCAAGGTCACAGCACACCAAAATGGGTCTCAAGCATACATATGGTTGTGTTCACACCTAGTGCTTGCCGGTACTCACATAGGGTGCGCTACCATGATTGCAGTTGCGTTCCAACCCCAAACGTGTGCTCGCGCTTGGTGTGGAAGGGGGAAAAACAGTGCATGATGCGCTGGCGCACGCAGTGTGAATTTGGGTTACACATCGAAAGAACTTCGCTGTGTGGATTCATGTACAACTAAACTTCACTTGGCCATAATGCATTGCGTTATCCAATTTTCAGATACAACTATCAGCTATTTGTGGGTTCACAACAAAAGTTTCAGTTGCAATTCGGTGAAGTGGCCAATGTCTGGATGCATGTTGCAATTGTGGTGTACGGTACTGAACCCGGAGGAGGGCTGGCTGTGTTTCATGATGGGGTCAAAGTTCAAGAAGCGCGTTCTCAGAAAGGGAGTGGCTACAGCGCCGTCCTGACACCAACAACGCGGATTGGACACGCCAATGGCAAAGTCGCTTTGGACGAATTCATCTTGTGGTCAAAAGAGTTGAATTTTTCGCAAATAGAAAATCTTTTCATGTCATACTAGCAAACAGAAAAATATAATACTTTGCCTCGTGCTTGCTTCCTCCCTCTCTTCTTTCATTTGAAAGCATCCTGATTCCTTTGTGCGGCATAACAACGCCCCCCCCCCTTTGCCCTCAACAAATGACAAGCACAACAATGAAATAGTGCCAGCCAATGCCACTATTTTTGGGGCAACAGTCAGCGTTGTCTTCTGAGAGTCATTCCCACTTTGAATCCCTTCAGTCCACAGTGCCCAGGGGGGCAGAGGTGACCAACACATCGGGCAGCCTTCAGAAGAAAACACCCAACACGTGCTTTGATTTTTAGGTGATAAGAGGAGCTTGGTCCGATTTGTGAGCATTTGGAAAAAGCCAGCGAAATCAGAGTAAGCAAAACCAAATCACCTACAGGCAGGGTCTTCCAAAAGTGTGTGTGCACCTGTTTCATGGTCAAAATGAAGATCAATTTTGGGTCTTTCGGGCTCTTTTGGTTCAATTTGGGTTGGGGATAATGCACCAGGAAGGATTTTAGGAACTTTGAATTTTGGGGTTCTTCAGGTCAAAAATGTCAAATTTAGAAATGTGGAAAATATGGGGTATGGATGTAGAAATGGCTCCATATCTGAGAAAGTATAAACATTT
>JAAUXT010054645.1_pt1 | contig 10377 bp, 15 predicted proteins | sample 7278171 | NCBI WGS metagenome assembly JAAUXT01 (sample SAMN14350112, study PRJNA611818) | marine sediment metagenome | isolation source: surface marine sediment (1.8m) | place: French Polynesia: Moorea | collected 2018-08 | reverse complement strand
GATCCCAAATCAATCCTCATCTTGACCATGAAACTGCTGCTGACATACTTTTGGAAGAGGCTGCCTATAGGTGATTTGATTTTGCTCACTCCGATTTCACTCGCTTTTTCGAAAAGCTCACAAATCGGACCAAGCTCCTCAAATCACCTAAAAACATTGAACGTCGAACCGGCCCAGACCCCAAAACGATTTGAGGCACACTGCTGCACACAAAAGAAACGACACACTCAAAGAGCCGCGCGTTTTTCTACAAGCTGCAGGAGAGAACATGTGCAAAAGGCTGTGTTGTGTTGCACACTTTGCTTTTACTTTCACCAACTTCTTCTTTGGTACGATCACTGGCACACACAGAGAAAAATACTTTGGTCTTTGGTAAAAATGTAAAAAGTTGTTTGGGAAAAAAACTGCTGCCTGACTATTTTCTGAAGCCTCTGGCGGAATCTTGGAAACTTGAGGAAGGTGTTTTGTTCCGTTCTTTGCAGCTCATTCGACATCATGCGTGCGCGCTCTGCCTGTCTCAGAGTGTGGCGACTCGTCTGGTTTTGGAACCATCACAGATCAGCAGAGATCATCAGCGTGGAAAAATATCAACACGTTTCGCGAGTCTTCCACCTGACTTGTCTCAAAGCAATCACAGAAATCGGCTTGAGGAACCTGTGATTGAATCGTGCCGTTTCCAGAGTCGCAGTCAAGTGAAAGTTTCTGACTGGATCGGGGCTTCTTGGACTTTGGTTCTCCGCAGCATCCTACAGCTTTCGCCTCTCGACAACCAGTGACTTCTTTGGCTGCACTCGTACATGGTCCATCTGATGCGAAACTTCTTTGAACGTTTCAATTCTATCGATCCCCCTTGATATGTATGTATACAGCACTAGTGCGATATTTGAGGGCATTTCTCGTTGATTACTTGAAAACTACTCAACTATCATACTTGTGCTGTATGACAGATATTTAACTCATCCTCATACACTATTCTGGATGCAACTCACCCCTCAATGGGGATTCGTTCCATCCAGAATAGTGTGTGAGGATTCGTTCAATATCTGTTACGTAGTTTTTGGCCCCTGTGTCAAATGCACACTCGTCAAACGACTCAAACTATGACAACAGGTCTGCGTGTTGCTGTTCTCAAAGCGGCACCCACGAATTGGAAAGCAAAGGTCCCCGGGATGTTGATTCCAGTTTGATGGCCGTTGGAACCTGCTTTGCTGGTGTTTCATTCAAGACCATTTGCATTGGAAATGTGAAATATGCAGCGATGGGTACAACTGAATGCATTTCCTGATCAACAGCTATTCCCCAAAACAGGTGCATGCCTGTCAAGCACTGCGCAGATCCTGCTTTGTTCTGACCAATTAAGCCCAAGAAGTGTGTGCTTGAACAATTATCTTGTGACTTTGTGAGGAAAGAGGGACACGAAGACACCATTTGTCCTGAAAGGCGACAAGATCATAATTCTATTTTCAGGTCAGACGTGCAATTATGAATCAAACCGACAGGTTGCTGACCAATTTCGTCTCAGATGCACGTGTCTCAACTTGGTTGAGATGGCTGTTTGCAAGATGACATCCTGTTTTGTGAGAGACAATGCAAAGTTTGTCAGGGTACTTGAACGAGCTAAACACTGACAAAGTGAATAGATTGTTTCGAAAAATATGAAAGAGAACAGTGAATGAAAGATTCGGAATTTGGTCGAGGGTCCCATGGAAAGGACCATCTGAATCTGACAAAAACGTCACGAAAACACACAAGCGCCTGGCGAAACAAAATTTTCTGGGTCAAGGTTTCAGGGCCGAGGGTCTGTCCACGAAAAATAATTTACAATTTCTTTCTTGATTGTCCAGTCTCAAGCCTCATGAACGCAAACACCAAATTGAGGTGAAAGTTGAACTGGTGTTTTGTGGTTGTCTTGGGTTTTTATCGCACACGGCGTTGCACAAAATATGTTGCTTTTCGAGTACACATGTATTGTTTTTGCGCTGACAACCACACACTGACGACCACATACTTTTGCCGCTCACCCTGCCTAATATACCTGCGTATATTTACTTTGACAATGGGAACACACAGAAAACGTACCTCTGTTCATATACGAAGGATTAAACACACACACGGTAACTGTGCTGGATCAAGCCAAATGCAGAGAGGACACTGGAATACCTAACTGTGTATCACACGAATGTCAACAGGAAAAAAACAGTAAAAGGAGTCACTTTTTGCCGGCTTGTTACATCTTGCTCAGTGTTTAAATTGCAGAGTTCTGCAAAGTGTGAGTTTTCAATATGTACTAGTTGCTCACAAGTAATTTGGAAACACATTTGGAAATATAATACTCAGAATGGGAGGCAAAAACGTAAGTTCGTTTGTTTCTTTGACGTACTTTGTGAGGAAAGTTATTTTCGAATCACACTTCAAAGGGAAACAGCACAAGTTTTTGTACAAAAGCGGCTCGATCTCCACGTCAGAGACGTCCGACATCAGAGAGAATCGCTTTCCGCTGGAACGGTGGGCGGAAGAAAACTCATTCGACCGCAATGCATGAGCGTGATGCCACTGCAATGGCCTCACGAAGTTTTTTCATTCCAGAATGGGATTTTCCTGTTTGTGACTGGAAAAACGCATTTTTCACTTTTTACTTTTTGTATCTCAGAAGTCAGAGTGTGACAGACGAGTTGTCAAAGAGAATTTGTTTTGTGCTTGGTTGAATTGTCTTGACCACACCCAAATTGGTATATATTTGCGGCACACTGGATTCCTGTATCTGCAATGTTCTCAAAGTTTCTTTTCATGTTTCGGGAGTTCAGATATTGCTGCACAACATGTCCAAAGTGCACAATTGCGTTCACTCAGAATAATTCCCTTGACCAGCGACACATTTGCACAACCTTGCAGGGTATGAGACATTGATTGCATGGGCAAATTCCTATGCAGAAATTGGCTTTATGCTCTTGTGTCTCTTTGTGTCTCTTTGTGTCTCTGGAATGTCTCAGAAACATTATCCCTTGATCACGTTCTTGATCCTACTGAATATCCAAAAGTCAAAGTCACAGGGGCTCAAGTCAGGTGAGTACCCAGGATGGGGAGCAACTGGAATGTGCTTCTCAACCAACCAGTCCTTCACACAACATGCAGTGTGGGCTGCTGTGTTTTCATGGTGGATGCACCAGGAGTGTTCATGCCTCTGCCATCTGGTATGAACTCTCTGTGCACCACTCCATCAAAGAAATAAACAAGCATCGCTTGGCAGCCACTCCTTTCAATTCTGGACTTGGTTGTTTGACATGATCCTCTGGTAATCCACTGTGCACTGGATCTCGTTCTGGGTCACAACAATGTACAAATGACTCACTCCAGTGATCACATCGGGTGTGTTGCTACGTCAACAAAGGAATTGGAGAGCAGCTCTGGAACAAACAATCATTGAGAACTTTTGAGGTACAGAATTCATCAAGAAGGAGTCTTCTTGAGTCCAAGCTTCTTGTGCAAAGCTGCATGTGTCATTGTGTCATACATTGTCCCCACAGAATGGCCCATTGAAGGACCCTTTGTTGACAATCTTCCTCAACTGCTTGTCAAAGTTTGGATTGGGTCCATTTTCTTGGTTCAATATGTTTGACCTTGTCCTGGATTCCACCTCATTCTCTCACAAGTTTGTGCCAATGAAACACTGCAGTTCTGTTGAAACAGTTGACACCATGTATATCCTTCAGTCTGTGAAATGTCTCTGTTGGGGAAAATCCTGAATGCATGCAGCAATGGATTTCTGCACACTGTTCCTCTTCGGACTTCGTTTGCACACTCAACAACAGCTCTGACATTCGATTGATTGGCCAAGCATGCTGAACTTTGAGGACTGATTTAGCATGTAAGTTATGGGTTGTTTGCTTCAGAAACATGTCACAGAGACCTCGAAACGCCCACAAACAGAAATCATCAGGGTCGATAAGAGAAGCAACAAAAGGGATCGGTGTTGTTCCTGGCTTCAAGTTGAGACAGATTGTCTTCTGTTGTGCCAGAATCCAGAGAAGACGTGAGACGACTGGTGTGCGAAATGTTTGTTTGCTGAAGCAAATGTTTTCAGCAACACACAAACGAATTTTGGAAATATTTGAAGAAAAAGGTCATGTCCTGAGGTAAAACAGGGACGATTGCTCCCTTTCACACCCAAAAGAGGTTGACTCCGTGCAACATCACGAAGTTTACAAACATAAAACTCTCATTGGTTTATTTACATAACATCATTGTCAGACTCTTTCGCATGTTTTCTCCTTTCTGTGTCATCGCCCTGAAAGGTTCTCCGTTCAAGAAAACAGACGAAAGTGATTTGGCTCGAACAACCATTCCAACCCCTTTTAGCCAGGGGACAAAAAGGTTTTTGTTCAAATTTTTCTGATGATCTCAAGCAAAGTTATCAAACGAGACAATCCATCGAACAATTTAGGAACATGTCTTGCAACGTGGATCGTACGAGTACAAGCGTACCAAATGGCCTGTGTCCAAAACGAGCAATGTTTTCTGTTGTCCCACTGAGGCAATCCGAAAACTTTAGTGCTGCAAGGGAAGAATTTGTACGCAAATCGTTCTTCCGTCATACTGTATGTTTCTCAGGTTGAGAGTCAGAGTGTCAAGTCGCAAAAAAAGTTGTGGACATCAAACGGACAGTTTTGAAATGAGACTTGTATCTCAATCGGCAAAAGACTTTGGTGAATCTGTGACTGTGCGTGAGGTGCAAGAGCGACACCAGTGTGGCAAAGGAGAAAAGTATTGTTCTTGACACTCTTTCACGACACACGAAACTTGTAGAGTTCGGAGGCGAAGGAAGAATTCTCCGGCGATGAGAACAAGGAGCGGGGCAACTGGTCAGGGAAGCTCGACTTCCTCCTGTCCGCCGTCGGCTTCGCCGTCGGGCTCGGCAACATCTGGCGCTTCCCGTACAGGGCCTACGACAACGGCGGCGGTAAGCACAAACACCATACGAGCTGTGCGCTCCACACTAACGTTGAAACAACCATCGTTGTGCATGCAAATTGCACTGACAATTTGCTCTAAGGCAAAAGACCAAAACATGTAGAGATTCCGGTACGACGCCCACGAGATCTTCAGATTTTGCAACAACAACGACTGAAAAAGCGCACCAACAAGAGGTCGAGTCACGAAAACTTCAAGACGGTACAAACTACCGGGGTGCAACATTTTGTGCACTTTTAGCTCGTTTGTTTTTGTTCGCAGCGACGTTTCTGATCCCGTACGTGATTATGCTGGTGTTGGCGGGGCTGCCCCTGTTCCTCATGGAGATGGCGTTCGGCCAGTTCGCATCGTGCGGCCCCATCTCCGTGTGGAACTCAGTCCCGCTCTTCAGAGGTACGGCTCGCACGCTTCCGAACAAAGGAGACCACTCTCCTTGATGTTCAAATCTGAAAACAACTGACCAACGAACAAGTTCAACCCCTGGCGTTTCATCCAATTTTTTCAATGAAGAATTTTTGGTGAAAATCCTTGCCGATAGACCTAACGGTTGCGTGAAATTCAAATGCATGCGACTGCCTTGATATAATGTTCTGGATTCACGAGGTCACAAAACCAAGAAGGGAACGCAGCAAACAGGGCAACATGAGGCGATGGTATTCAGTCACTTCATCGCTGACATTGAACCCAATTAGATCTGCGGCGACAGAATTCCAACTCCTCTCTGAAGCCTTTCCTTGAATGGCACCGCAGTTTGTGGTTTGTGAGATGGAATCTAAACTCGACAAAAACACTAGTGGTGAGGTGGGTCCAAGAGGATGTCAGGACCTTGGTTCACGGGGAGTCACAAGTCGTCATCACTTGTGAGACCAAAAACCAACTTGAAAACCATGCAGACTCCATTGGTCGCGCTCCTATGCGTGTACGACCTGTGACTGACAATGCTCTCATTTGAATGCAAACCCGCTTCAGACCTCTTGTTTGATACTCGTGCAACTGAACAAACCTCCTTTTTATTTCGGTCCGCAACGATGAAATTGCTTTGGTGTTGCGTCTGCAGGAGTTGGCTACGCGATGGTAGTCATCTCAACCTTGGTTTGCATCTACTACAACATGATAATCGCCTACACGTTCTTCGTGAGTCGCTTTCCAACTCAATATCTATTTTCACATGCCACATGGACAAACAATTGATTGATGTGTCAAATTATTATCGCCATAAAAAGAACAACATCGTGTGAAGTGGCAAAGTGTTGTCAAGTGACATTCAAATGTCTGCAGTACCTGTTCGCCTCCTTCACCAAAGAACTTCCGTGGGCGAAATGCCAGGACGACTGGGACAAATACAGCTGCAGGGACCGTGAAACTAACGAGACCATTCGAATCATGAAAGGTGAGACTTTTGAAGAGCTGCCTTGCTAATTAGATCCTGAATTGCGCTATTTTTACGACGGTCTCTGCGGACTGTCCTCTCGGAAATTGGCGTTGGCGCTGTTCAGCTACTGATGTGTCTTTTCAGAAACATTCTGCAATGAAAGCCGGGCTAATGACGAGACAGACACGGAGAAGTACATCAGCGATTGCTCACCAGGCAAAACACCAAGTGAAATTTACTGGGAGTATGTGTGATAGATCCCAAGTTCCTTGTGGTTCAGCGTCTTTCTGATGCTTTTTTTCTGTCCCAACACATCACATAGATTTGAAGCGATCCTTTGTCACCAAACTCAGCTGGAAAGAAGGAACCCGAAAAGGGTGAAATGTTGACAACTCTTTGAAAGGAGACGAAAACAAAATTTTACAGCAGGCTAATGTTTTTTTCTTCCCGCTTGACACTGAGCTCAAGGTGATCACCATGATTCAGATCTCCACCAAAACCCCACAGCATGCAGATGCTTTCATTGTAATGCTGTAGATATCAGAGATAACCTTTTCAACCTGAAGAAGCTGAGGCTTGTTTGTCGCAGGCGGATCGTGCTCGACCAGTCCGACTGCGCGACGTGCGGGGCGGGGGAGATCCGATGGCAGCTCGCGCTCTGCCTCCTGCTCGCCTGGATCGTCATCTTCCTCTGCCTCAGCAAGGGCATCAAGTCCTCCGGAAAGGTACATTTTTCTCAAAGGAATGATACAGGTTGTTTCGAAAACCCGTTGGTTGGGTTCCGCATCAGGCGGAAACAGAACGTTCTGCATGGTCTCCTTTTTTCAAGTTACGCATGCACGTGTCGGCTTGAGCAATGTCAGTGTGTGTGTCGCGTTGCAGGTGGTGTACGTGACGGCCACGTTCCCCTACATCGTTCTCATAATTCTCTTCATTCGCAACCTCATGCTGCCTGGCGCCAAGAAGGGCATCGAGTTCTACGTGATTCCAGAGTGGGGCCGGCTCCTCGACGCCAAGGTCAGGTCGTCGTGCACAAAAGTGTCCGAAGACAGGGTGGCTCCTGACGATGATTCTCCACTGAGGATTGAGGCACTGAGGCGAATTACATTCCCAAGGCATGATCCGGTGGCCTTGGTGCAGCCCCACAAAGCTCTGGAAAGTTTTCCATACCAGGCACTCGTTTTTGGGCCGGGATCGACAGGGGATTCAAAAACAAAACCCTGTTTTGAGTGACATTTCTGTGTTGCATATCTCCTTGTTTTTACATGCCCTGGAAACTGAATGCGACATGCATGCTTGCCTGTTTGTTGGGGCTTCATTCCCAAAATGCACACTCCTCTCAGTATATTTTTGATATCCCAGGGATGTCTGAGCAAAGACACAAGACACAAGAGTTTTCTTCCTTGCAGGTTTGGGGATCAGCAGCAATTCAGATTTTCTATTCTCTCGGGGTTGCGTTCGGGAGTCTTGCAACCATGTCCAGTTACAACAGATTCCACAACAACGTGTACAGGTGATAATTTGTTTTGTCAGAGAAAAAGTGGGTATTCTATAATGCATGGTTTTTGAACTGTTTGCCATGTTGCCGACACAGATATTGTTTTTCGCTGCAGGGACGCGTTGCTGGTCGCCGTGATCAACTGCGGCACGAGCGTCTTCGCCGGGTTTGTCATCTTCAGCATCCTCGGCTTCATGAGTGACAAGACGGGCGTGCCCGTCGCGGACGTGGCTGCTGCAGGTACATCTCGGCATCAAGCGTCTTGCACGAAACCCTTTGGAATTTTTAGTGCTGACATCTCAAAAACAACTCTGAGCATTTCTTTCTCGTTTCCACCCGCAGGTCCTGGCCTGGCGTTTGTCGCCTACCCGGAGGGCCTCGCCATGATGCCGATCGCGCCGCTCTGGTCCATCCTCTTCTTCCTCATGGTCTTCACACTGGGACTCGACTCCCAGGTGTTGCGCTCATGCACTTTCTCAACCCATTTTGTGAAAGACCTCTTGTGAGACTTGGGTCCTCCTGCACGAAATGTGCAGATATTCTCCAAAACCCTCAGTAAAACACATTTGAAAAGTGTCTGAAGCACCCATGGATGCAGTGTGTCAAAGAATCACAAAATGTTTTGTTGTTTCACTCCCGTTGAGAACTCATCAACAATGTGCACAACTTGCAGTTTGCGATGATGGAGACAGTGATCTCGGCGATTGTGGACGAGGTGACATGGTTGCGGCAGGGGAAGCGCAAGATCATCTTCACGCTGCTGCTGTGCATCGTGCTCTTCCTGCTCGGGCTGCCTTGTTGCAGTCGGGTGAGGCTCATCACGTTTGTTTGGAATTGAGGAGGGAGAGCGTTTTGTGCGTGTGCGCGCGGGTGTGGGTGTGGATCTGCGATCTGTGCGTTGAGTGGTCAGCTTGGACTGAGCCACACATTTGCAGACAAGACGCCACACTCAGAGACCCAAAGGTCCAGCACTTCTGATCTCATCTTTCGGAAAAATCGCTCAGTTTCCTTGTTCTGAATTGTTGCCCTCCTTCATGTAGGCTGGAATCTACATTGTGAACCTGTTCGAGTGGTACAGCGCTGGCTTCTCGCTCATGATCGTGTCGCTGCTCGAGGTTCTTGCCATCTCCTGGATCTACGGTGAGGCTGCAATCGACTTCCATGGTGCACTCACCGTTCTGCATGTCACATGTGGTTCCCAGCTGCAGAACCTTGTCGTCCTGACACAGGCCTCACTTGTTTCATCGTCTTTCTTGTTTCCAAATGAACAACGCCCAATGACTTTTCGCTTGATTCTTCGTGTCGGAATTCGCTACATGCAATGAAACCTGCACATTTTATTTTTTCAGGAGTGAAGAGATTCATCAAAGACATCGCAATGATGATCGGCTTCGAGCTGAACATCTATTGGCTCGTCACTTGGACCGTCGTCACGCCCATCGTCCTCTGCGTGAGTGCTTCTCTTTCTCTTTGAACAGGCCTCAACGTTGGGTCTGATTTTCAACGAAATCCAGAACCCAACAGACTGTCTGTTCTGCAGTTCATCCTGATTTACTCGATGATCAACCACGAGCCGGCGAGCTACGCAGGCCACGTGTACGAGCCCTGGGTGGACGGGATGGGGTGGCTCATGGTGGCGCTCGCCGTCGTGTGGATCCCGGTCATTGCGCTGGTCGAGTACTGCAGATCTCACGGCTTCATAGAGGTAAAAGCCACGGGCTTCGAACAACTGTGAACTATAGATCTACTCGTGCAAGAATAACACGAACAGGAGAAAACTGGTCAAAGATACCTGTTCCCTGATCTTTGGCTTCACCATGATGGTTTGTTCCTTGCATGATTCGGACAAAAAACTTTTTCATTGTTAGTCTGTGCATTTTACATCGTACTCCTTTCTGATTCTCAGGTGATGCGTCGGGTCCTGCGCCCGAACGAGAAGTGGGGTCCGGCGCTCGAGGAGCACCGCGTCGGGTCCCAGTACGCCGACGGCGGCGGCAGCTTCCACGGCAACGGCTACTCTCCGACGGGCCACATCAATCCGTCGTTCGAAAGCAACAAATTCTAAACGACACCTTGCAGAAATTTTACGTGCAATCATTGTTGAATCATTTCACATTCGCATTTGTGGTCACTGTTCCTCTTCCTTTGGGACGTGTTTGTCAACATTCTCGTCGTGGAACAGCCCAGCACCCTGGTGCATCGTACACAAGCGACAATCGCGCCCGACTTTGCCGACGAAAATTCGCAAGGCACTCTCAATTTTGAGCGGAAGGATTACGGGGGGGGGGGGGACACATCCTCCTCATAGACACCCCGAACCCAGCAAGAATTTTCTGGACGAAAAAGAAATCACTTCTGAACATTCATCTGCAGTGCGTCTTTCTTTTTTTTTCAAAACGGGTTGGGGAGGTCGTGGTGAACCAATCCGTTTGTCACATGACAGGTTCACTCGCCCCCCCCCCGGGCGCCCGCGCGTGCGCCCGCCGCTCGTGCTCGACCCCCCCGTCTGCCTGGGTCCGGGTGATGGCCCCGAGCCCGG
>JAAUXT010003187.1_pt1 | contig 10377 bp, 7 predicted proteins | sample 7278171 | NCBI WGS metagenome assembly JAAUXT01 (sample SAMN14350112, study PRJNA611818) | marine sediment metagenome | isolation source: surface marine sediment (1.8m) | place: French Polynesia: Moorea | collected 2018-08 | reverse complement strand
TCCAGTCTGTGATCACTGGAACAGGGGTAAAACGGAGGTTTTGTCTGCCCAAGACGGACGGACGCGGATACAGGGGCAAACCAATATCAGACCGCTACCGCGGCTGATAAACATCACAGAACTATCGAATTGAATGGACTGTACTGCGCGTTTTGAAAGTTCGATAATGCCTCCTTTTTCCACAGTCAGACTGGGTTTCTGCTAGGGAGAGAGAGAGTTTGATCCACACAACTCATATTCCTTCAGAAAAATCACTCATGCCAACAACGAATGCGCTCAACGCCCCAGTCAAAAGCAGCATAAAAAGACCAGTACACCTGCATGACAGGCATCGCGCTTTTTGAACAGCAAGACACCCGAAGTGTTTCGCTTGTGGCAGGGAACACAAGCAAAAACTGTCTCACTTCTGGGCATGTTGAAGTTGGGGGACACTTGATGTCTCACCTGTTTTGAAAACAAAAATTTCGAAAGTGATGCACTGACCCCCCCCCCCCAATCCAGACACGAGTATCACCTGTGTGACTGCAAAGGCACAAAGACACGCAGGACAAATCAGAGTCGAGCGTCTGTCCTGCAGGGAAACAAGGCTGCAGTCAAGGTGCAGTCAAAACCCTGGAGGATACATCTAGCATCCGTAAACTTGAGCCTCGTGAACAAAGAAAGCGAAGCTGCAGGTGATCCGGCGTACGTCTCCAGCATGGAAAGACAACCGTGTTTTTCAGGAGACAGTGTGCAAGCAGCAGCTGCGAGCTGTTTGAAAATGGAACAGTGAAAATGACTGCACGTAGCGATTCGCTTCGTTGGGAAGACCAGTTTCGTCGGCCAGTGAAAACTGACAAAACCTCAGAAAACAAACGATGCCTATCGTTTGGTGACACCAACCTGTTGGTGTTCATGAAGGTTGCCACGTTATCTTTTTCTCCAAGAAACCCGACACAAGCCTTCTTTCCACTCGGACCCAAAACTTTTGTTGCCCACAGTTTCCTGAACGACTGGTCTTTCTCTGCAGCAGCGAAAATCCAATGAGTACGATAAAATGAATGGTTAATTGGCAGATTCGTGCTCACAATACCTCCCATCCATCAAAGCATTATGCAGCTTCATGCCCAATCTGTCTCCACCGTGAAAAACACCGACCACCACGCAATGTCCTTTCCAACTTCAAAAGGGCAAGCTGCAGGGGTTGTCAATTCATGTCTTTTCCACAGCACTCTGTCTGACTTGAATCCAATAAATTGCACAGGCTAATTTGAATGTACACATGTCTGCAGATTTCTGAAGGGCTGTGAACTTGAAAAGAGGATTGCGTCTTTTGAACGTCTTGTGACACTTCACTCACTCAGTCCCAGGGCGCGTAAAGGTTCCGGAGACCGTGGCTGGCCCTTTGTTTCTTTCATTTACCGTGTGAAGTGACGCGAACGGGTTGAAGAAACAAGATTTCCTGAGGTGTGAAAAGCGAAAGCTCCACTCTCATTCATATCCCAGTTGTGCACGCCCTCCTGCGAGGATGGAGGATCAGATGTGCAAGGGAACCAAGGATGAGAGCCCCTAACCGAGTTATACACGGAGGGTGAGGAAGGGGGCTGCGGACGGAGAACAAGGATGGTGGCACCCTTTTGCACAGAACAATGGACAAGGACAGAGAGGACAATTGACAAGAAGGCAATACCGATGGGGGATGAGGCTGCAGAACAAGGACAACCTGTCCAGTTGTGTCCTTTTGCACAAGATCGTAAGATACAATTGGAGGATTGGACAAAGGACAATGGTAAGGCAAGAGGATGAGAATGGAGGATGAGTATGGAAGGCGCGACAACGACAGAGGACAATAGGATGCAAGATGAGGACGGTTCTTCTGTCCTTTTGCACAGGATAGAAGACAAAGCTGGAGGCTGAGGATGGAGGACCAGGACGGAGTGTGAGGACACGGCCCATGCTTCAAGCATCCTCTTGCACAGGATGGAGGGCAAGGGCAGAGCATGAGGTTGGACATTGAAGATGGCACCCCAACCAAAGGTCTGGCCCATAGATCAGAGTCGAGGATAAGAGCAGAGGACGAAGGCAAAGCTTGCATGGAAGCCCTCGGGTTTAAGAGGCGTGGGCAATCCCGATTGGGAGGTACCTGTTGGCTGCTATCATCCCACCTGTGGGGGGTTCAGATGATAACAAGCATTAGGCCATGTGCCACACAGGCCTCGGTTGGATACTTGCTGCTTTTACCTGGGGGGGGGGGGTGACAGCAAGCGTCAGGCCAGTCCCACCTGGACGCTATCACCCCACCCCTCCCTCCTGCACAGACACACAGATGCGTACAATCGTGACTGGACCAAACGCACGGAACGCTGAAAATCGCGGGTTTTAAAATCGGGACCGGAACTAACAAATCAAGCGAGACCAGGTGCACAGCTCTGAGGCAAATTCGGTCTTGATGGAAATACTATGAGTTGCATCTGCAACAGGTGCGTGCTTGTAAGATGATTCTGATTGCGGTCGTCGCATTGGAGAAACTAACATCAGCAAGTCACATGCACAGATGTGTCACCAACGCCTCCCACACGAGTTGATATTTGACTCTGAAACACACAATTCTGTTCACAGGTGTCGGAAATGACATTCAACACCGTCCCCCCCCCCAAATTAATCTCTTCTTGTTTGCTCGTGTTTGCATGAAATATATGACAAAACTTCAGATGGAATGCGACCTGGACCGTTCAAGTCGTCCGTTTGGAACAACGTTGCAGGCGAATATTTCCACACCACACACAAAAGATTCTGGACGTCCCCGGAAATGAGAGCCGACTCTTCCAAACGAAACAGCATCCTGACAGCTTTCCTGAACACAGTTCGACGCGATAAATTTCTCAGTGCAGATTAATTTGCAGACGTGTCACGAACAGCAATTCAAGCTGCTCCCTGCACAAGAGCTGAATTCACAAGGCCACACTGGGGCCACGAACCAGCAATCCAGACCCAAGACAAACTTGCACAACTGTTGCTGAACCGCCTGTGCAGAAACAGGGCTCTGGAAGAATCGATGAATGGAAGGTGTAGGAAGCAGTGATGGCTGGTGGAGAGAGAGGCAGATTTAATGCATGAGAAACATTTCCTGGGGGCGGCTCGTACAAGAGCCTGCAGCGAACCCACACAAATCCGGTGAGCTCCGGAGAGCTCCAAACAAGGCGACACCAGTGTCCTCGGGTGTTCCCGTCCAGACGCAAGGAAAATCGTGGCACTATTAACAATGCTGCATGAACACTTGTAACATTGCCGCACACATTCACAAGAGACAATCGTGACACAAGATCATTGTCCGCTCAGCGCCTTGGGGTGGTCTGGGTCACGTATCCAGACAGCCAGCACACAGACATCAAAAATAAAAGGATCAACCTCTGTCTCACCAGACACACACTTCGTGTTTTCAAACACAAACCCTTCTGCGGTTCTTGGGGTGGGTCCCGGCCCCCGCTCACTCCACAAAAGTTACTAGTCCCCTCTTTTGATCCTCCGAAGGTCAAATGTTGGCCGAAACTGATGGTTCAAGTCAGTGTTTGTGAAAAGAACACAGCTTTCAACAGAGACGCGTTCCAAGGTACAAGGACAACACCTGTCCCGATGTTCTTTGGGGGGGGGGGGGGGGGTATACCGCGGTGGGGGAACCACCCCCAATTTTTGGGAACCCAAATCCCGGGGGCCCCCCCAAAATTATGTCCTAGAAGGGGGGGGGGGGAACCCACCTTCCTGGTTAGTGCTCCCTACCTGAAGCATCAGCAGGTCCCCCACCCCAAAGTTTTAACATCGTGCCTCTAGCAATTGCCAGTGCATAGCACAGAAGGATGCACTTGCGTTCAAATTCTAACCATTTCTCAAATGTTGAGGAATCCATATTGACACACAAAGCAAATGAAGCTTATAAATTTGTGTAAAATAGAATTCCACCAAAATAAACAGCAGGTCCAAAGTCTCAAGGTTTGATTTTCATCCCTTGGAAGATATCATGGGATGGTGTCCCAAAGTTTTTGGCACAAAGATAGACACCCAAGGAATGTTGTTACCAATTTTGAAGTTGCTGTGATGATTTGGGCTTGCATCACAGCCTTCCCAACTTTCCTGTCAGTGGTACCCCTGGCAGGACTTAGGCTGGTCAGGTCTGCACTCTCATGGGGGTGTCCACTCATGAGCTTGTCAGTGGACAGCGCCCCCCTGTTCAGGACTTGAAGCAGAACTTCAATTTCGACTGTTTGGTGTTCGATAGTCACGAGTGAGATGGGAGCAAAACTTGTGCACTGTTGCCCACTGTCCTGATGGATTCGCGAAGAGAAAGGCACATTCACCGGCAGACAATCGAGATCTAGAACTGCAAACTGCACAGCTGCATCTGACACGGCTGTTGTTGTGCGCCAAAAATATTTGTTTCGACTAATGCAACTGAAAATGCAAAACACTTACTTTCAGCTGGTTGTCAGTGCACGTCAAGCTGCGAGGCAGTTCTTGTAGATTTGCTATTTAGCGGAACAACACGAATGCAGTGAAATTCGTCTTGACCAGCACAGAGGAAATTGCACCGGTGCTGACATCTGTTGTCAAAGCGGACTGCCCGTTTCCCGCGAGTGATTTTACTCGTAATTCACACGGTACCAGGTCGCGTTTCAAGACTGGTCGGATGGAGTGCCAACCGATTCGCAAACGACTGCAAGCACCGTCGTGAAAGCTGAAGGTGACGACCACGATAACGTGTGGACATGTACCCTGTGAAATTTTAGAACTAGGCTTCAAAACACGTGCCAGACCGAAACACACCACCTTGAATTAAATATCGCTACACACCACCTTTGACATCGCTTTGTCAAAACTTCTCGTGGTCCCACCGCGCTTGTTCTCTAGAAATTCGTGCGATCGGTGTTCCTGTGCAGCCGGCAGAACCATCGGGACTTGCGGTCAGCAAAACACATCCTCAACACGCAATAACTGAACAGCCTGATTCCTTTCTGTGGGTTTTTTTTATTCGTCCTCGACAGACTTGACACATTCAAAAATCGACAACAGGAGGAAAGGAGCAGTTTAGGTCTCCTTCATGTCTCTCAACCGACGCACTGCGCTCCTCACCGTCGCTGCCGCGGTTGTGCTGGAACGAAAAACCAACGGGTGATGATTGCAAGACTCATAAACACAATTGGTTTTCGTCAGACAGCTGTGGAAGATGAATGATAGAAATCCCGCGCCCTCGAGCATTTTACATCACAACAAGAACGCCCGCGCATTGGACAGACCGCGTCCGTGGAGCTTGCAGCCAGCGCCGATACGAGACCCCGTGGAGCTAACATTCCAAGGGGGCTGTATCGACACATCAGAATCAGTTTTGTGCTGGACCTCGTCCCACCATGCCAAAAGGGAGACTATGCACGGCCCTCAAATGTACGTCGTGCTGACGCCAACATCAAAAAGAGCCCACAAATTTGTGATATTGTGCACAGTTGCCGTGGCACTGGCCTGTCATCACACACTTGACATTGGCATTCAGTAAAACGTTGTTACTGTAATACACAATCCTCCCATTCAGGGGCGGGTGGACGGGTCCCCTTGGAAACTCGTCCACATGTACGCACACAATGGTGGTCAATTCACAGCCCGCTTCCACAACTTGGTGAACGCAGGCTTTGAAACTGTGCCAATCTGCTTCAAACACACATTGTTTCCCGCTGGAATGAAATGAGGTGACGCCCCAAATTTTTGACACACGGTGCCTCCTCATTTCAACTCACATGTCATATCAGTTGGCACAAGGCCTTGATGAGTGTCTGGCTGTTTCAGGTGAGCATTGAAATGAGGAGGCACCAGGCAAGAGGGCCAAGGAACCTGCCAGCAGGCCTGCCTGACCTTGGGCAGAGGCTTGGGACCCTGACCCCGTGCCTCCTGATTTTGGGTGTCTGACCATTTCATTACACCGCAAACATTGTTCTTTTGTTCCAAATCCCCAATCGAAGTGGTGCCTTTTTCCTGTTGAAACTCTGAGAGGATGTCAAGAACTACCTGAAGACGTAGGCGCCGCCGGCCACGGTTTTCTTGCAGCTCCTGCAGTTCCAGATACCGACGGCCTGACGCTTCATGGCCTCCTGCAGAAGCAGAACGACAACCACTGAATCACTGGAAGAGTATATTCGATTTAGATCAGTCACTACTCTGTGTTCACAGTCTCGAACGAGCGTGCCGTGGGAGAGTCGCACCATGTGACATTCGGCGGCGTTTGAGAACAAATCCTGACGCTTGAATTCACCGGGTTTTCAGAAAAACCAAACCGCTGTCTTACCTTTCCGCAGAAGGGGCACGTGTATTTGCCGTGCTGCGTCACCTCCATCTTCTTGATGGTCTTGCGAAGCGAGGCTCCGTAGCGGGTTCCATACTTCCCGACGATGCCAACCTTCTTCGTACGCTTTGCCTGGAATGGTGTGAAGAACAATACGATACACTTTCGTCTGATGAGAGTTCAATGTTCCGGCCTCAAAGCAGCTGGCCGGGATCCCGAAATGAGGGTGAACGCTGCTGATACTGCTTCAGAGTGGTCAGGTGAGCCGCCAACTACTGGGCGATAATGGAGACTATCATCAAACATTTCCCCAGGAAGTCCAGAAATCAACAGCACATCACACAAGAAATGTTCCCGTGTGCATATCCAACGTTGCAAAAGAAAACACAGCAAAACCTCGCAGACACACGAGCATCTTTCAACTTGAAACCCGAGTCAAATCACGCAGCATTTGGTGGACATGGGTCATAAGAGAAGAAAACATTGCGCAGAGCTTTCACCGAAAATTCAGACCATAATTGATTGTTTATGCCACACAAGTTACTTTCAAAAGCTGCAGCACAGTTATTAGATGTCAAATCGTGGTAATTAACGCGGCAAGTTTCTTTACGTGTCCCGATTAGAGAAGATTTTTAAAATCAAAATACCATTTCGACTCCTGAGGTCCGGATGTTTCACCAAAAGGAAGATGTAACGGGTCGGGCGATTAGACGGCGCTGCTGAGCCGACCAATCAGGATTGAGCTTTTGTCTGGCTTCGGTCTCTTCACACTTGTGTTTCACAACAGTGTATCGTTGAGCACACATAATCCTGATTCCTTCAATATTTGGACAACAAAAGTTGCAGAAGATCACCTGTCCACTTGTTCAACAGGTAAGAACAGGCAGAAAGTAACAGCCTGCGTTTTGCTTCGGTTCGTTGACTGACACGGAGTTCAAGTTGAGCGATAATTCCACAACATGTGTTTTAACGTTCATCTTTGCTGGACTGATCGCATGGATCGGGAGGAGTTGGGGAGATGACTCTTTCTTTCACGTTGAGCAATACAAAATTCACGAAATTCCCAAACTGAGAAATGATGGAAGTGTGGCCAGAAGCATGTCACTCTCGAAATGTTGAGATTCCGATGATTGACTAGTGTTTGCTCTGAGTGGGTTGCTGAATGTGAAAATTGACAAGGGTGTAAAGTTTGTGCTGAGTTTGCTGGAGCAGTTTGTACTTTTGAAGGTGCAATGAATTCAGTCCATCTCTGAGGTAGCTTGACAAGTTGGATGGTTTGTAGTTGGTTGAAATGTAGCTTCTTCTGTGCTTCAAATGCACGTAACGACCGACGGAGTGGTCCGAGCGAACTTTCTGCATTTTGCGAAACTGGAATCTGAAATGCAGAATTTGTATTGTTTTCAAGCGCACGTTCTGCAAGATCGCGAACTTGTTGCCATGTCCATGTAATGATCTGTGTGTCTGTGGACTTTGTGGCTGAAGCTTGGGAATGGGGGTTCGCCTGCGACTCTCAACATCAAGACGGCATTCAAATATTCCTGCAAACAGGTAAAGAGGAACATGGACAGGAGCAACTTTTTGAGCAAAGCTCGTGGCCGAACGCCCCATGGACTCGTAAGCACAAGAGGCCGTGCCCTCTTTGATTTGGTCTCTTGTCGATTGAGCAGGAAGTTGTGGAAAAGGGCTGAACAAACCTGGTGAGTTGGTGTGTGTGTGTGGGGGGGGGCAGTTGGGGCGGGGGCGAGATGTTGCTCACCAGACGTCAAGAAGTGTTTGCACAGAGCACCTGAAAATGCATTTTACCTGCTGTCGAGGTCATCGTCCTCGTTGCCCCAACCCCAGTAGCGGTTGGAGAAGCCGTTGACTTGTCGTAACTGTGCTGGCGTCAAGATCAGGGCGCCGCCCGTCGCCTGTTTGTACATTGGGCCACTGAAAACAGAGCGGTCATTTTCACAATTCGTCCACCAGGTCCAACCCACTTTTTCAGACCATTGTGTTGCGTGTTGCAGATTGGTGGGCGTGTCCCGTTTCATTCGTGAACAACAACTACGTTTTATTCCTCCACACGCCCATCCATCTCTTCCACTGCGCAGAAATGTTGACAGTTGTTTCTTTGAAACACACCTGCTGTTGTTGAGATTTCCCACCAGATGTCGAGGCGCATCACCGCACGTGTACATGTTCCTGTCGTCCACCGGAACCACGTCCACGTCGTGCAGCACGACGCATGTCGCGTCAGGCCAAGAGCGCGTCACGTGGGTGAAGCCGAGGTTCATGAGCAAAGCCTTGTTGAACCAGCCATTCGTGCCATTCTGCAAAGAGTGGCAATTTTGTTCTCACGTTCACTCAAGAGGGACTCTCCGAACACGAGTATCAGAACGAAAAAGACCACAAAATCTTGGAAACTGTGTCCTTGCTGCTGGAAATTTGAATGAAGTGTGTTCAGAGAAGTCTTGTCTGACATTGCACTGCCTGCGCGGGGAGCCGCTTGCAATGTTGTGTGACGGTTGCGCGTGGACGTCTGGAATTTCGTGGTCTTTACTCGATCTCCCTTCACCAGTCTGCGTAAATGTGTAGGTGCCGGCCGCACCTGTTGCACAATGTAAATGGTGTAGTTTCGGAGTTGTCGCTGCAGGAGGGTGTGAAGTTGGTGCAGTAGGACCATCAGGTTCTGCCTCCTATCTCCATGCGTGTCTCTGAAATGGAATCATTTGCATGTTTTGTGGGTGGGGTGCTGTTCTCGTGACAGCCTTGAGTGATTCAGTTCAGAACGAGGCCAAACGTTTTCCTTTCTGGTCTGTTGCTCTTTCTGGCAAGACGAAATGTGACGCCAGGCGACGTGTTGACGTAGAAATGTGCTTCACCGTGCGGCCAGGAGTTCGGGGGCGGGTGAGCGCGACAGTGCGAACCTGAAGGGGACGATGACGGCGAGTGTCTGGGCGGGAGCGCAGCGCCACGGGGACCAGTGGCCGCCGCGCGTCACCTCGGGGAAGGTCCGCTCGAGCTCCGGCTCCACGTTGGACGGCGTCGCAGGGAACGGGATCTGTCCAGCTGCACAGACATCGTGCCGCACGGTGCATGAAGTCACAAACATTGCACGAATCAGTGTTCAATATTTGTGACAGAATGAACGAGTGTGCAGCATGAGTTCTTTCTTCACATATTGAACACAAATGAGTGAAATAGTTAACTTATACCACAAGTGAAATGTCTGCAAACATGAAGAGTGTAATTACTGGCCAGAGAATGAACAGTCGCGCTCTTAGATTTCATGTTTGAAGATATTGCACTCGTGGTATAACATCGAGGAAGAAAACAAAGATGCGTGAAGATGGTTTGACGAACAGTCCAGATGAGGACTTCCGTTGGGATGAGCAAGGTACCAATGTTCGAAGATTTGACTGCAGGTAAAGATCTGCAGGAACCACAGATGTGATGCATACTCGTGTGCTCAATTCTGGTCTCTACCGAGGTTTACCTAGTTGCATGTCCTCGTTTCTGCACGGTGGCAAAATTGAGGTTGAGTGGTTCAAAGCCCGGTCTCTCCACGTCATTGGCGGAGGAAGGTTGAGGCTTCTCGGAAGCAGTCGCACTGATTGGTTGACCGTCTCTGTGTCGGTACGAGTCCAGAGCAGCGGTCTGACGAGCATGTACGCCACGACGGTGAGGATCGCGAGTGAGCACTGGGGCCGAGTGAAGGTTCGGCTCAGACCTCGTAGCATGGCAGCCATTGTCCTTCGTTTCGGTGAATCTGTCAACGCGGAAATCAGAACAGTCAGCAAATTTTACACCCAAACTTTACGCAAAAAATTGCTGTTCGCTTCTTGTCGGATGTTGGTCCTGAAGCTCAAATCTGCAACACGAAGAGTCTCCATGAACACTCACTCCAGGCCCGGAGAATTCTTCAGGTGATGAGAATAGCCCCCACACACTGAAGCAAGTTTGCAACGGGTGATTCGTTCATACCAACGTTGTCTCATTGGGCTTGTTGATGGTCGCGTAGCCGGCCATCTAGGTCCCGCTGTTGGCTTAAAAACCCTTAGCATTCATGTGTGCGTCTGTCCACACTTTGGAAT
>JAAUXT010144534.1_pt1 | contig 10378 bp, 14 predicted proteins | sample 7278171 | NCBI WGS metagenome assembly JAAUXT01 (sample SAMN14350112, study PRJNA611818) | marine sediment metagenome | isolation source: surface marine sediment (1.8m) | place: French Polynesia: Moorea | collected 2018-08 | reverse complement strand
GCGAGAGAACCTGTCACAGCGAGAGAACCTGTCACAGCGAGAGAACCTGTCACAGCGAGAGAACCTGTCACAGCGAGAGAACCTGTCACAGCGAGAGAACCTGTCATAGCCAGAGAACCTGTCATAGCCAGAGAACAGGTCCGTCAGTCAGCAACAGCCCCACCCTCCCAGTTGCTCAAAGGAGTGTGCCTTCCCGATCTCCAGGAGCTCAGAAATGTGTCCACAATGTGAACAGACATTGAACACAGCAGGGGCCTTTTCCCACTTCTTCTTGCACACTTTGAATCCCTGGAGACAATAGCGAGTGAAAACAGCGACGTTTGGAGAGGAAATTTGAACGTGGCATCAACTTCAACCCTCTTACACAGAAAAATTCTGATCGAGAAACCTTGGTTCTTGGTTAATTTCATTCACTGTGTTTTTGTAAAGGCAGAGGTGCTTCCAAAATGTGGAAAAAGCAAAGTATGGCCAAAATTTTGACGTTGACGTTTTTTATTTCAAACATCGTGTTTAAAGTCCCTAATAAAGAACGCATTCCTCACAAACGCCGACACACAAGACGTGCACTTGCCAAGGCTTTCGTAACGGAAACGAAACCCCGAGTATATGTTGGGTACCTGGCCTCGGGCAGGACGGCGAGCTGGCCCTTGAGCAGCTCCCGCAGCTCGGCGCTGAGCACGACGGCGACGTTGGGGAACTCGAGGCGGCCGCCCTGCTGCTGCAGCTTCCGCCCGTCCCAGCCGAACGGCAGCCGCGCTGCAACCACAAGGCCCCTGGAGCTCCCGCACAATTCAAACACGCAAGCAGTCCGTGTGCATGGATTCCCTAACCTCCGTGTTCCCCTTACAAGTTGCACCTGGGTATGCTTGCCTTGGACCGGTTTGGTCAGGTCCCCTTCCTGGATTTGCTCGTCAAGGCTCCACCCTGACTTTTATGCCTGCACACCCTTTGCCCAGACCCCACCCGGGACCTGCCCCTGCGGGCCCTGGTCCCATGATCCAACAGAGCAAGTTCCCAACCCCAGGACCCTGCCCCAAGTCAGCCTTTGGATCTGCTCCTGCAGGCCCCCATGAAAGCGCCTCTTCCGGTCCGGCCCCTGGACCGGCTGCTGCAACCCCCACCCCGAGATCCTCTCTCACCCCGTTCTTGAATCTGTTCTTGTGGCTCCCCGCCACATGCCGCCAGGCCTGTGACCCTCGATCACTCCCGGCCCTGGTTGACTCCCGGCTGGCTCACCTGTCGTCATTTTGAAGAGGCAGCAGCCGAGCGCCCAGAGGTCGAACTGCCTCGCGTCGCATGGCTTGTTCTGCAGATACTCGGGCGGTTTGTAGCCGACGGAGCCCACGTCCTGGCTGATGTGCACCTCTGTCGGGGAAACGAGCTGGAGAGTGAGAAAAATGACCTTGCCCACCACATGTGCGCGGCCCTTCGTGTTCGTTTCACCCAGAGGTCGGGCGCAACCAAGTCTTCCTGACAGTCAAAACTCTGTCCCCGCCCTGCCCCACCTTTTGCACCGCCCACCCCACCCACCACACCCCACACTGTAGGGCCCGCCTCACTCTGCCCCAAATTCTGCCCCGCCCCGCCCCGCCCCGCCTCGCCTCGCCCCGCCCCGCCCACCCGCCCATCCCTCCAACTCGCCCCACCCGCCCGCCCCACTCGGAACACTGACGCGCGTTGAGGACGCTGTCCGCGGCGCTGAAGTCGCTCAGCTTGACGACGTCGCGGTGGTCGACGAGGAAGTGCCGGAGCGCGACGCTGCGGTGCACGAAGCCGGCGCGGTGCACGTACTCCAGCGCCTCCACCATCTGTGCGAAGTACCTGCGGCGACAAGGAGACGCTGAGAGGGCGCGCGTCTCACTACCACAGCCCCGCCCACCCACCCTGCACGCCAAGCCCCGTTCAACGCAACCCTCCCACCGACCCACCCACCAACCCACTCACCCAATCCTCCCACCTGGCCTGCCCCCAACTCACTCACTCCGCCTCACATGGAGTCTATATGTTGGGTCTTTGTCGGGGTGGGACAGAACCTTCAGACTGTGAGGTAACGGACCCTGTTTGTCTGGATTATCTCTTCTGCGCATCCTCCTGGCGCAGCAACGGCCAGACGTCAGAACAAGGCCACGCTCAATCATTGCTGTCACTTGCTTTGGTACATGTGTCTTTACAAACAGTGGTTGTATGCAAGTTTCTGACCTCTGAATCGGATTCCTACTGCAATGTGAGAAGAACAAACACAAACATGGTTCATTCAAATCTGAAATTGTCTGCAGACAAAAGACAAAATTTCAAGAAAACAACTCCATGTTCCATGCTCCATGTTCCTAGCTCCTGGTCCAAGCTCCGCGTTCCATGGTCCCATGTTCCATGTGCTGCACTCCTTGTTCCATCCTCCGCGCCCCTGCTCCGTGATTATGCTCCACACTCCACGAATATACTGCTCCACGCTCCTTTGTTGTTGTTCCTGTTCCATACTCCAGGTTCCGTGGTCTACAGACCACTGTACATGCTCCGTGGTCCATGGTCCATGGTCCATGGGTGGTCCACAGCCCATGTCCATGGTCCATGGATAGTCCACTGTCCATGATCCATGGTCCATGGATGGTCCACTGTCCATGATCCATGGTCTGTGGTCCATGCTCCATGCTCCACGGTGTATGCTCCATGCTGTGAGCTCCATGATCCATGGTCCTTGTTCCAACTGCATGATCATACTCCATGTTCCATATGTGATCCGTGGTCCGTGGTTCATGGTCCATGGTCCAAGTCCATGCTCCATGTTCAATTTCCACACCGCTGCTCCATGTTCCATTCTCCTACCGCTGCCCCACCCTCATTTCCACCCTCGCCCCAACCTTCGCCCCTATAACGCGGTACCCACCGCCCTGCCCCTCCCGCAACTGTGCCTCGCCCCACCCACTGTGCCCCGCCCCGTCCCGCCCCACCCTGCCCGGCTGGACGCACCTTCTCGCTATAGCCTCAGCAATGAGTCCGGAGCAGCTTTTGCGGATGATTTCCTCCATATTACCGAGCTGACACCACTCCATGATGATCCCCACAGTGTCGCCTTCTGTTATATGTTTGTGAATCTGAAAGGGACAAACGCAACAACACAACTATTTCTGAGGTTCCGAATTACAAGCAGAGAGACTGGTACGAAGTAGTTTGATTCACAATTGTTGCTGTTCTTGTACTCTTCCAAAGCACACACGTCCACGGGAAACTCTCAGTGGTAAATTTGAAAAGCAGTTGGCCTGATTTCAAAAAAGAAACAACATCTGATTCGACACGGAACAAAATTACACTTGGGGTTGTGGTAATTTTGTTTGGAGTTCGCAACTGTGCCCCTTGACCCCTTTGACCCCCTTCTGGATCCTCCTCCAGCACCTGAACTATATTTGTATGACTGAGCCGACTGTGGATCTCGGCCTCGTCCGACAGCGCCCGCCCGCAGGACGCCAGACGCGACCTCTTGGCGGAAGTAGCACCGGACATTTTGAAGAAGCAGCCGTTTCCGCTTCCGGTCTGGCCGTCGGACTCGTCCGGCGCGTGACGGTGCGACGTCAGTTTGATGATGACGTTTTCCTCCTTGTTCCTCGAGTTGGAGTCTTTCGGCCGACCAAGGAAGATTTTGGCTGCAAGAATCCACAAGAGAATCCAACAGCCACGAAGAGCGGTGCAAACTTGTGGAAGTGTTGGGCACATTGAGTGCGGAGCAAGACATCCAGAACGCATCCCCATGCCCCCCCCCTTCAGTTGCACCCAAGTGCATTCGTTGACACATGCGCGGACTCACAGAACTCTCACACATCCGCAGACTCACACTCACACATATGTGCAGACTCACAGAACTCTCACACACGCGCAGACTCACAGAACTCTCACACATCTGCAGACTCACAACTCTCACGCACGCGCAGACTCACAGAACTCACATGCGCAGACTCACAGAACTTTCACACATGTGCAGACTCACAGAACTCACACACATGCGCAGACTCACAGAACTCTCACACACGCGCAGACTCACAGAACTCTCACACACGCGCAGACTCACAGAACTCCCACGCATGCGCAGACTCACAGAACTTGCCCTGCCGGACGCGGCGGATGAACTCGTATCCGGACGCCGTGCTCACGCTCTTGATGAGCCGGTCCGAGTCGTCGCCGGACGCCAGGTCACTCGACGGCGGCACGTCATCTGCCACGAGCAAAGTGACCCAAACTTCGTGTCATGGGCGGATGCGGGACAGGGTCAGCGCCAGCTGAACCCCTGAGGTGCCCAATTTGCTCTGTTTTTTGGGGTTTGTTTTTTGGAAAATCTGACACGCATGTTCTGTTTGCACCAGAAAGCTGAAACCTCGAAGAGTCTGACACCTACCGGAGAAACTCTTCCATTTGTCGGCCAAAGGACAGTCGAAGTGCAGAGTCTTCATCTGCTCCAGTCTGTCTCCCTGCTCCCCGATAAGCACCTTGAAACTGAGAAAAAAGTTGGTCCTTTGCAATTCTTGTTTGGCAGTTGCAAACCTGTGCCAGATTGTGATACCCCGGCAAATGAACCATTTTCACAAAACTTGTTCGATGAAGTGTCAAAGACTTGGCTTTCACGCAGCGCAAGTCTCGGACAATTCCTTTTCAATTCACTCATTTGGGATTCGTCAAAAAATTCACAACCTACTGATTTCAATGTGCAAAATTTATCAATATACCGGTGAGAAGGAGGGTGTCCGGGCTGGTGCACGGCGCACGAGGAGGCGTGGATCTCCGGGAGAGTTGGGCTGCGGCGGCCGGAGGTGGACGGGTCGCGGCTGGAGGCGGAGGGCTCGCGGCCGGAGGTGGACGGGTCGCGGCTGGAGGAGCAGGGGCCGCGGCTGGAGGCGGAGAGCTCGCGGCCGGATGTGGACGGGGCGGGCTCGCCCTCCTCCCCGCCCTTCTCCTGCAGGGCAAACAGCGGGTAGACGGTGAGAGACACGCAAAAGGGGGACAAGTCTACGGTTCTTTTCTGGCAGAATGAAAGATCTGTCAAAGGACCTGGGATGTGGTCAGAGCGGGCCACCCTCTGCTGGAATGGGGCTCCAACAAAACTTTAGTCAAGTTTGGATCTACACGAGAGAAGACAGACCTGTTGCAAGGACACAACGGGAGTGAACTGGCTCTTACCGTGTCGCTGCTCTCCATTTTGCGCTTGGTGAGGCGTCTGGAAATCATGAGCCAAAAGGGATCGCACTCTCTGCGGGTCGACAGGTTCAGCGTGGCGAGCTGCTGCACTAGGCTCTTCCAGTTCCCCTTCTTATCGGCCATAACATCTTCACCTGTCTGGAAACGAACCAAAACTTGTTGAGAACAGGCAGGGCACACGCCCCGCGACATGCGGTCTACGTATATCAACCAATCAACACAAGCAATTCACATTAATTGCCGTGGTGCTGACAGAATCCGGCTGAAACCTTGCGTCTTCCTGTATGCATAATCACAACGTAACCCGAAGTCATGAATGTGAATTCCAAATCCGCACCAAACCAATCACCAGTTTCACCCCTCCGCACTGTGCACGCAAACATGTTTGATCTGCCAATATTTTGAGCGTTTTCTGCGATAAAAAAAATTGCACAGATCACCTGTCTTTATATAAGATTCTGAAATGACTTACTTTTTCGTTTAGGAGTCAATATTTTAAAGTTTTTTTGTGGTTTTCTGAAAAGCGGGTGCTGCCCCGTTGCTGTCTCCCGTCGCTGTGTCGTGGGAGGCGAGTTCATCACCCAGCAACGCGGTGCGTCACAGAGACGACGGAACGTCGCGCAGTTGCGCGCGTCGCGTTTTGACGTCAACAGAAACTGCGCGCTGTTGTTTGCGAAATGAGAGAAGAGCGGAGGCGCCACATGCATGGCGGGAACGTGTGAGGAAGTGAAAAGTGGGGTGAACCGACCAGATTTGGGATGGATTCCCAAACACTCCGCAGCGGTCTCTTTGAACGGGCAAACCAATGATCAGGGTCTCGGATTCCAGGGACATCTGGACAAGTTGTCAGATCAACAATCATCTGTTGGAAATTGGACTAGCAGGGGTGGTTGCATGATTGGCGCCGCCTCCTGAGACAGGATCCCTGTTCATCTTCAGAAATTTGTTCTTGAGTGAAAAGGATTGCGCCCGCGGTGCCGCGGGGGGGGGGGGGCTGGGTGGGAGTGGTTTCACTCGGGGATGATGGGGGCGCTCCTCTGAAGCTCCACCGCCCCTGACATACACATGTCAACCAGCATTCCCACGGTGAAATGAAAGACAAACAGCAGAAGTTCTGCTTTGCTTGACGATTTTATTTATCTACATTTTTCTCGCAGGAACGAGCGCTTGGTCTCAGCTTACAACAAGTTGTGTAGGTCCGTCGCGTGGCCACTCCCGTGAGGACCTGTTTCTGCTGAGAATCCAGTTCGGTTCAGTTCCCCGAGTCCAGGTCGATCCGTGTCCGTCCAATGACTTTTTTTGTGTATTTCTTTCTTGCAGTGGGGTTTGCTACGGGATCATATCCTTTGCTCTGAGAATCTTTGACATCTTTTCAAGTCGGGTGTGAACTACGAAACAAAAATGTTCTGAAATCGTGAGTCCTGTGAATCGTTGGATGGTCGGTCTTGGTTTCCGTGGTTACGACGTCACTGCTTCTTCGCGGTCCAGCTGGTTTGACCGTATCCGGAGCCCTCTGGCGCCGCGCCGCCGCCGCGCCCCGGGCTGAACGGGTCGTAGTCGCACGTCTCGCAGCCGCACGCCTCGATCTGCCAGAACTCGTGCGTCACCGTCGTGCCGTTCCCTGCAATGACGTAATCCTCTTTACATCTGTCCGCGCGCGGATTCCAGGGGCGAGGCCCCACGCCCCCTCACCCCGTCCCCTGCAGCCGTAACACCATCTCATTGAGCGCATTTCGTTCTGCACACGTGAAGCGTCTCAGGGTGTGCCCTCCTTGCATTTTGTTTACTCTTGTGATCGCCTTGTTGGTGCTCCCTCACACTGACTGACTTCCAGATTCACGCCAAGACCTCGAGCTACGCACTGCAGTGGAGGTCGATGCTCTGCTTGATCATGGACGTCGGTTTGCAGCAGCGGCAGTAGGAGCGCAGGAAGGGCGCTGCCATGACGGCGCTGGCGTTGGAGGCGCAGGAGCCGGCGCACCGCGTCATGTTGACGGCGGCGGCGGCGGCGCAGTCCCCGACGCGCACGCGCACCGGCGCCGACGCGCTGTAGCCACACGACGCCGTGTCGCGAGGCACTGAAACGTCACGTGACACTGAGAATCGAAGGGACGGGGAGAAGATCCGACGGGAGCCTTGATGCACCGGTGCAGACATCTGTCTCCGAAAAATATATTGCTCTCCGGTTTTGTGCACTCACCGCAGACAGGACAACACTTTCCTCGCACTCTCCTCAGGATCCCCTGAAAGGAAACAAATGAGAATTTTCAAAGCACTGGATCAATTTGCTGGGTGTTGCTCTGGCACGGATCCAGGAGAGAATCTGCACACAAAGATGTGTTTCGCCCCCAAATGATGTGGGAGGTCTGTTTCTTCTTCCGTCGGCGTTTTCTGCTTACTTTTCGTACAAAAATACTTGAATGTTGGAGCTTCACCTCCACAGTTTGGCCCTATCGTAGGCATGTCAATTCAATGTTGCTCACATCACAGTTGAGGTCGCACGTCTCTGACTTGTCGGTGCACGACAGCCCGTCTTCCTTGCACGAGCATGTCGTGCAGCCGTCCGTCGTCGCGTTCCATTTATCGCCCACGGCGAACACGCGTCCTTCGTAGTGACCTGTCGACATCGTGGAGAACGTTCAAGTGATCTACCCCGCACACCGTATCGTTTGTTGCCGACGGCAACGTGACGTGCTGCCCAGGACGACGTGCACGAGGCCACGAGGCTCTGCGTCGTCATCGCAACGCAGCAGCAGCGCTGCATGACCTGCGCAGCGACGCGACGCACGTCACGTTCCGCCTGGATTTGCACTCTCTACACTAGATGGCGTTGGTTGCGACCTCTATTTTTGTTTCTGCTGTCGGTTCCACGCGGCAAACAACAGGCAACACGTTGCAAAAGACCAAGTGGTGCACTTGCACCTGTGTAGGGACACAACGTGCGTGTTGCATTCATATGAAACAAGCGCCAGTCCCTGTTTGTTGTGTGGATGAGAAACTCACACTGCGGGGCCGTTGTGGTCGGAGGCGGCCCGGTCGTCGTCGTTGTTGTCGGCTCCAGGGTCGTCGAGGGTTCCCCTGTCACCGTGGTCGTGGTGGTTGTGGGCTGGGTAGTGGTTGTGGGTTGGGTTGTGGTTGTAGGTTGGATAGTGGTTGTGGGCTGGGTGGTAGTTGAGGTTGTGGATGTTGGTGGTTGAGTGGTCGTTGTCGAAGGTTCCCCAGTTACTATGGTGGTTGTAGTTGTGGGTTGGGTGGTTGTGGTTGTGGTTGTCGTGGGTTGTGTAGTGGTTGTAGGTTGAAGAGTGGTTGAAGTTGTGGTTGTTGGTGGTGAGGTTGTGGTTGTGGTCTGTCCCGGGGTGGTGGTAAACAACATCTCGGTAGTGGTCGCAGTCAGGTTCAGCCGGCCTTCGTCTGTGGTTGTGGTTGGAGCAGCAGTGGTTGTGGTTGTTGTTGTTGTGGTCGACGGTCCTGTAAAATTGAAACAATGATCAGGCAAACTCCGATGTGAACTTGGTTCGCTTCGTACCGTGCGGTGACATATCCGTGAATCGCATGACGAGCTGCTTCTTTTTGCGAAGCCACAAAAGTGTTCCCACGAAGGAGGGGTCGACGAGGCTCAGACCTGCCACTCTCGTCCCAAAATATTCAATCTACAGTTTTGTTTCATTTCAGCATGAAAAGGAACAAAATAGGAAATGCTGCCCTCCCCACGAAGTTCAGCCTCCACATCCCGAACCAATCCCTGACCCGCCCCAGATCTGCGCGCCCCGGATCCGCCCCAGACTCACGGCCGCTGGATGACGTGGTGGATGACGGTGTCGGGGGTCTCGTCGTCCCTTCAGTCGTTGACGGAAACCCTGCGAAACCAACGCTTCTGTTTGGACCTCCAGGTCAAAAGTTCCTCAGGCGCCAGGCGCCAATCGTGCCAGAAAAGACGAAAACTTCTTTTCGTTCCGAACGAAGTTTCCTTGGCTGATTGACCAGGTCCGTGATTTCCTGTGTTACGCAGCGAGCGTTTTGAGACGCACGATCAGTAAAACCTGTGAGCACGGTTGCGGTGTTCACCAGATGGCTCTCGAAACCGTGCTTTGTCTGCGTGCGCAGTCAGGGCAGCGTCCTCACCTGTCGTGAACTCGTCGCCCGAGCCGGAACCGGAAGTGAACAGTGTCGTCATCGTCGGCAGTGGAGGCGTGGTCGGCGCCACCGTCGTGGTTGTCGTGGGGACGGTTGTTGTGACGATCTGCTCGCAGTCAGGACAGCACTCCCCGGGAACCTGGGACGGAGAACACGGCACGATGCAGATCGGTGCGCGGATTCAGACGAATAGGGAAAACACAACTTGCGGATTCAGTGGGTTCGGGTCGCCCTGGGTGGATTTAGCAGCTGTTTCTCCGGGCGCCAGACCCGGGAGTCTCGGTTGCAAGGACTCATCCCCCTCAAGACTCGTATTCATTTGAACTCAGATCCCCGCCCCCAGGAAGCCAACCACTGTGGTCCTTGCTTCACACGAATCTCCTCAGCTCTGCACCTGGGGCACCAGTTGGTTAGTTCCCGGGCCCCGAGGGGTTGGTCCCGCTGGGCTCCTCACCTCGACCTCGATCTCGTCGTCCCTGCAGCGCGGGCACCTCGTCGAGGTCCGGGTGATCTCGAGCTGCAGGTCGTTGGTCAGTCTGCACTCGAGCAGGTCGCACAGCCCCTCCCGCCACACCGAGTTCACCTGCCGAGACAGTCACACCGCTGCAGTGCTGCGCGGAAACCTCGCGAAAGCGCTGAGTCAAAATGTCACCCTTTGACCGACTCAATCAAGCACAACACCTTGGGAAACGCGTTCGAGTATAAATTTGCATTCCCACACGCACTGGAGCGTAACTCATAGTTGTCCAGAAAATCCCCCCCCCCGCCGAAAAAAAGACAAAAAAACAAGAACATTCAGCACACAAAACCCGTGAGTTTCCTTTGCTCGTCCTCCTTGGTGACAGGAAGGTTAAACATGATATTTGGGCGAATTGTTCAGTCTCTATAAGTGTGAAACCGGTTTGTAAAGTCCGTGAATAATCACGCGCAAGGTTGAGTCTCTCTGCTAACGTCCGGCTGTCACACTCATGTGACAGTCAACCGAGTCAGGTGCGGCGGTCCGATAACCAACGCAGACTTTTTGTGCCGTGCTGTTAGGTCCACCAGAGGAGATCGCACTCTG
>JAAUXT010112969.1_pt1 | contig 10379 bp, 7 predicted proteins | sample 7278171 | NCBI WGS metagenome assembly JAAUXT01 (sample SAMN14350112, study PRJNA611818) | marine sediment metagenome | isolation source: surface marine sediment (1.8m) | place: French Polynesia: Moorea | collected 2018-08 | reverse complement strand
TTTCCAACATTTTCTGACTGGGGTATTGGTAGATTGGCACAAACGCTGCCCGCGGCTGATTCTCCACTTGAAAGTCTAGTTTCCTGTGCAACAACACCGGCAAAGTTTTGGAATGTCGGTCTGTTGGTCATACTTTACCTGAAGTGAGGATTTCAAAAATTGAACAAACTGGTGGATGTGGAAGGATCTGACTGAAGTGAACGAGTTCTGCAATGAAGATCGATTTTCGGTATCTTACGGAAACCAAGCAAACCGCGCTCTTGGCCAAATTGTGGTTTGACCGTTCTGCGTCACGGACAAGGAAAGACACGTTGTTGCGTGAAGGACACTCGAAACCTGACACAGTCTGTGGAAAGCAATGCCCATTGCAAGGGAATAAAATCTGAAAATGTATCGAACAAGGCGACACACTTGGTGGGCCTGTGATTGTGTCACGGTTTCTCACACCAAACAAGGGAAGAAATAGGCGACAGTTCAGTTGCTGGAAAACAAGAGCAAACTAAACCGCCGTTTGCATTTGAAGTGCTCTTGACAGAAGTACAAAGTTCGAGGCTTCAAAGTTGGGTCCTTGATGGATTTTGCACACGAGGGGAAAAACACACAGTAATTTTCGCGCTGCTGTGTAAGGATTGTCGCATGTCGCTGTGCAATGTTCTTCGTTCTGACGGCCATTCCTATCGCTGCGACGCTTGTGAGTAATTTTTTGCCCGCATTTGGTTTTCTCAATTGAGCCGTTTTTGTTGGCGAATATTTCCGAAACTCCACTTCGAAGCGAAACCATGCCGTGCGTTCTCTTGTTCAAGCAAGGTTCCTTTTTTTGGTTGCGTCAGATTGGCCGCTGACCACATTTGTGAAGGTGATATATGGCTCGAGTGTCTTGACTTCGATTCAACTCTTTCACTCTTCGTGACGATGTTTTGCCTGGCGACTTCAGATCGTGAACAAAACCGATGGTGAACAGAATGTTGAAAAATGTGTGCGTCAACGGTCAAACTCAGTGTCGCCTGGAGGTTCATCTTCCACCATCAGTAGTTCACTCAACCCATCGCACCAAGGGACCAAACACGGAGAGGTGTTTTGCGACTTGAACACGGAAATCATTCCAACTGCAACTTACTGCTTGGAGGACTTTTCCCCATGCAGTTTGGACAACGTTGAATTTTGTCCTGAAGGACCTCATTGGATCTTCCCAGAAAAAAGACAGGATGTAGTTTTCATTCGCCGTTTTGGCGGAAATTTTACGTTTTGCGTTCTTATATTGAGATGGTAGATTCGTCAATGCGCATTCGGTGACCGTGATGATGCCTGATGCTTTCCGCAACACCTTTTCCTTGTTTCTCAAAAGAGCTCTGAAGTGGGTGCAGAAATTTTCGCCTGACCCAAGAACAGTCAGGCGCAAGGTACATTTTTGGCAAATTTGTTTTTGATGGAATTTCTTTTGGACTGCTTTTGTGCTCCTGGTATGGCAAGAATGTCGAGAGGACATTAAACACAACATAATAACGTATCCTTCAAGCGGCTCGTAACAGAGATACGACTTCTGATAAATCTGTTCTCCTCGCTGTGCCGGACAGTCGTCTCGGTGATATCGAAGGACGTCGCACTTGTGTCCACGTCGTTCTGGCAGAGGTTTTGCGGAAGCAGATATTGGAAGTTTTCGAATGACTTGAGAGGATTGAATCAGTGTTGTGCGCAGTGAACTCACGAACTCGGCAACATGAGTCAAACTGTAAGTTTGAAAATTTTCACTTGTGCTTTGACGGAGCAATGTTTCGTCAACGACGAAGTGCCTTGTGGCGCACAGATTCGGCTTGCAGCTGCACGTTCACGCAACGCGAACGTGCGTGGTATCTCCGTGATTTGGTGCGTGATTTGGTGCAAGTGGCAAGCAGCTTGGGTCGAAGCACTGACGGGCTGGCTATCGCCATTGGCGCGTCCACACGTTCGCGCTGCAAGCAGGACTTGACTGCTTAGCCTATTCAGTCAGGGTTATTGAACGCTAACGAAACAAATACGGTAAATTAAATCAATCTATCCATTGGGTGTTTGCTTCACTCAGTTTGACAACAAGTTGCGGTTTGGCTTGAATACAAATCACCACCAACGCAATGAATTTTTTACCTTTTGTGACCAGGTGTCAACCTGTGTTTCAGGATCACAATGGTTTTTTGGCAAAAAAACAACAACAAAAGTTGGCGAGACCCAATGCAAAGACGGTCACAGAAAGGCCGCAAAACACGCTCACGTGCACGTGGAGTTGACTCCAAATTCACACAGTCTGGACCGTGCCTCAAACTCACCGATTTGTTGCAGTGTCAGTGTCTGAAATAGTTTGGCTTCATGGATCTGACAGTGTCAGACAGCAGATCAGTAAGTCAGACAGACCCCCCCCCCCTGCCATCCTTTGTGTCGTGAAGTTGCGGGACTCCAAAATTTCGTCTCGTGACAGATGCCTTTCCATGTGAACCATTTTGTTTGGTCATATGGTCTGAATTTTATTCTGCTTCTGAATTTCCGTCAACGACGGACACTCCTGAACGTAAATCAAAAATCTCTCTGGCACAAAGGATCGACTGTATCAAAATTCCCTGGTATCGAGACGTGTGTCAACACTGTGATGTCTTCTTGATTTGCGTGAAAGTTTTAAATGTGACACAGTTCCAATGGGGTGTCCCATTTCTGAAAAAGAGAAGTTTTATCACCTGGTCCTTCAAGCAGCAAAAGCTTTTGGATGTTGGTGACATCAGCACTCATCGCGTTTTGTGGAAAGAAGGCTCGTATGTTGATCCCCTCCGTTGATAAAATTCGAGATCCAAACAAACACAAAACTGATGTGTGATTTGAAACGACATCGTCAGTCCTTTTGCCGCCGCAAGCAAGGTGTACAAAAGGAAACTCACTTTCTTTATGTCTTGAGCAAAGGGGGGATTTCACACTTGTTGGCGAAACTTGAAAGCTATTCAAATCGTGGGGTAAACATTTTTTTCGTGTTCCCCAAAAGAAAGCACTTGGACTGCGATCACTGGTCATGGAAAGTTTTCATTCGTGAGAGTTCAAAAGTGGCAACCATTGTAGGAAGGACACACATTTGGATGAACCCTGGGGAGGGGGAGTCAGGTTGACACAGTCCCCAGGCCGCGTATCCACGCTGAAATGTTCTTGTTTGTTGTATCTTTTTTAGAACTGAGGAATACTCGTGGGATGCTTTGTGTCTGTGGATTGTTTGATCTCCGAGACAAATTTTGCCTGAACCGGCAGTTCCATCCTGTTGTGCCAGTTACGACGAAAACTGCTGTCTGCCTGACGCTTGTCGTCGCTTCCATGAAGTTTGTGTGCGGCGTGTTTGCAGGTGATCCTGAAAGTGTTTCTGGACGACGCTGAGACGCGGGTGTCGGAGGTGCCGCTGACGCCCGCGACGACTTGCGGCGACGTGTTGGCGTACTGCCGCGAGCCGGGCGAGGAGGAGTGCCACCTCGCCGAGCTGTGGCGTGGCTGTGGTAAGTTATCGTTTGCATTGCTGGTCGGCGTTGGGGCGGCAGGAAGAGGCGTCTCCATGGACGGCATTGGTAGTTCGAGCTTTGGGGAAGTTTTCTGAAGTTCCGACATTTCAGCATGCAAAAGTGAGCAAGAAAAATCATGGATGGATTTTCGATTGAGCGGTGTACCTGACTTTTGAATTTTTTTTACAAATTGTCAGCAAGGATCATCACTCATCAAGATATTTGTTGAAGCTTGAAGTTTTTATCCCGTTGACGCGATGTGTGCGCCGCGTTTGAAGTGATTTGCGCGAGACATCAATGAACTAATTTGTCTGCAACCAAGGTCGTTTTTCGTGATCTCCATAAATTTCTGTGTGTTTGCAGAACGACCCATACCCGAGGCCGAGCGACCTTTCGAAATTTTACAGCAGTGGGGAATTCACCGCGATGAAGTGAAGTTCTACGTGAGGCACCATCCTCCGGGTCCACCGCAAGTCATTGACGGTACGTGAGGGTGCCGTACAGATTTGCACACGGAAGGTGCGAAGGAAGAGAGAATCTGGACAATTTCTTGAGAGGGAGAAGTGCGTCGTTGTGCAGGCGTGACCTGATTGCATATTTTCTGCATGCCTTTGGTTGCCAGGATGAGTGTGTGGATATTTCACAAAAGTCGACTTCTTGTTTCTGACAAAAGGTGACAAGCTATTTGCGTATGAACACAGTTGAATTACGCTCGTACTCTTTGCTGTTCTGTTCGTCTCAACAAGCACAGTCGCGTTATCGAGGAGAAACGAACCGAAAACCACATTCAGAAAAGGAACCGTTGAAAAGAAGTCTGTTTCAGCTCGTGTAGATTTAAGATTAAGTGCCCACTTTGGTCTGCCAAGGAAACTGTAACGTGCCAGCAATATGTTTTGAATTTTGTAGAGCCGGCGACAGTGTTGTTGCTTCTCTTTTTTGGTCGCACAGGTGATGGTTAGTTTTCACTGTGTGTGGCCGTTACAGGTTAGCAGATGATACCTTATGGCCTGGCGAGAGTTGGAATGCTTCAGCAATCAAGCCCAAAATTCATTTCAATGAGTGCTTGATTTAATTTTTGGTTGGACGTCAAGTACAAATTTCTATTTTTTCGTGATGCTCAAGCGTTTCTTGTCTGCATCCGTTTTTAAAAGTTTGAACACGAGTGTGCACCACTTTGTCCTGTTAGTTTCTGTGGAACCCTCACTGAGAATAGCTGAGTATCCACCACACGCAGTAATTATGTACGCTGGACTGTTTCTTTCTCCAAACAAAAAAAAAGAAGAAAGAAATTCAAACTTTGTGTGATGGCTCCTCCAAAGACGTTAATTCGAAGTTCTCTGGGGTGCCTAACAAAAGCACTCCTCCGGGACAGGCAGGTGCGGCGAATGGGGAAATGCTTCTCCCATCAGACACACACACCTGAAATCAATATTTGATGGCAACTTCGGAATTTCTTTGGATTGTTTTTGAAACACGCATTGTGCTTGCCTGTACATCGATCACTTTTGCGAGTACGTTCAATTGCAATGTCTTTTTGTCTCGAAACGAGTGTGGATAGGAACTTGTAACTTGAACATATTTGTGGCACCCCACCAAACAAGCAACTTGCTCAGTGGCGATAAATCTCAGAAAAAAGCCAGGTACCGGTGGGGAGTGGATGGAACATGTGGGAGGTCACATCGTTCACCTTGCATGGAACTTCTTTGATACGGGAGCAGCCAATGGGAAACTTGCCTTCCCGAATAGACCGTCCGTCGCCCTCCAGGCACGCGTCGCAGGTTAAATTTGAATCCAACCTTGAAATGCGGCACTCGATTTCACCGGAGACTGACCAAAGGACGTGTGACTCACATGTGTCACTGGCATCTCATATCATCCCAGAATTTCACGCGTGTCAGAAGTGGACAAGTGTGCTGCTTGAAATCAGACTTGTTGCAAAAATTGTAGGGACTTTTCGGAAGTAAAAGTGAATGGAACAACGCCTCCTTGATCATTGTGACACCTGCTGCACGGAAGCAACAGCTTGAAAGGACAGAAGAACTCATCTTACCAAGACGAGAAAGAAGAGAGATTCAGAAAGAATGACTGGGTTCAGTTTAACAGTGCAATCGGTGGACGCCACAAGGACTCGTGCAAGATTTGGAATTGTGCGCAGACACACATTCAACGACGACGAAAGAACTTACGTTGGTGCGGCGGCGCCACTCGTGGGCGCCTCGTCCGTGCGTGCGCGACGCCTCAGCGTCAGCAGCGAGGAGAACTACGGAGCCGCGTCTGCGTTCGCGTCCGGCTACAGCTCTGACCACGCTGCTGTTGTCTATCCCGCAGGTCGCAGGCTGCGCAAGAGAAATGGCGTGAAGGACGATGGCCAGCATCGAAGTTTGGTGAGTCCATGTTTGGTTTTACGTTTGCAGCTTTTGTTGCCCATCCAGACGGAAGATCGGGAACATTTCGTCAAGTCAAGACCAGACCACTGAGGGACTGGACCACTGAGGTTTTCACAACGTGTGCAATTTCCGTCAGCCGTGAAAATGAAGTAAGGTCTGCACTTTTTCAAGTGATAGACTTTGATGTTCTGCCCAATGACCAGGAAAACTTCCCCATGGAGGTGTCGAGTTATTTTTTCCGAAACACTGAAACAGCGGGCCTGTTCGTTATCAGTTCTCCAGATACTGGCTCTCGACATCCGATTTCTCCTGACTATGACTTCCCCTGGTTCACTATCACATCACCGAAGTATTTCAGCGTGCCGACCTCTCGTGCTGTATTTTTGTGGTGGCCAACCGTGAAATGTTGTTTTGGCTTTGAATCACAAGGAATGGTAGTGAAGGTCACACTTCCTGTACAACACATGTTTTCAGCCAAATTAGAGGGGAAACTGGCTCGCACCCCGGGCTGTGTTCCCCTGAAGTGTTGCGTGCCCCTGACCGTGTACAGACGGCTTGTGCCAGAAAAATCGAAAAATCAGAAAAGAAACCAAGTTCAATAACAGTTGACCTCTTGCTTTCACAAGACTTTGCCTCTCGTGATGCGATCTGCCAGTCTCACTTCACTTCGCGTGTGTGAACCTATACTTCTTCTTCAGACCCGTTATTTCCCTGCATTGCAGTGTGAAAAGACGATATGTTGACTCGTGTTTTGCGCTGTGTTCGCGCCAGACGGACGGCTTTCTATCGTTCATGTGCATAGCGAGGATTGTTTTCCTCTGACAGAAGCTGTGATAAGCGTTGCAGAAGTAATCACCACTCCTGCAATATGAAATCGCTGGTTAGTCATCTGGAAATGCGTGCAATCCACTCTGCACAAAAGTGTTGCCCCAGATGTGTGATCGTTGTTCGAGGTAAATTGTGAGAGTGCCACTCTCGCGCCCGGAGTGTTTTCACCCGCCCGTGTTTACTTTGCTGGGTATATTTAGCATGTATTTCGAAGGAAACGATTGTTGTTCTGTGTCCTTTTTCGAGTCAGCCCCCTCCACTTTGGATTGTCTCAGGACCTGGCTGGCTGGCACGGAGGTTGTGCGCTTGTGACGCCTGGGTTTACAGCTCTGATTTCTTTTGAATGACTTTGTGTGGTCAAACCCACCAGTTGATAGGTCAAACCGCCTCCAATGAAGGAGGTAGCCAGTGATTTATCAGACGAGAAGCAGTTTGCCGAATGCGAAGCATCTTCGGCGCGTGCATTTCAATCTGTAAGGCGAGATTTTGCCTGCCATGAAACTTGTACTTTTGCAGATTTCTCCTCAATTTAGTTATTTGTGTGTCCATTTATTTTTAAGCCCTTAGTTTTCAGCAATCCACAGGGTTAGTCTGCAGTCATACATGTGTGGTGTGTCTGTGTACGAGTCCAGTGATAGCATCAGGCCAGATCCCACGTGGGGTCTGACTTGGTGCTACCATCTACCCCCCCCCCCGTGGGAACAAGTGAAAGGCCTGATCCCACCTGGGGTCTGGCTGGTCTGGTCTGGTCTGTCATCCAACACGCCCCTCCTGTGTAGGATGAGAGCATCAGGCCAGGTGCCATCGCAAAAACCGGTGAATTTCAAACTGCAGGTTTCCTGACATGTCAAGTGCTGGCGCGTGCCAGTTCGGTTCGGGTGATTCAGCGTGTGTCTACGCTGTCAAGTGTTCTCATTGTGTTTCGTGAGCAATTCGAGTGAACGAAACTTTGTCGACGAAACATTTTGTGGAGTTTTGTGAGAGCAAATTCAAGGTTCTCTTTGAAAGCCCCAAGAGCTGTTGGAATGTTATTGGCGCACACGCAGATTTGTGTTGGCTCACCAGCGTATGTATACCCACAATTGTCACGTGTATGCTCGCTGCTGATCGGTGTTCGCGTGAAATCGTGGTGCATTCTGCCTTGTTTGTTCCCATGTTGGTATGATGGTAGTTTGTTTCGAGACAAATGCCGCCAGGCTACACATGAGGACATCCTGAGTGCCGTCAGAGCCTGTGATATTCAAACCTCCACAGTTTCAAAAGGTCATAAAGTGGTTGTGCTTGGCTGAAGCCTCGGGCAAAGAGTTGCAGCGCGTCTGTTGGGCAGTTGCTGTGTGACCTATTTGGTCAAGGACCTGACAACAGGCACTTTACAAAGTTTAATGAACTCGAATTAGGTACTGAAAGTTTCGAGTGTGGCAGAACACTTCACCGTGACCAGTTTGCTTTTGATCGTGGGTGCTGCAGATGAATTGTCGCCAGCAAGACAGGAATTGGTCGTGTCCCAACCAGTGTTATTGCGCACAGCGGAAGCACGTGTGAACGGAAAGGTATGAAGACAACAGACATCATGGGACCGGGCAAACGACAAGTAAGAGTTGTTCTCCGTGTGTGTGTGTGTGTGTGTGTGTGTGTGTGTGTGTGTGTGTGTGTGTGTGTGTGTGTGTGTGTGCGTGTGTGTGTGTGTGTGTGTGTGTGCGTGTGTGTGCACGTGTTGAAGATGTGCTGAAAGGTCAAGATGAACTCACTTTGATTATTTTCTGTTCAGATGAAAGATCTCGTGCAAAACAACCCAGCACGAAATTTCTTTTCTTTCGGGGTGATTCCCCGTCTGCTAGAATTGAAACATGCGTCTTTGCACAACGATTTTTAGACAAACTCTGCAAACACAGAACATCTTTTTGGGCTTCACAAGATAACAAATTGACTGTCTTGCGAGTTCTGTGACAGAAGAAGGAAAGGTTGCAGCTCTTGCTTGAGTGACCACTGCAGTGTGACAAGATTGGGCACACAGGTGCTGTGCGAAGTTCCACACAGAGACACTTCCAGTTTTATTTGAGATCAGCCTGACTTTTTGTTTCATCGTCGAAGAAGCCACGTAGACTGCTCGTTGTTTCCTTGGTCAGCAAGCGGGGCTTCGCTCAAATTGCAGTTTCCGGTGAATTCCACGCCACCTAGCAATCCAAAACTTTGTGATGAAACTTGGTGAAACAAGTTTATCAGAGAAGGTTATGGTTTGCAGCAAAAAGCAAGAAAACGCAAAAAGACGTTGGGCAACGCTGCTCTGGTCTTTCAGTGTGTTCAAAATACCGCTCGAACTCGTAGATGCACACTTGTTGCATTACACATTCATGACTTATGCACTTGTATACAAATACCGATAGAGGAAGATGCAATGCCAAAAATAGGTAGGTAGGTTGTGTATGACCAGAGGGGCTTGCCCCACTTGTAAATCCTTCATTTGATGATCAGATCGCACTGTACTCGAACGTCTTCTCTCGTGCTCTGTCATGTCGCGATTTCGTTTTCAGTTTCGCAGCAGAAATGAACATGAACGGAAAACCTTGTGTTGAAGATTTGTTTTATGTGGGACCTATCAGGAGATACATTGATAAGTCTTTTGCGGATATTTATTGGGATCAAAGGCCCAATCAACAGCAACGCGTAAGTGCACAAATTGTTTGTTTCAGGCACGTCAGTGATGTCACATTGCACGTGCACGTATCTCGTCGTGCACCTCGAAGAGTTCTTCTTTCTGAGTAAGGCCAAACTTGGCAAGGCGTGTGAAATTTCTTGCAAGAAATTTCCCAAAAGATCACCACAAAAGTCGTGATCTGAGTGATTTCAGTCTGGATGTGAAAAGAGCGCCGTTGGCCTCTGCTCGTTTTTCTCCTTATTTGGGTATTTCCTTTTGCCATATCGCACTCAGTTAATGACCCAACAAGTATGCATTGACTGAGCTGATAGAGGGTCTCGTGAAGAATCTGTTGGAATTCTGACCATAAAAATGTAACGATCGCATGATTTTACTTTTGAATCGCCGTTTCCTTTGTGTCGGCAATGCAGCTAGCCAACTTAAAGTGGTTGTCTATGTCAGGCCATCACTTTGGGGTGACAGTTTGGGAGGTCGTCTTGACAAAGGTGCGTCCCAACATTTCTGCAGTTGTGAAGTGAAATGTATGTTCTCGTGCCCCTGCTGACACGGTGTCGTGCTCTCGATGAAAAGTTATCGGTGCTCTAAAGAGAAGCTTCATTGTAGAAGCCAACATGCAACTTCAGTGACGGTGTGCAGAATTTTTGCTGTGCACAGTTGCTCCTTGTTGTGTTCGCTGGTTTTGTGGGGAAAATGCTGAGGGAATGGAGCATTGAGTGTCTCTTCATCAACCACTGATCAGAAATTGGAAATTGTTTTGAGTTGAGTGTTTTCATTTTTAAGCCCGCGGTTGCCCGTGCCGCTTCCGCAGGTTTGGTGCAATCACTGGTGTGTCAGTGCACCATTGACCTGCTTCGGGGGGGGGGGGGGGGTCCAAATTTGTTGAAAATTAAAACCAACCACCCAGGTGGCCCAAACGGCCATTTGGGGTGGCGGCCCGCCCCCCCCCCCCCCCCACCCACAGACCAAAATAGGGCGGGGTGGGGCGCTGGGGGGGTGGAGAAAAGGGGG
>JAAUXT010142862.1_pt1 | contig 10380 bp, 9 predicted proteins | sample 7278171 | NCBI WGS metagenome assembly JAAUXT01 (sample SAMN14350112, study PRJNA611818) | marine sediment metagenome | isolation source: surface marine sediment (1.8m) | place: French Polynesia: Moorea | collected 2018-08 | reverse complement strand
TGGTTTCCAGGTTTCTGCAACCCCCCCCCCCCCCCAAAAAAAAGACAAACTTGGAAGGCTGGCTGGTCTAGGTTTCTGACTTTCCAAGTTCCCAGTTTTCTGGGCTTCTGACTTTCCAGGTTTCTGGGTTCCAAGTCTCCAGGTTTCTGACTTTCCAGGTTTCTAGCTTTGTAGGTTTCCAAGTTTCTGGGTTTCTTATTTCTGGGTTTTTGACTTTTAGGATTTTGGACTTTCCGGGGTTCTTATTTTCCACGTGTCCAGATTTCTAACTGTCCAGGTTTGTGCTTTTCCAGGTTTCTGGGTTTCTAACTCTCTTGGGTTTCTGACCTTGAAGGTTTCCAACTTTTTGGTTCCCTTCTTCCAGGTTTCTGCATGACCCCGCCCATATGCAAAACTTGGAATGCTGGCTTCCAGGTTTCCATGCCACCCCGCACTGCACGCAAAAAGTTAGAAGGCTGGCTGGACCTTTCAAGTTTCCACATTGCCCCCTCCCACTCCACGTGCAAAAATGTGCAAGACTTCCTGCTCGTGTGAGATGAAGTGGTACCTATACCCTCGATGTACGTGGCGAGCCTGATATTCCACTTGAAAGTACAGCTTTTGTCTGACAACATTCCAGACACCTTGGCTCCGTGTGGTTTACTTTTGAAGAAGGGACGTATTCAATTTTAGATTGCAGTCGTTGCAGTGATGTGCAAGCCTCACCGGTGTCCTCACATCGCGATGACAGGAAACATTTGTGTGCAAGTACTTTCAAGCAGATTGAATTTTGTGTGCAAATAGTCAAATAGTGTTGAAACCACAAAAAAATCTTTTGTTTTCTGTTCACGAATTTGTTCCTTTGACGTCGTTTTGTCTGACCGCATCGCCGCCTGCAGGGTGTGAGGTTGGGCAAAACAATCGTGATGTTCGTTTCCGCTGCAGGTATTGTCCCGGGGGACCGGACTCGGATTTCGAGTATTCGACGCAGTCCTACACAGGCTATGAGGTGAACAAACTTTGTCTGTTCAAAAGTGTGCACGTATGTTCTCTTGTGCGTTTGTTGGTGTGTGTTGGACAGAATTTGTTTCTTCTTGCACAGCCAACTTCAATGAGAGCGATCAGAGCGAGGTACAATCCTTACCTGCAAACGCGGCATCGAGTCGAACAGGTAAAAGTGGACGCTGTCACCATGCTGTGTGTAACTGTGTGAGTGAATCGGTGGAAAAAAGTACATTGCCCCTGTTTGTGGCCACTTTCGTATGACGGAATTCGCCAGTACACAGCCCGAAAATTGTTGTCATGCTTCGTCACTTTGCAGCTGAAGCAACTCGGTCACAGTGTGGACAAAGTGGAATTCATCGTGATGGGTGGCACGTTCATGGCTCTTTCGGAAGAATACAGAGATTACTTTGTCCGGAATCTTCACGATGCCCTGTCTGGACACACGAGTAACAACGTGGAGGAAGCTGTGAAGTGAGTGTCTGGATCACTTTGAGATATGTATGTGTGGATTGAGTTGTGCACAACATTCTCAGCTTGCGTCCAATTTCAGATACTCAGAGAAAAGCAAGACGAAGTGCATCGGAATAACAATAGAAACAAGGCCAGACTACTGTTTGAAGAAACATCTCAGGTTGCAAATTCATGCCAACTTGTTGAATTGAAATTTGCCGATTGCAGTCTTTGAGCTGTCGACCATTTTCCTGTGAAGTGCTGGCCACACTTGCTTCATATTTCCAGTGACATGTTGAACTACGGATGCACGAGACTGGAAATTGGCGTGCAGAGCGTGTACGAAGACGTGGCGAGAGACACGAACCGCGGACACACGGTCAAGGCGGTGTCGGAGTCGTTCCACATGGCAAAGGATGCCGGCTTCAAAGTGGTCGCGCACATGATGCCAGATCTGCCAAACGTCGGGTTGGAGAGGGACATTGATCAGTTCATGGTGCGTCTAACGCTATTATAGAGTGTGACCTTACCTGCGAGCTTCTTACGATTTTTGACTGATCTGGCGTTTTTGTCGCAGGAATTCTTCGAAAATCCGGCCTTTCGACCCGATGGGTTGAAGTTGTACCCAACGCTTGTGATACGTGGAACCGGGTTGTACGAACTGTGGAAAACCGGTCGCTACAAGTCATATCCACCCAGTGTGTTGGTGGATTTAGTGGCGAGAATTCTGGCACTGGTGCCTCCGTGGACCAGGGTCTACAGAGTTCAGAGGTCAGTTCTGGAGTGCGCGAATGAGGGAGGCACTTCAAAGGGAAGTGAATCAGTGTCAACATTTGTTGCACCGAACTGCCATAAATTTGCCTTTTCAGGGACATCCCGATGCCTTTGGTCAGTTCTGGAGTGGAGCACGGCAATCTGAGGGAGCTGGCGTTGGCTCGTATGAAGGATCTGGGCACGCAGTGCAGAGACGTGCGAACCAGAGAAGTTGGAATTCAAGAAATTCACCACAAAGTGCGGCCGTATGAGGTGCGTGAAGTGCACAAATATCCGCGCGAACTCCGTTGTCGTCATTTGGGAAAGCGTCATGAAGCAGTTCTCGTGGCAAGCCTTCAGCTCACTGGCAGTTTTGTTGGCTTGCAGGCTGAATTGATACGGAGAGACTACGTCGCCAACGGAGGTTGGGAAACTTTCTTGTCGTATGAAGACCCAGAACAGGACATCCTGATCGGACTGCTGAGACTTCGCAAGTGTTCGGACGAGACGTTCAGACCAGAGTTGAAGGGAGGCTGTTCCATCGTTCGGGAGCTGCACGTGTACGGCAGCGTCGTTCCTGTGCATGCGCGAGATCCAACCAAATTTCAGCATCAGGTTCGTTGTATTTGTGATCTGTTTTTGCAAACTTCCACCAAACACATCTTCGAGCTTCCAGGTAATATTTACATTTCAACATTTTTCAGGGCTTCGGGATGTTGCTGATGGAAGAAGCGGAAAGAATTGCTCACGACGAGCATGGCTCCAGGAAGATTGCTGTGATATCTGGAGTTGGAACGAGGAACTACTACAGAAAGATCGGGTACGAACTGGAGGGTCCGTACATGACCAAATCACTGTTGTGACGTGGTTGGCAATTTTGGACAGTATTTTCGGCCGTCAGGCCAGCGGAAGGAGTCGTTTCGGAGCGTGTTTTTTTTTGGCGATTTCTCTTCCAGTTGTTGACACAGCAAATTTTCGCCAGTTTGGACTGGAAGTTTGGCAAAAGAAAATAAACATGTCAAACGAAGTTGTTTCTCTGTCGTGTTCTGACCACACACAACTGTGTTTTGCCGTTTATTCAGGGAAATAGTTTGACACAGCCAAGAGACAAACATCCAATTGTTGTTGACCCCAAGAAATTCCGATTCCAAAAGAAACGAGAGAAAATGCTGCTTGCTTGCCACAACTTTCGAGCAAGAAGGAAGTGCAATTCTCGGCAAAAATCTTTGTACTTTGCACAGAATGCAGAATACTAAACAGAAGCTCGGCCGCGAACGCGTTCGAACAAATTGCTGCTTGAGCGCTCATTTATCACGTGGCCGTGTCACGTGTCATCCCGTGATGAGCAACGGCAATTGTGTGACCATTTCTGTCGTGGCGCAGAAGGACCGCGTGCTTCCGCGTGATCAGTATCGGGGACTTTCGGGAACCCAAACCTCTGCGCAGGAGGGTGGTTCCAGTGCACTCTTCTGGATCGGCTGGGACGCACACCATATTCCTCCTTTTTGAACATTCTCACTGAAGGACGACTGTTCAGCTATTTTCAGGCGAGTTCAGGAATCGATCTCAGTGCAATCGGAAAAATCAGGTTGCATGACACTCACTGCAGACTATTTGGACTGCAACACAACAAGTGCACCTTTCCTTTGCATCAATCCTATGTACAGAGAGCGTATCACCTCGTAAAACGGTCACAGAATAATATTCCCAGGAACTGATCATCCCACTTTCAAAAAAGTTTGACCCACACAAGACCAACAGAACAAATCAATCACGAAAAGACCAAGGCAGAGAGCACAACCACAAAGACAGAAGTTCAAACCACACCAGGACGTGAGGCTGGTGTCGCGAAATGTGCACATCTTCAAAACAAACGTGTGAAACCAAATCGATGCAACACTACACCTCAGATCCACGCATTAAAAAAAGTACACCGACCTGTTTTCAGCTGTACAATCGCAAGGCCACATCAACACGCGGTGAATCATACGATGCGGTGCACAAAACTTACGACCCCGACTTGTCCGAAAGTAACGGAATCAACAAACTACAGTGTCATCACAGTCAGCTCTGGCGATGTACTCTTCCTGTCGAACATCTGACTGAAAAGTCCGTGTCTTCAGTGCCCGTTTTGCGGAGAGAGTTTGTGGGAATGTACGTGGCACCAAACCCAACGAGACCAACAATCAGTATCAGACGTACGAGCTTCCGCCCCAGGCGTCCTTCCGTTGTCCCTTTCACCCACTCCACCAGTTTGATCCCAATGAAATGATATCCACAAGCGAACAAAATGAAAACAAACGTACAAAATATTAAATAACCTATACCGTGCAGCAGAATTTTCAGTCTATTTTGATGGCTCCGTATATTTTCCTGATGAACATGTAAGCAGAGTAAAATCCGATGGTTCCTGTCAGCATCCAGAATGTCACCACCATGATAATTGTGTAGCCGAAGTACAGCAACGTTGGAATGAATTCTGTGATCTCAAGCTGGAGTAAGAAAAAGAACAGATGATGAGTTGCAGTTTCCGGCACTATTCCAGCCAAACGGTTTTGTTTGTTTTTTTTGCGCAGAAAAATTTAATTTATTGAACGTTTGAGATTTTACCTTTGTCATGAAGTAGAAAATTGAGTAGGCAAAGACGTACACCGCTGATCCTCCTGATATGACAAACGATCTCCACCACCAATGATAGTCCTGAGAGGAAAAACAACAAATTTCTCAGAATTCCCAGACTTTTCGAAATCACACACACAACACACACAAAGCAAGGCACACTTGTTCAGCTCACCTCACCGCACAACTGGAAATACACCATCACGATGGCGATTTGTGAACATGACACGATTAGGATGACATACACGAGGAAGAGGAACCCAAACAAGTAGTAGAACTGGTTCTCCCATATTGCCTGCAACATTCAAGGTAACTCGTGAGGCGAATGTCGTCAAACAGTTCAACACTGTTTAGTAATGGGGCGAGAAGTAATTGCATATGCATGCTCACAGTAAAGATGAAGAACAGCTCGATAAACATGGCTCCAAACGGCAAGATTCCAGCCATCAACGTCCTGCACAGAACGAGAGCAAAGGTATTCGCTTCGTATCAAGTTGGTACTGGCAGCAAGAAACGAAAATATTGACAAAGCGGAAAACTCACCCAAAAAATGGCTTCAGGTACCACTGCTGCTCGGGGACTTGACGCGGGATCTGGTTTGTTCGGACTGGGTGTTCGTACGGCTGCTTTCTGAAGCCGAAGTAGTAGCCGAGCAAGTTGAGCGGCAGTGAGATTCCGAACCACATGCACAGCAGCGCCACCATCGTGCCGAACGGCACCTGCAGAAACACAGAGTGCGAGTCAGGTCACTGCTGCACGAAACCAAACAAGAAGGCTGTCGCCTGAAAAGCGCGCGGTCTCTTACGGGCCAGTCACTCTGACCACGGGTTCAGTTGGCCAGTCAGCCATTTGGGGGGAGGTTGGGGGTAACTGGACCATCACGAAATTTCACTAAAATCATTTTTACAGCCATTTTAGAAAATTTTGAAAATTTTTGCCAAATTTAGCCATTTGCAGGAGGGGGGGGGGGGTTACTGAACTGTGCCCAAAAATGAAAGTTGCTCAATTTTTAATTTAAAATGGCCTATAAATCATCTTGGTGAATTTTTGTGATGGTTCAATAACACAGCCCCCCAGCTTTACCAAACCGAAAGCGACCACACACACACACACCCGCACGCACGCACGCACACACACACACACACACAGTGATGGTGACCACAATAAGCGCGCGTCCTATCGGCAGAGCCGCACCGCGCGCTTAAAAATTCGTGTCACACCCATTTTCTCCCTCCAAACATGCGCATGTTGGTGCAACAGGACCAAAACACAGACTGGATGTTGTCGTCGGCCAATCTGTGGCACATAATACTGTTGACACAATTTCCTCCTGAGTTTCTGTCCATGACAAGAAAGCACAACACTCACGGCACCGGACGAGTGTTTCCCCCAGATGAAGAAGTTGAGGAAGAATGAGATTCCGAAGCACACCCCCGGGTACAGAATGGCCGTCTGAAAGGCAGCTTTCTTCCACTCCAAACCTTTCAGCGTCTTGTACAGGCGGGCCGAGTAATACCCAGATATCATCCTGAAAAATCCGTAACACATCAACGACAAAAATGAAAATCTCGACACTTTCGTTGCAAGCAGCCGCTTCGTGAAATGGAACTCACCCCATGAAGACGAAGAGGAACAGAGCAGCCGTCATCAGCGCACCCCGGGACGCAGGGGACAACATTCCCAGCATCGCGAAGACTGAATAACAAATTCGCAAGTGTCTTTTCAGGCGGGGTTTTCTTTGTCCGAGAATTCAACATTTAGAATGTCCAATTTACCGGTCCTTGAAGAGACTTGACGCAGATGCAGCCAAAACGATCGACTGAATGTGCACTTACTGATGACAATTCCTGTGCAGCAGAAGATCTGGATCCCGGCGCCGATCAGAGACACGAAGAGCCGCGGGTTCCTCGGCGGGCGGAACACGTCGCCGTGCACCAGCTTCCAGCCGGTCTCCTCCATCGCATCGTCCTCCTGAGACAAGATTCTTTCTCTGAAGCCCGATCACAAACATCATCAGACATGCACGCACGCACACGCGCATTGGCACTCGCACACACAACACGCACACACACATCGAAATGGGCACATCTCATGGCAGCTGGGGGCCGCACGCACGAGCGTTATGATTCGATCATCAATGAAGTATCTTCACCTCTTCATCCATCTTGTTGTACTTGGCAATGTCTCTCCTCAACGTTCGAACGATGATCATAGTCAATATACCTGCAACACACAAATTTTGTGCTTTTCGCTGTATCAACCTCGGAACCTCACTTGGAACTAAAAACAGCAAGTACGGTTGATGCAGCCGTGTCAAAAACAAACCAGCAAGGAAAAATATGACGACGACTGAGTTGATGATGGAAAACCAGTGGATCTGCACATCACTCATGGCGAGGTACGTGTCCCAGCGCGACGCCCAGCGCACGGGGCTCGCCTTCCACTCCACCTCGTACGAGAACCGAACCTTCGTCTCGCCTGCAAAGAACCGCGCTGATCACTGCGCACGCTCTGAAGCCCAGCTGTTGTGTTCGGCGTCCCGCACAGGTTTCATGCCAGAAACAGCACGCTTACCAGAGGGTGATATCTCCTGAGGCTTGTACTTCCCATCCGCGGACCCCAGCGAGCACTTGCCCTCCTTGGCTGTCAGATCTCCGTGATCAATGCTGCAATTTCACACAGAGCGAGTTTGCAAGAAAATGCTAGTTTGAAAACACGCCAGCGTCTTCAACTACCTTTCCTCAATGCAACTGTTTGAGACTCACCTTTTCGGCTCAACCTCGAAACCGACAACCCTGTACGTTTCTCTGTGAAACAACGAAGGGAACAAAATTGATATTGAAATAAACAAAGAACAAGGAAAACGGAAAAGCACTGTCTCGCAGCAGCGACGCCAAGAACATTTGTCAGCAAATTATGTTTCACGAGGGTTGCAAGAATGGGGGGGGGGGGGGCACCCCGAAAGATCACTCCTCACAATTTCGTCACTCAAACACAAGACCCGTGATCAAAGGACACGCAGGGGGTGGAGGGTCGCAAGGCGTAAACTCCGGAAAGGCGTGTTTCCAAAACATGCGCCATCGCGAAGTGGTAGGCGCGTGTAAGAAAGCAAATGACTTACTCCTGATCCTCTGTGTGGTATTTGAGAACCAATTTCAGATGATTGTTGATGTAGGCCTGCGGACAAGGCAATTGTATTGAACGAACTGTGATACGAAGAGCAACATTGTCAATTTCAGACGCGCGACTGCTTGTTCAGGTGATGGCATAAAATGTTGCCAGTGTTTGAACAAAGTTTCAGACGATCAGGATTGTCAAACGATTCCACATTGTCAAACAAAAAGAAACGAAAAGTCGATCCTGAACACGGTTGGCTAGTTTCAGGAAGAATAACCGACGCACGATGGAAATCGTAAGTTATGCGTCTGAAAACACGACATACCTTGTTGTCCTTGAAGAATCCCAGTTTGTATCCATGCTCATACTGAACTTCACCAGTTTCAAGCAACTCAAACTTTGTCGCGCATGGCAGGTTGTCCGTGATTCTGCAAGAACCAGTGCAAACTTACAGAAAATCGCAACAGCCCACATGCTGAGCCAGGTCTTTCACCTGTTCTTTGCAACTTGAAAATATTCGGCACTAGAGGTTGACACTCACAGGTGAACATTGTATTCCTGCTGTATGAACTTGGCAAGCATTTGAGTGTGTTCCTTCTTCAGTGTGATCCCATCATCCCCGTCCGGGCAGAGGACGGTACATCCCACGTTCTCAGCCATCTTCACATTGTACGGAGTGGTGGATATGCGATCACCTCTCAAAACTTCCCCTGAACAAATTGACGAGAGTCCCTGTGTAACTTTTGACGACTGTCAGATTGCAATCGGAATTTCGCACTTTGCGTTTCGCAGAAGACTGATCTCTCACCAAGATTCTCTGACTTGTATTTCACGCCGCCTTTGGGCTGACAAAAAGGCAATGCGTAGTAGTCGTAAGGTAACTGCGTCCTCACACTTGTCAGTTTCACCGCCTGCAAAGTGAACGACAGGTCAAAACAATGTGCCAACTCACGCACTCAGCACTGTGACGACCACCGTTGAACGGAAAGTTTCTCGTTGTCATCCCAAACCAGTACGTGTGCCATTTCTCAATCAGGTACCTTGATTTCGACAGGGTCCCTTTTCAAGAAGTCTGTTGGGGCCACACCGGGCACGTAAAACGCCTGCAGCAGCATTGGACAGGTTGCCAGGTAGATGAAGAAGAAACCCGTCATTGTCTACAACAGTGAAAAGCATTTGCAAGCTCTAGTTAAAATGTTGTAGTACTCGTATTTCTGTTTTTGCCTTGGTTTTTGTCAGAAAAATTCCTTGGGGCCGGTTCCTGATTCAGTCGCGTGAGCCCCCACCCAACAGTGAACAAGCGGATTCACTGACCAAAGCTACATACAATGTGCGTGCAGATCTGGAAATACTCTTGTATATCGTCGGCAGATATCGCCCACGCAATATTTCCGGATCCAGTACTCTGCTTCACAAGTTGCAGGTCTGCCAGGTTTCCGCGGAATTCACCAATTGATAGTGAGTAGAATCTACACTGGTTTTCCAACAAGTGACAGCACACGGTTCAAGATCAGTCCTGTTGACAAACCTTGTTTCAGAACACCAAATTTTTTGCACAACTACACAAATGTTTGAACTCTCAAATTCATAATTTGTTTGATTGCTGAGATCTGAACAAAATAAGATCGTTCAATCCTCGACGAACGAGTGGGCAGACACCGGTTCACAGGGACGAGTTTCAAAAGCCAGCGCACGGCATCTTAGCGTGCACATCCACATTTATCACACGTACATTATGGACTCATACGGGTAGAAAATCATCGGCAACAATTCAGTACACTGTTCATGCGACCAAACAGACCAAAATCACAAATAAATCTGAGTACCAACCCGAAGTGTTGTCGCCATTTTTCGGGATGTTTTACCTCTGATTCTCGGTATGCAACATCGGATTTGAATGGGGTCAATCTATCAAAATCATGTTCAGTGAAACAAACTAATGCGTACAAATAAATTTCTATGTGTAACTATAATAAATGTGATCACATGCAGCATTTTTGTTGTCTTTGAATGGCCCTCTCAGATGGCAATCTACTTTCAGTTCAGGTGGGAAAAAGGGTGAAACAACGTGGAAGTTGCAGCCGTCACCAGAGGGAGAAACTCGGTCTCTTCCGGTGCAGAAAACGTGCAAGGCTGTTGGCTCACCGCTGTTCGCTTTGAATACAAGAGATTAAGTCGGCCAACAAACATGGTGAGACCTCCATTTATGTTGTTTTAAATTTTTTAATGTTCAGTAGCTCTGAAGAGCCTGGATTGGGCACGTCAGGGGTAGTGATGTATTGACAAAAATTGGTCAAAAAACCTGCCTGGGCGATAATACACACAATTAACATTCAAGGAAGTCGTCTTGAGCCCATTTCCAGTTCACAACAAAATACCCCGAGCCTGAACACGAGAAGTTCCAAACAAAGCATGGGAACTCGATTGTTGCGGTTTCGGACGATCTCAAGAGGGGGG
>JAAUXT010141350.1_pt1 | contig 10381 bp, 5 predicted proteins | sample 7278171 | NCBI WGS metagenome assembly JAAUXT01 (sample SAMN14350112, study PRJNA611818) | marine sediment metagenome | isolation source: surface marine sediment (1.8m) | place: French Polynesia: Moorea | collected 2018-08 | reverse complement strand
GCTCTCTCTCTCTCTCTCTCTCTCTCTCTCTCTCTCTCTCTCTCTGTCTCTCTCTCTCTCTCTCCTCTGTCTCTCTCTCTCCTTTCTCTTCTCTTCTCTACTCTCCTCTCCTCTGTACGAGCCATACAGACACGCAGTCACGCACAGGACGCAACGTCAACTTCAAAACGCGACGACATGAGCAAGTTGAAAAAAATGGCACGAGAGAGCTGGGGTGCTGAGACCTCCAAACCCTATGTCATTCGATCTTCCAATACCGATCCCCAGGGTAATGGAATGCAACTGTATCTTAACGGGCAACTGTGCCAGTAGGGGACACCGCAACACACACGGTATTTTTGTTGGGGCTGCAGGTGCCTGGAAGTAACATTTGCCCATGGGGTGCCCCTTTTGGGCATGTTTGACTCAACAAAAACAAACCACACACACACACACCTGAAACAATTTCTGTTGTTTTGAGATTCTGGTTGTGTGGAAAAAATAAGTGCAAGTCATGCACCACTCTCCAAACGTTGTTCTGTGTGTTTCTTGCATTTTATGAGTTCCAGTCAAAATCAGAAACTAAACTCAATTTCCAAATTGACCCTCAGACTCTCATCACAAAACTATTGGCGTAAATTCACTGAGTTTTCCCGTTTTGCCATTTTGAGCAAATTGGCTTGTTGGAGAAAAAGAAGCACTTTGTGTCAAGGTTGACCTTGGGGTTGACCTTGGGGTCACGATCTCTTCAAGGATCAGTGCAAGAGTGATACAAATAAGCAAGTGAAGAACATGAAATGTCAAATGATGAGACTTTTGAACACAAATCATCTTCTTGTGCCAGAATGCAGAAGTCTCCCAATGCAGACTGCAGAGAAAATGGACCACAGTGGTAGTCGATGCAAAACACCAGCCATATTGTGGTAGTGAACACTGCAAATGTGACCACAAATGATGAGGAGAGATTATGTGATGCTGATTCTTATTTTCTGCAAATATCAGCTGGTGTTGTGTGACAAAATTACAAACTACATTTTGCAGGAAGTGCAAAAGAATGAACAAACCCCAAAATATTGGCACAGATATGTTTTGTTATTTTTTATGTCAGTAATAGAGAAGCACCTCCAACAGTGTGGACCTGTTCTCCCAGCTGTAGACCTCATGAGAAGAAGGAGTAAAGTATTTCGCTCTCTTCTATGGAAACAAATTCCAAATCAAAAAGCTCTTTGTGGTGAAAAGGAGAAAATATGTAAAGTTTCTTCTGACATCCTGAAAGCTTTTTGCACATGTCCTGACTCAAGACTCTTCTATTTCAAACATTATCAGCAAAAGCTTTCTGACAGAAGAAGGTTTTCCTGCTCAAAAGAACAAACAATATTTGATAAAGATTTGTGCGAATTCATCAAGCAGAAGAAACCTAGAATTTCTTGCAGAAAGTTTTGTGCAAAACCTTTCAGCTACACTTGGAGTGACAGGCCAACTGCTCAAGTAGCATTCTCATTCATGTCACATGATGCAAAGAGACACCAGAAACAGCACTGCTCCCAGTGTGTTGGTGTGTTGCCACGTGCTAAGCGCTTTTCAGACTGCAATTATTTTGGTGCTAATTTGGACAGGGCTGGTTATGAAATTCATTCTGCTGGATGGACAATACGAATGGAAGATCCAAACCTGTCGTTGAATATTTCCTTCATAATGTTTGACATTCCAGTCAGGTCAACTCTGAACTGCAGTAGCAGATATCTGAATGTGTCACAACTGCACAGCTTAGAGCCTTTTCAGTTCTGTGGAAAACTGCCACACTTCTATCTTTATTTGTCATACAAAAGCAAAACTACTATTGAGTTACACTTACCCAAATTTCTTGACCATGCAGCAACTTGTACTCTCTTGTACACAGTTATAGATAGAAATCTGATGCAGAGCATTCACATGCCAGTTCCCACTTCACAAGCAGGAATAGTTTTGCCCTTTTGCCTGGTAAATAGGCACAGTGTCCAGAAGTATTTCCTGGTCACAGACAAAATGAAAACTGTGACATTGAAAGTCCCACAATCACACAGCAGAAAGGTGATTGCCATCTATGATGGTCCTGGTGACAAGTCCACACAAATGTTTCCCAAGAAACAAAGACTCTTCCTGACAAGTTTTCAGTGTCTCATAGTGTTGTATAATATTGGTGGATTCTATTTCAAAGAGAACCACATAAACTACCTTTTTTATCTTTTCAAAGTTGCATCAGTGCACCAAGAACTGAAGCCTATCCATTCTGATTCAGACAGAGTTTTGATTCTTCCTGGGAAAATATGCAACAGAAGCACCTGTGTGTTTGGTGCAAATTCAACAGGGAAGCTCCACGTAAAACTTACTGTCAATGCCATAAAGTACAATGGCATGCATTCTCAGCAGTGTGCATTTGGTGGTCTGACCATCCTTGAGAGTAGGAATGATACTTTCCTTGAAACTGCTTCATTTTGTCACTCCCACAAAGCATCTCAAGACATCTATTCATCTTTTCCCCAAATTGCTGTTGGCTATTACTGGTACAAACATTACAGCACTGTACAGGTAAACATAACTGTTGCTGAAACAAATTGTTCTGCTGTGAATATCAATCCCTGCCTCATGAGACTAAAATGTGCGGGAAGCAGATTGGAATGCACCAAGTATCTGAAACAACTCAGCAATGAATCAGAAATGTATTTCAGTATGACAAAGTCTGACATTGTTTATTTCCAAAAAACTGACAAATGTACAGTAATCCAGATCAGGGAGAGTAGAAATGACACAATTACCTCAGCCATTGAGCATTGTTTAATCAACATGTCATTGGACACAAGAATGACAACATCATTCAGCAAAGTAATCCACCACCAGATACAAGGACAGGTGACAAATTCTCTCATGAATGCTGACTGGATATACATAGTTGGTATTCCAAATAAGTATTGCTTTCTGGGAAATGACACAAATCACACATTTACTTGTTTTTACAAGTCAATTGTGAGGCACAAATTGTTTCCAAATTGTACATTCAAAAACTATCATGGGGAAATTATTCCATGGACAGGAAATGGACACTTTTACATCACAGCTGAATTAAGTAGCAGAAGTGAAGGAGCCACACTCAAGTTTCTGCACATTGGACTGTTTGGAACTTCACACAGCTGGATGAATATCAAGGTTTGGACAAGAAAACAACTGACCAAATTTGAAAGGTTTTCCTATCTTGTTGAGAATATAGATGTGCATCAACCTTGGAAATCAGGGATGTTCTGGGAAGTTGCATCTTGGCAAAACTTTGTAATGTTTGGAACAAAAACCAGTTCCCAGTTTTCACTTGAAGTGAGTTTGCGCTCATTAATATTGCCAAACAGATCAATAAACTGTTGCTTCAAACAGCAAGGCCAGCTGGAGTTCATGCTGGTCCCTCAGCAGCAGTTTTCCTACTTAAGGTGGACTGCTAAACTCTATTTTGAGAAACATGACTCGTGGCACTTGGTGTCTCTGCCAGGGATGCTGCTACAATTGGACACACAAATTCCCCTGTCTTATCTAACATTGAAAACAATTACACTAAGAGTTGCTTGGCAACATGTGAAAAAAAAGTTTGGTGCATCACAAGATTCAAATCCCTGTGTTTTTAGGACAGCAATGTGGGCAAAGAATAAATATAATTGTCAAAATTTTTCTGACACAATAGACAAAATTCACCATGTCAATGATTTTTTCCTGCTAATTGGCAGAGAATACCAACTGAATAGCAGGTGTGTAGATCAAAATGCAGGTGATGGTGTGACTTGGAAAGATGCCTTCAACATGTGTGAAAGAGAAGGTGGACATTTACCTGCATTTTTTAGCATGCAAGAAATTGATGATTTTACTCTTTTGATGAAAGTACCTTCCTACTTGTATGCTGCAGAAATGATTTACTTGGGGCTTTTGTATCACAACAAAACCAAGGTAACAAGGCAACCCATACAAATCCAATTTTCATCGCTCGCTGTCTCAAAACATTATTTCAAAGATCTGCTTCTCTTTCAGTCATTTTACTGGCCAGAAAGAGCACTTGTGGGATACCAGCAGTTTCACAGTCATCTCAGATTTGAAAAGCAAGAGATTAGCAGATACAGCATAAGGCACACAGTTGAATTCAAACATCATTCTTGCACATTCTCTGAGAAAAGGAAGAATCATGTTCTTTCAAAGGCAATGCAAACAAATGAATATCCAGTTACACTTTCAAGCAAGAAATGTGTGGCCATGTTCTTGGGAAATCTTGCTTCTCCCAGATGGCTCTTTGTGCAATGTAATGAAGGATATGTAAGAAACATCATTTGTTCCATTCCAAACTTCAGTCCCATTCACAAACCAGTAGGATTTGATAAGTCACAGTTTTGTGTCTCTCATGCACTTCTCAAGAACAACTCTTGCTTCTTCTTCAAATGGAGTAAAGCTGTCACCTCACAACAGACCAACTTCTCTTCAACAGTGAAATCAATGGAAAACAGGTTGATCAGTTCTGAGATTTTGTTGGAGTTGACAGGTGGCCTTGTCACTCCAGTTGTTGTGGCAACCCATCAGAAGGACTTTCCATTTTTCCAAATGATTTATGACATTGTGCAGAAAAGATATATTGATAACTCAGTGGTACAAGCAAGAACTGTCGGGTTTCAAATATTTTTGGCTGATGCAACCCACACCAAACCTCACCAAAGTTTGTTTTCCTGTCAGAACAAGATTTTTATGACTCCACGTGCTGCATGTGATGATGTGATAGATTGTCCATCCCCAGATGATTCTGATGAGAAAGTTTGTCACTGTAATTTATCTCAGATTGATGTGACAGAAAATCTTTGCAAAATTATCAGTGTTGACAAGAGTAAAGACATTTGCTCTCCTCTTTTCAACATGAGCAAAGAAGGCAAATGCTTCAAGTATGTGGGTGAGCAACAGGTGAAATTCTCAGAACCACCTCTGTCTTGTGGTCATGCTGATGGTCTTGTGTGGAACTGCGAGCCAGCTGTTCTGGATGTTGAGATGTTTAATCTCACCAATTCATCTGCTGAATGTGTTGACCCCAATGAAATTCCATGTATTCAAGGTCACACAGAATGCTTCAACATTTCCAGCATCTGTCAGTATTCCCTTGGGTCATCAAATATCACACAGATATGTAGAAATGGAGCTCATCTGCAAAACTGTACCAAATTTGAATGCAACAAAATGTTCAAATGTCCACAGTACTACTGTATTCCTTTTCCATATCAGTGTGATGGGAAATGGGACTGTCCAACAGGAGCAGATGAATCAGACTTGTGTCTTGACCACAGCAGATGCTCTAATATGTTCAGATGCAAAATATCACTATACACCTGTATTCACTTGGGAAGTTTCTGTGATGGCATTTTTGATTGTCCATCATATGATGATGAACAACTGTGTGAGATAATCAATGGTGAATGTCCCACTGGATGTCAGTGCTTGATACTTGCTATTTTTTGCTCAAATTCATCACACATTACTGCCAATGTCGTGAAGCCATTTTTAGCAGTCACATTGCATTCTTCTCCATTGATTTTGCCAACAAACTTGTCCACATTTGAAATGGTTCACTTGACTCTGTTGAATGCTCAGATTTCTGCAATGTGCAAACTTCATTGGCCTCAAAATATTGTGACAGTGAAAGCTCTGTACAACCCAGTGATACTTCTCAGCAAGAAATGTTTTTGTTCTCTGAGCAAACTGATAACCTTGGATCTCAAAAATAATTTCATAAAATCAGTTAAAACTGCCACATTTCATGATGTCCCAAGTTTGAAAAGTGTTAACTTGTCAAATAATCACTTGACAAGTCTACCACAAAATTTATTTTTCAACATTGATAAAGTGTGTGTATTTTCTGTTCTCAGAAATCATATTCACTCAGTTGATCCCTTCACATTTCAGAATATAGAAATAGAAACCATAGAAACAAACTCCTTTTATGTTTGTTGTGTTGCTTTAAAACACTCAGTGTGTAACTCTCACCCTCCTTTGCACATCAGTTGTCATTCTCTGTTGCAGAACTCTGCTCTTCAGACAGTTTTTGTTGTGATGAGTGTTATTGTGTGTGCCTTCAACACCATCAGCCTGATATTACATTTGATTCTGAGAAATCCAAGTGAGAAGCAAAAGGCTTATTTCACTTTGGTTGTGTCTGACAACATGATTGACTTACTTTTTGGCTGTTACCTTTCTACCCTATGCGTTGTCAGCAAGTTGTTTGATGGCTTTTATGCAGTTAGTGATCAGACTTGGAGGTCAAGCTTTTGGTGCTTCTTTGTGTTTGCTCTTGTGTTTATTTTTTGTGTTGGCAGTCCCTGCTTGCTCTTTCTGATCTCTTTTGCCAGAATGCAGGTTGTCAGAAAACCAATGGATACAAAATTTAAGGACATTAACTTTGTTTGCAACATGGTTTGTGCACTTTTTCTCATCTCAGTTACTGTTGCTGCAGCTTTTACAGTTATCCTTGTCTTCACATACCAAACTGTGATATCTAGTCTTTGTCTACCATTTGTTGATCCAGCCAACTCTGTAATTTTAGTCAAAGTAGCAACAATTTTCGTTGCTCTGCTGCATGTGGCAGCATCATTTGGAATCATTGTTGCTCATATCTCTTTGTTCAGAGCCTTTCTTTTATCTCAGACTGTTATTCAAAAGTCAGGTGCAAAGAGCCAGACAGGATCCTTGCTATTTCAACTGATAATTATCAGCAGCTCTAATCTCCTAAGTTGGATTTCTCTCTCAACTATCCACACAACAGCAATGTTTATGTCAGAATTTCCACACATGATGTTGACCTGGTCAGTGGCCACAGTTGATCCTCTGAATTCAATTGTTCTTCCTGCTGTCTATGTGTTCACTGGATTGAGGACATTGGCCAGAGAGTGTGGGAGAAAAGTCCAGTGACATCCTTTGTGTGGGAGAGGCCAGCAACACCTTATGTGACTGTGTTGTTGGAAGAGTCAGGTGCTGCTGATCTGTTCCTGCTCTGATCCTCCACCGGGAATGTGAACCTTGTCGCTCTCAAGGACCCTGTGTCAGGTCCAATCAGGCTGAATTGCTGTTCTGTTTGGCATCTGCAAGTCGCCACCAACACAGACATGTGTTTTCGTGAACTGAAACCTTGTCCCTCGTGCTTTCCGGTGCCTTGTCTATCCGGTGCAATATGAATTCTTGTGCGGTTTGTTCGTCTGCAATGCACTGGACATGAGCAGCTGCCACTCGAAAACAGAAAATGTTCCCACTCGACTGAAGTGGACAACTTGGGGAAACAGCTGGAGTTGGACGTACGTTGCGCACCAGTTCAAAAAATTCGCGATGACTTTTGTGCAAGGTTTCTTGGAAAGGTCAGAGGTTTCAGAAAGCTTCAAGGGATCTAAAATCTCTGGTCCTCTTCATATTGTCTCGCTTTGTCCAGTTTTAAAACAAAAATATTGCTTCATTCATACCCGCTCCCATCGCATCAATGTTTCTTTTCTCTTCTGCAAAAATGTTCTTTTCCAGACAAATTGTTGTGAAACATCTGGATGAGGACAAACTTCAGGTTTCACCCCTCAGAGCCCCAGTGCACATGGCTGTCTTGTTCCAGAAAGCTGATTGGCAATTGGCAAGCGAAAGTGGAGGAGTGCAGCTTACAGAAGGGGTCACAACGCACGTGTTCCTTCATTGACGCCTCTGTGTGGGATGGCGTGTGGTTGGTGTGTGGGGGTGGATGGCAGTTCGACGTTTCAGTTCCCCTGCTCGCGAGTCTCTGGTTCTGGTGGCGGTAACCGGCAGCAGCCGGCGGTGGCTCACGCTCAGGATGTCCCCAGCAGACCCAGCCGGTGGTGCGGCAGAGGCTCACAAGCGTAATTTCTTCAAGTTCAGTTGGTTGGGGCCCATCAGATCCTTTCAAAATGTACAAGTAACCTCCACTCGCAACCCTCCACAGAGTCTCTGAGAGTTGCACATTGGCCGAGACTGATGTTTGGCCTCCTTCTGTTGTGTGTGGGTAGCCCCGGATGTGCAACGGTACACTTTTGCTGCTTGTTATGGCACTGCAGTTGTGCAGCCTCAGGTTCTGACTCAGCTGCACCAGAGTGAAGAATACAGTGAGAATTATATTTGCATTTGTTCACTCCAGTGGAGAGAAACTCTCTTTTTAAGGCATAGTATTGCAGGCTTTTATAGACAGGTATAGGGTGCTGGCTCAGGGAGCAGCTTTAGCATTGCGCAGCTCTGCTGAAGCAGCTCCACCAGGTACTCAGCACCTTGCCGAAAGCTGGATAGTGCGTGTGGAAAGATGCGACATCTTCCACACGACACTACCCCAGATTTTGGAGCTAATGGGACGAGATGGCGGTGCTCTTTGTTAGCCCTAGTCCCAAGACGCGGGGGATCTTGGCGGTTTACCCTTTTGGTTGCAGGGGCACCCAAGATTCTCCACGTGCGCTTCAGATTCTCGCGCATCAAGTTGAGAGTTTCAGCAGACAAAGCCAACGTAAACGCAAACGTAGATATCTCTGTCATGCTGAAACTTGCGTTTTCAGAAAGTTGCACGTGGAAAAAACATAAGTTTTGTAGTCTTCACGTTCTGCCTCAACCCAACTTGCTTTCTGTGTTGAACTTGGTCAAACACATTGTTCTCTTCAAAGAAACCTCAACATTTGTCCCAGAATACAGCTGATTCTCATCTGTTGAACTGCTTGCAGAAACAGAATTTTTCAAAGTTGTTTTGAAGCCAAGATAGAACTTGCGTTTGCGTTTGTCTTTACGTTTTGGTGCTGAAACTCGCGAGTGTCACGTGAAGACTGCAGACCCAGCAGCTGGGGAGAAGGGACAATGCGAGAGACAACCAAACCAGACGAGGGCGAATGTTGTTTTGCGGTTTTCACCTTGGTGACGCGCGCTCGTATTTTTGACCTCGGTGTCAAAATTTAACATTGAACCCAATGGTGACATTTTTGACGTCAGCCCAGAAAACGACCGCGCGTCACCCAATGTGAAAACCCCTGCACTTGTTTCCGAGCGCTTCTGCCGGGAACCGGACGTGGATTGCAGTATTCACAAGGGGTGCTGTTGATGTTGGGTGTGGCTCAGATCCAGACGCGTGGGACACCCAGCTGACCTTTGCAACGCGCACACAGGCAGTACGGTACCCTGTTCATCACAAGTCTGAACATGTGGTTGGGAGCCAAACTGTCACCTTCACCCAAACAACACTCATGTCCGCAGAAATGTTGCTTTTGCGGAAACCTGTGGTGCAAAATTACCAGTCAAACCAATTTTTTTGGGAGTTGGAGGTGCCACTGATGGCCCCTGGATCCGCTCTCTCTCTCCCTCTCTCTCTCTCTCTCTCTCTCTCTCTCTCTCTCTCTCTCTCTCTCTCTCTCTCCGACTGGAAGTCCCGAGCACCACCAGAGGGAGCATCTGCGCTCCTCTTCTGATCGTGGGTCTGCTCGCGTCCACAGCCTGGGGGACACAGACTTTGGGCCAAGTGGGCGCAGGGGCACCTGGATGATGGGGGCCGCAGAATTTTGGTCAGGGGGCCGGACCGTTTGGGTAGGGGTCGAAGGGGGTCCTTCGCCACGGGGTGCAGGGGGCTGGTTGATGGTGGATGCAGAATATTTGCCAGAGGATGCAGCCTCTGGACATTGAGGGATTTGGAGTTTTTGTTCGGAGAAGAAGGGAGAGACGCTGGATGGATGATGACACAAAACTTGGTCAGGTGACGCAAGGGTTCTCTAAATGGCGGGGGAAGCAGAAATTTTGGTCAGGGGAAGGTGTGCGTGGTTGATGGTGAACCTTCCGCGCCCACCCCGTCACTCAACGGAGCAAACATCTTGCAGGTTCCGGGATTCCAAGGCGCGACCATGGGGAGAAGTCTCGTTCATCTGGTGCTGGTCGTCTCTCTCATCTCCGCAGCATCGAGTGAGTGAAGGTCCAGTCCAACCGTAGACTTTCTTATTGCGATCAAAACACGCATAAACTGGAAACGGATTTTGGGCAAAGGATTGAGACACACTTCCTCTGGTAAACTCGGGACAACAAAGAACAAGAAAAACTTTCAGGCAGAAAGTGATTGGACAGCTGGGCTTTCTGAACAAGAAGTTCCGAGGCGGGATCCCTGATGGTCGTGGAAATGGAAGTCCCTGCTCTTCCCTGAGAAACCCCTCATTTCCTGTCGAGACACATTTTGAAGCAGATGTTGAGTTGGTGTGAATTTGAAGAAGAATTGAGGAAGAACCAAGGTGAGAATGAGAGATCTAGACAATATACATGTGTACAGTTAGTGTGGTGAATGCTTCAGTGTGTGTGTGTGTGTGTGTTCTGGCACAGGGAGAGGAGGGGGAGGGGGTCTGGCAGAGGGGGAGGGGGT
>JAAUXT010098267.1_pt1 | contig 10381 bp, 8 predicted proteins | sample 7278171 | NCBI WGS metagenome assembly JAAUXT01 (sample SAMN14350112, study PRJNA611818) | marine sediment metagenome | isolation source: surface marine sediment (1.8m) | place: French Polynesia: Moorea | collected 2018-08 | reverse complement strand
GCAGGTACAACTATTTAGTTGAGGAACCTCAAAAACTGACAAACAATTGTGTTGCCAATCAAGTTATTTCTATTGATGCATTTTCCCCAGACAAAGAGAGGGATTGTACAACTTGTTATCCTACATTAAACTTCAACATTTCTGTGAATCTTCCAACAAGGAACTGGTTTGATATTTATCTGAGTTCTGACCAAAGTCCTTATCGTGTGAATTTCACAACTCTGAAGGAACATTTCCTTCCCACATTTGTTATGAAACACTTGCTTACCATCTTCAAAGGTTTTGATCAGTATGTCTTGCAGTTTAGTGCACACTTCTCACAGAGGAACAGCTCACCAGCCATTGAAAGGAACTTTGCTATTCGTTTCACAGGCAACACCAAGTACCGGGAATCTTTGCTTTTGACAAGTTTTCCACTTTCTTTTTCATTGGCAACACCAAAAAGATATTTTAAAATATTCAGCAGTGGTCAGCCAAGAACATTTGGGATATTCAATGAAATCAACATATATCAATACAGAAAAGGAAACACAAACTTCAGATCACAAGTAAACATATCAGCAATGATTGTTCATTGGCTTCCTGACTCTTCCTCACCATTTTCAGAGGCTAATTTGACAGTTGAAACCTGTGACCAAAATGACAGTTTCAAATGTAGTCCTGGAATGAACAAATGTTCATATTTGTTTTCACATAGTCACAAGTACTTTTCAATAAACCATCCTCTCTACATACTTCTCAAAACCAACTTAGAAATTTCAACATGTCAAAGAAAACTGCTTTTGAAAGATCTTCTCAGAAATTTATCAGCCAGACAAATTTTAAAATCTTGGAAGCAAGCCTCAAAGATTTGCAAAGAAAGAAATGGATATCTCCCATATTTCACTGACAAGCTGACATTGAAGCAATTTATGACTCTGGTCAAGTCAACAGAGAAGTTTTCAGTCACAGTTGGAATTTTCATTGGGATGAACATTGGCACCACACAAAACTCAAAGGTAATGCTGGTCCTTCCTATCTTCAGAAAGATATTTTTGGTTCTTTAAACTTTAAACATTTTGCACAGTTTTATATTTGTTTCAGTTTTTGTTTGCCTGGGAAAATAGGTCTCCTGCAAGTTATCAAATGTTTGCAAACAGAAATTATGGAAACAAAATGACAAAGTTTACATGTCTATTGACATGGTGCATAAAGACATGTCATGAACTTGTAGAAAGCAGGAAAACTACTCTCAGAACTTTGTTTCCATCAGGCAGGGCTGGCCACTGCACATTGATGTTGACCATGAATATTGCAGAACCAGAATGGATCAATGTTGGATGTTCCTCCCAACTCTTGCAGGATGTGTGGTGTGCAGTTCCCCAAAACTCATCACAAATCAAGCTTGTTCAAAACATTTCTGGGAGCTTCTGCTTGTTTCAGCAAATTCTCATCAGTGACATTTGTCTGGTGTTTTCAAACAACATGTCTTTTATTGACACATCAGAAAGTTCCCTGAAAATTCTGGCAAAGAAGAATTTGAATGTTCAATTTCTAATTGTTTTGTTGAAAGCAATATCAACAAACCTCCCTCCTTTGTGTGTATCACCACACCAAGGTTTGAGATTTTTTTGCCTCACATGTGAAAGGATGTGGAACCACTTTGCACCAAAATACATCAGAGGATCCAGGGAACATTTTGGTGGGTTACACATTTACACAACAAGAAAGATACCAGCAGATACAGGAATCAATCTTTTCCTCTGTGCTGGTGGTTCATACATCTCATCAAAACATCTTTGTGATGGGGTTGACAACTGTAAGATGAATGATAATTCAGATGAAGCAATGGAGCTGTGTGATGATATGGAATTTCAGATAAGTGAGAAGAAGGATCACAAATTTCAAAAATATTCTTCTCAAATGCAGGACATCTTCAAGTGCAACTCTTCTGAAGAAATCATCATGCCACTGGTCAATGATTTGGTCTCAGACTGTGCAGGTGACAGAGATGAGCCCATATTCCTGAAGAATTTAGTTGAAGGATTCTATGTCCATTGCTCTGATCCATCTCAAATACCCTGTAGAAAAGGTCACATGAAGTGTTTCAATATCCATCAGATCTGTGCTTTTCACCTTGATAATTTTGGCAACTTGGAAACTTGTAGGAATGGTGGTCATTTGGAAGAGTGTACTGATTTTCAATGTTCAGCTAAATTTAAATGCCAATTGTCATACTGCATTCCCTGGAACTATGTGTGTGATGGCAACTGGGACTGCTCCATGGGAGAAGATGAAGCTTATGCACTAGTTTGTGGAGCAAGAAACACTTGTGTAAACATGTTCAGATGTCACAACAAGCCTGGAACCTGTATCCACCTTGGAAATATTTGTGATGCAATTTATGATTGTGTGGAAGGTGATGATGAACAGTATTGTGACAGAAAGGACATCTATTGTCCAGGTTTGTGTCAGTGTGCAGCTGAGGCTGTGAGATGTGACAACAGTACCTCCTCTTCATTTGTTTCACCCAGTTATCCATTCAAATATCTTTATGCATTTAGAACAAACTTCAACTCTTTTCAAACTGTTTCAAAGTTGTTTTCCAATGCAGCCCATATCACAATGGACATTACCACAATTGACAATATTTGTAACCTTGCTTTTCCTGACATGCTGAAGTTTCTGCAGATTGCTCGTTCAAAAATAACAGGGCTCAGACATTGTTGCATTCAAGACAAATCATCTCTTGTTTCTATTGTTCTTTCAGACAACCAAAAACTCTCCTTCCTTCAAGCTTATTCTTTTGTAAATTTGCCAAAGCTCAGGCTCATTGATTTGTCAAGAAATTCTCTTGCACTCTTGCCAAAACAAATGGTGAAAAACTCTTCAAATTTAGAAATACTCAAACTGAAGGAAACATCCATAGCCTTCATTCATCCAAAGGCCTTCCAAACATATTTCATTGGAAAAATAGATACCACAAACTTTCATGTTTGTTGCCTGGCTTCCCCTGATACATTGTGTTCAGCAGCTGCTCCATGGTACACATCCTGCACAGATTTACTTCCAAATGAAATTGTCAGAATGATCTATTCTGTTATGGGTTTCTTTGTGTTGACCCTGAATATTGTTTCATTTTCTGTCCATCTGAAGGGTGCTAGAATGTTGAAGCCATTCTCACTCACTGTGCTTGTGATGAATATTGGGGATGCACTTTGCTCTTTGTACTTGCTTGTCTTGTGGAGTGCTGACTTGTACTTCAGACATTCTTTTCTTTCCTATGAGCTGATGTGGAAGTCCAGTTTTGCATGTTTCTCAGCCTCCTTTTTAGTTGTGTGGTTTACAGTTCTTTCACAAATGGCATTGTTGTTTTTGTCTGCATCTAGGTACATTTCAATAGTTCATCCTTACTTGTACAAGAAGATTCCCACACTTTCTGAAGGCAAAGAAACATTGAGGTTTTTGTGGTTCATGCTGTTACTGTCTTTAGCTGTGAGTGTTAGTTCCTCTTTTCTCATTTACTCTTCCCTTGCTGCCCTACCAATGAGAATGTGCCTTCCATTCATTGATCCGAGCAACTCCAGCTCAGTGATAACTACAATGACATGGGCAGTGGCTTCTACTCAGATTCTGATTTTTACACTGATTTTGTGTCTGAATACACATTTAGTTTTCAAAATGAGGAAGTATCAGCAGGAAACCCTGCACATTAGAAAAACTCAAAGCAAGGAAAAAACAATGTCTCTACCTGTGCAGTTGTTCCTCATCACATTCACCAACCTTGCGTGCTGGCTGCCCACAAGTGGAGTGTATATTTCAGCCCTGTCTCTTGAGCAGTACCCTGTGGATATGATAATCTGGGTCACTGTGTGTGTCACTCCTATCAATTCCCTGATCAACCCTGTTATTTTTCTGTTTTCATCCATCAGAGAAGTCACCAAAAGGTTCAGAGTATTTCTGAATGTCCACAACACCAAAAGACAGGCCAGTAGAAATCCAAGCACAATGTCTTCAAGTTGTCATCCTTTGGCCTGAAACATATTTTTTGCTCCAGGTTACAGCACCAGCCTCATTAAATTCAGAGGAACCTAAATTGCAGGGAAATTTATCAAAATATTTCCAGTACAAAGCTACTTCTGTTGTTTAGTTTTTATTGAAAATACCTAATCAGAGCATCAAGTTTCCTCCAGGTAAAGAGCAGATTTCAGGTGTCCAAGATTTTAACAAAGGACTCTTTACCTGTTCAAACACTTGCCTTGTTTTTGTCAACTCACAGGGCCTGGTGCATTTCTCATCTGCTGTTCACGTCGCGCGTAACCTCGCAACATCCGTTGGCCCCTCAGGTCCATGCAAATCATCACACTCACCCAAACATAGCGGCAATGCAGAGTGCTCTCAGGTCAAGCCTTTGGTCCTCCATTCTGCGCCACCTGATTGGTTGGATCTGTTGCTAAGGCGCCACCTGTGGAGACGAGCTGAGAACCCTAGATTGTGCTTTGATGCTTATTGGCAGAAATCTGTAACCCCCAATTCACACCAAGTACATCCACGCATACGCACACCAAGGTCACAGCGCACCAAAATAGGTTACACTCATGCAAAAGGCAAAGTAAATGGGCAGTGAGTAGTTGTGTTCACACTGAGTACATGTGCCCCACCATGATCATGGATAGGTTCCAACCCCAAAGGTGCGCATGGTGTGGAATGTGGTAAAAGCTGTGCGTGATGCACTGGCGCACGCGGTGTGAATTGGGGGTCAGGACATATGGCGGTAGTAGATGAAAAGCCATGACCAATGGTAAAGCGGCAGCGGATGATAAGATGTGATTGATCATATTCCCATTTGTAAGTCCGTATTTGACAATACTTGAGCAAGCATGCACATGCAAAGGCCTGCCAAAGAGTAAAAGCTGACTGTGAAGTGTAAGAGCCTGGATGTAAGGAAGCAGCTGCAGGTCTAATTGAGTACTCACGGCGCAGAGTATGTTCTCCTCTGGTTGCGCTAAGAGCTTGGCACAAAATACTCTGTCATTGGCTTATTGCACCCACACACCGCACTCAGACTCTATCACAGGGTGTGTGACAGCTGGACACTACCGTGACTTATTCATACTAGTAGTACAGGGATTGTACTGACATTTTGGACCGGTGTTCACACTTCAAGGGACAGAACAAAACAAACGAGAACAAAAGTGCGTCTGTTGGAGAACATGACATGTAGGACTGTGTTTCTTCTTGCATGGCTGAAACCTGACACACACACACACACACACACACACACACACACACACAGCTGGACTGACACTGGTCAGAAGTCCACTGACCAAACTGAGTGATAGTGACTGGACCTTTCAATCCAAAACAAACTTGATCCCAGAAACAGACATCAGTCTTTTGTGTTCCTGATGGGAACAAGAAAAATGCCCTGCTGTTTCTCGAGCATTCATTGAATTTGAGAAAAGAAAACAAAATAAAGCAACCAAACGATCCGAAAATGACAACAATCAGTCAACGACACATTGGAAGCAGCATCTGCGGACATCTACGGTCATTTTATTTCCACAAACACAAACACAAAGTAACTTTTAACTGTACATTTTATTTTCAATGGAAAGAAGGTATTGATTGATCTGGAAGTTTGTTAATCCAGCCTGAAGGTGTTCACTTTTGTTTCACATCATGATGTGTGACCTATCTCCATATCTCCCCTTTGTTCTATTTTCTTTGGTTTGGAATAACACAGCACTTCTTTGGCCACACCCTCCATTTTACACTTGCACAGAGCTTCTCCCAGAGTCACCCAGGCCACATGGTCATCCTCCTGGGTTTTGTGCCAAGACAAAAGCACATAATATGCAGCTTGAGTGATACTTTTGCAGTCATAGACCTGAGCCTTGATTTCAGCGGCTGGAACTTGTAGAAATATGCCCAATCTGGTGACATCTCTGTCAGTGCTGAGAAAGTCAGACACATGGAAGAGGTCCAAGTCCTGAAGCTTTCTCTGCAAGCAAATCAGAGTTTTGAAGTGTCTGTTTCCTTTGATATATGACATGTCAAATGTTGTGTGAAACAAGCAATCTTGATGAGGTTTCAAGGGAAAGGAAACTGCAAGGAGAGGCACAACAAATCAGATTCTATCTCACCAGATGCTGTTCTGCTACAACATTTGTTGAGCTGCTGCTGATGGGAGTTGGAACAAAATGCATTGTGCTCTGGGACTCCCTGGTGAAAGGACCAGCCAGCAATTTCCACATTCTGAAAGCATAAACAAGAATGCATCCCTCTTTCTGAGGGCTTGTTTTGGCAAATAGATTCAGACAGTGTGTTCCTGTAAATATTTGTCACAGACAAAAAAATACAAACTTCTGGAGGCCCATTTTGAACTTCTTCCGAGATTTGTACAAGATGAAACCAAGAACCACAAAAATAATGGTCCTGTTTGCTTTCACAAAAGTCCAACACTTCATCCAGAACCCTACAATTTCAAAAGCGTCATCTGAAGACAATGCAAAATTCTGTGGTGTGCAATTGATAATTTTTTCTGTTTAGCAGTGGACAAAAAACCTGTTTTACCTGGTTTATCATCAATACTCTTTGTTGTTGTTTTCTTTGCATTCAAAAGTGACATTGTTGGCAACGCTGTCAAAAAATCAACAACAAAAACATTTTTGATTGAACACAGGCTGCATTTTGTCTAGCTTTTGGCATCATGCAGCAAGTATGAAAAGGAAAACAACAAAATGTTTGTTGATTTCGTAAATGTTGTTTCAAGCTTGTACACAAACCTTTCTCTTGTTCAGTGAGATCAACATTGTTCCATGTGATGGCTGTGTTCACACATGTGGGTGCAGTGTCATTGGACATAATGGTAGGACCTTCATCTTCAAAAGCTATCTTCTTTTTTTCCAACTTATCCAAGAGTCCTTTTCCCCCAGCTTCAACCAAAGAAGTCTTCTGTCACAAATCAGCGGGTTTCTGCCCAGAGCCACTGATAAGTTTGTTGGGTGTGCATTTCCAAAAACATTTTTTGAGAGAGTTGTCAACTTGTTCCTAACTACACTGAGGTAACATAGATTTTCGTGGGGAAAACTATTTTCCTCAATGTGAGTGATGAAGTTGTTTCTAGTTTCATCATGTGAATAAATGTTCCAGACTTGATTGTGTTGAGGTAGTTTTGATCAAGGCTCAATCTTTTTTAAATTGGGCAAGTGTCCCCAATTGTCTGCACTCACTTGTGTCAGTTTGTTGTGGGACAGTTCCAGCTCTGCAAGGTTGGTGACGTGTGAGAAAGCTTGAGGACTGAGATCAGTGATGATGTTTGTGTCAAGATACAACATCTGCAAATTGTCAAGTCCTTCCCACATGTCACTCCTCACTTGAGTCAATGAGTTGTAGCTGAGATAAAGCCAAAAACATTGATTGAGGTGTATGAAGGATCTTGGTTGAATGCTGTTGATGTATTGTCAGAAATATCCAATTTTAGTGTTGCAGCCAGTCCTTTGAATGTATCCCTCCTCACTCGAGTCAGATTGTTGGAAGCCAGTACCAGTTCACTGCAATGTTTGAGGTCTATGAATGCTCCAGCTTCAATGACGGAGATGAAGTTGTCATTCAAATACAAAGTTTCCAGTTTGTTCAGCTTCTCCCACATGTCACGTCGAATTGTGGTCAGCTTGTTGGAGGATAGGTCAAGCCATTTACATTGGGTGAGATAGGAAAATGCTCCAGGCTCAATATTGGCGATCAAATTGTACTTCAGAAAGAACCGTCGCAGTTTTACCAATCCCTGCCACATGTGTTTCCTCACTTTGGTCAACTTGTTATCACTGAGCTTTAGACTCTCACACTGGTTCAGGTGCGAAAAGGCTCCGGGGCCGATGTCAGCAATTAAGTTGATTTCCAGGTGAACATTAATCGTGTCAGCAGGAATGTCAGAGGGAATTTGATCCAGACCAGAATCCACTTTGTGATAACTACCAGGCAGCCGAACATTTTGTGAGTGGCAGGAGTAAATGAGCATCATGCCTGGAAGGGAACACCAATATCCTTTGTTGTCTACATTCTATTGAATCAGTTGCACAAACATCCCAAGGAACCTCGCGTCACCTCTTATTGGTCCCTTATCACCTTATCTCTCCTGGAGGACTCTTCACCATCAAGGATGCATTGTGTTCGTCACATACACCAACACTCATGTGCTGATAAGGGGTGTTTGTTGTCAGCAGGGTCAGTACAAGGCCTGTTTCACAGGGAAGTCGTCAAGCATTCTGTCCAACGTTACTCATAAAAAGTAGACATGATATTGAGGAGGTTCAGTTGAGCTTTTGACGTGCGACGTGGCATTACAGGCTAGAAATCAGTTGTGCTCTTCTTTAAGTTTTAAATACAGTGTTCAATTTATCAGAGACAAACACCCAGATGAAAATAGTTTCTGTTTCACAGAACCATTCTGTCTGTGGTCTGAACCAGGTATGTGGAGCCACAAAGAACAAAGGAAATTCAGCACAGATTTTCCAGAGTGAAATGCCAAGTACCCTGCCTGTTGTGCAATCTGTTTTCTTCAGGGGTAACTTTTTGAAGTATCATGCCTGTTGTAGAATCTGTTTTGCCTGTTTCTGAGCAGATGGGAAGTGTCCAAGCCGCAGAGATTAGTTTTTCCTGAGAACATGCCCCCTGGTCCCTAAATGTGACAGGTGACAGCACCATGATGTTTGGGCCTCAGCTGGATGGCTTGGGTGGAATCTTCAAAGCACACTGTTGGACAGTTGATTCATTCCAAAATACAAAGTGGTCATGCTGGAGAAGAAGTCATGTCATGAGGACCAAACCAGATCACCATGGCCTCTGTGATCTGATTGGTTCCTGAAAATTCATGATGATTTCCCGTGTCTGGGAGGCAGAGGCATCCTTCTCAGTTCTGATTTGAGTCATGCATGGGTGAGGCCTATCAGTGTCACACCAACCATCACAAACCAGATGAGAAAAGCTCTCCTCTGGTGGATTCTAGTCTTTGCCCTTTCAAACTTGGCCACCCAGACATTGTGGTTTTGGCTGGGCAGCTTTTGTGGAGACAAACTGAGAACCCCAGAAAATGTTTTGCTGTTCACTGGGGGAAAACAATGGAAAGAAACTATATCTCTCAGAGCAGAACACAGAACAAAGAAAACTTTCTTCCTGCTTGAGAACCACACACATGAGCACACACACACCAGGAAATCGTACCACATGAGCACACACACACTCCAAGATGAGCATTCACAAACATCACACAAACTTACATCAACACACACACTTGCAGATTCACCAAAAAATTTGAGTTTATTCAGAATCAACATTGCTGTGAATTTTTTCTGTGCAATACAAACAATACCTGCTCACTGTTCTGTTTTGTGTCTCCTTTCTGTTGGGTGATGGGTTATTGTTTGATGTCACAGAAGAAAAAAAGTACAAACCTGTGTAATCAACATTGCATTGAAGCAGTGAGAATTTGTTCGTTTGTTGCTTCAGATCCGATGAACTGTGACCAAAAGCCTTGTGCAAACAATGGAGCGTGCACTGATGGTACTTCTCCTGGAGAATACACCTGCACTTGTGCTGAGGGTTACACTGGAGTTCACTGCAAGTCAGAGACAGATGAGTGTGATCCCAACCCGTGTAAACACACAACAGCCACTGCACTGATGGCCACCTCTCCCACACATGTGAATGCATCACTGGAACATCTGGTACAGACTGTGGGGTTGTGGGTGAGTAGCCATGCATTTGAAAGGAAGCAGAAGAACAAATAGCTCCATGGAGCTCAGGGTGATTTGAGAGGCCACCGAAACACAAGCAACCGAAACGCAGTGACCAAAATGCAGTGACTGAAATGCATCAACTAGATTTACAAATTAACCTTTTTGCTAAATTTTTCTGTTATTTTTATCTGTTAGAATGCACCCAAATCTGGTTAAATCAAATGAAACAAAAAATTTGTCATCAAACTATCCTTGGTCTGTGTCAAAAAGACCCAAAAGATCCAAATTTGAGATTTATCTTGGCTACAAAACTGGTGTGCACATATTTGATGGACATTGCAGGTAGGTGTTTTGATTCTGGTCACCACATTTCAGTTGCTCTCTGAGTGCCCTTCAACAGCACAACCTCCTCAAATCACCTCAAATCATTTGGAATCACAACTTCACAATTTGTGTGTTTTCCTTCCTTCGGACAGAAAAGAATCTTTGACGAAATGAAGGACTCTTGCTTCACCACTCTCTCTCTCCTTCCTTCGCTCTCTCTCTCTCTCTCTCTCTCTCTCTCTCTCTCTCTCACTCTGAGACTCACACAAACACTCTCAAAAACTCTCACTAACAGAGAGAGTATATCGCTGATTGATCTCTAAAAAACTCTGTGGGTG
>JAAUXT010061508.1_pt1 | contig 10382 bp, 6 predicted proteins | sample 7278171 | NCBI WGS metagenome assembly JAAUXT01 (sample SAMN14350112, study PRJNA611818) | marine sediment metagenome | isolation source: surface marine sediment (1.8m) | place: French Polynesia: Moorea | collected 2018-08 | reverse complement strand
TCTCTAAGAGAGACCCTCGGGTGGTGCAAGCCGTCGTGAGATACTTCTCTTTGGGGCTGCTGCCCCACAACATTTTTAACAGGCTCATCTGGCGCCTGGCACACGACCAATAGGTAAGTGGTACCCATGTCACTCCACATAGATCTAGACCCAGCTCCACGTTGACACTTTTGGTCCAAAAACCCAACGAGTCCGATCAGATCTGACCTGTGCGAATTTTCCCCGCATAGACACCATGTTGCCGATGACTTGTCCCACCTGAGGTCAAATTCTTCCATTTTTTGCTCGGTCTGGATGTGAACCACTCCAGATGGACTGAGGACACGAACTTCAAAGCATGTCTGCGTGCCGTGAATTTGATCTTCGGTGATGCGAGTGCAATTCAGGAACTTTCTGGTGGTGTTGCCGTGGAGAAAGTCAACTTTGGCTCCGCTGCCGCCTCGGTGCAACAGCTGTGCACAAGGGAGCCGCATCTCTACATCAATTCACTCGGCAGATTGTCGTTAATTGTTCCGTAATGAAGCTCCACCCAATAATTTTCGCTGTCAACAGGTACGCAACATCAAGTGGATGAAACGTCTTGATTAATTGCAGAATGACCAGAATGAGAGAGAGAGAGAGGACGTTTCCGACCAAACACATCGCTGGAGTGGAAATGAGCGAGATTAGGGAGGTGGTTGCACGTAAAACTCAACAGAACCCTTTTGCTTACAGATCATGTGACGGAATTGAAGGTCGCACAACTGAAGGTGAAGGAGCTCCAGCAGCTGTGCGCCTCACACAAGGCAGAGGTTTGTTGAATTTCGTTTGAGGCTGATCCCAATGTTGGCGGTTCGGTTCCCAGAAAAAACGTGTTGTGTGTCGACAAATTGCATAACAGGAGGCATCCCACGTAAATCCTGAAGGCGACACAACATTCTTTACCGAACCACAGCATTTGGGTCACCCTGTTTCCGTTTACGCACAAATCCACGGGCGACGAATCAACTTTGGCCCCGTAAACTTGTCCAGAGACGCTGTGCATCAAATGTGCCACGTACGAGGCTTGTCTCCTTTCTGTCGCCGGTCTGCGCGATCTTCATGTCCTTATGAACATGCCTTGTAGTGATATCACAAACGATCAGTTTGGTATCTCAGAAGAGACTGGCTTCTGAGGTGGGAATCTCCCTATTTATTGAGTCCTTTGACACCATCTAGTAGTGGTGGTTCTAACAGTCAGGTGTGTCATACCACATTCCTGTCCCACTAGGGGGTGCTAGCCTTAGCAGCCATTTTTAATATATACACACAATTTTATAATTGTTCATAAACATGGACAGCCAAACATAGCAATTTGCTATCAAATAACACTGTTTTTGCTGGCTCTGGCTATTCCCTCTCCCCTTGGAGCCCAAAAGTAGGTCATGTGACTGGAATTTCACTCTTTCTCTTTCCAAGATGGACCTTCAGAATTTGGAAGCATGGTCTTGTGTAAAACAGGCAATAGTTTGATTTATCTTGCATGAATCAAGGAGATTGGGTATTCCGCTGACTGATCAGAGTCATTCAATCAATGATCAATCATTTCAACAGACAGGCTCCTCTACAAAATCACTGCTTCAATGGAATTGTCATCCAGTTTGCCCAGGGTTGTCCGAACCCCAACCAATGAGGTTAGCTCCGGTGGTTCTCTCAGTTCTGGTCACTCAACACCAGACGATAGAAATAATGAAAGTCAAATACCTTCCTCATGTTTGAAAGACATCGCGCAGACCAGCGGCAGAAAGGAGACAAGCCTCGTCCACAGGTGCGTCCGAAGGAGCGAGCCTGTGTTGTGCAATGGCAACCAGGAACGGGAGTTGGGACTTCCTCATGAGATTTGCCCTTCCCCCTTCAGTTGGACCTACCTCATGCTCAGGCAGGTCCTACCTGGGAGTAGGCCTGCCAAAAAAGTACCGGAGGTCCTACTCCTCCTTACAACGCGCTTGACAAGCGCGGTTGGCTGAAAGACATCCTCACGCGCGCTTGGTGCAATCACGTTTGGTTTGTGTGTGCAAGTGCACTGTATCGGGGAAAGGTCTGGCATGGGCACTCTGCTGGGCCCCCTCTAGAATGTTCCCTGTATTTACAGAATGAGCGTCTTCAGAAGCTGAATGATGAACTGGCGGAGAAACTTGAAGCTTCAGAGCTGCAGCTGAGCACAGTATCCAACTCTTATCGTGCTCAACTCAACCTCAGAGAGGTAGGCGCCTCTTCACGAACCTGGTGACCGCACGAGATACGTTAGTCTCTGGGACCTGCTGTCCTCATATAGTTCACTTGGAAGGCCCAGATTATCAGGCAAAACTTGGTCGGGACACAAAGACCTTGGTTTATCCCATGGAGTCTTTCTTCTTCCCAGTTTTGTTGGGCCAACTCAACCAAATTTTCAAATTTTTCTAAAATTTCCTCAAATGATTTTGGTGAAGTTTTGCGATGGTTGAGTTCCCCCCCCCCGGGGGGTAGCAACCATTGGGTTACTCCCTGGGGGTAACTCAACCGTGGCATAGCACTGTGGCCATGCGAGAAACTGACTGGCCCGAAGCAGACCGCGCGCTTTTCAGGCGCTAGCCTTCTTGTGGTTTTTGATACAATTGCAAAGTAATTTCATGCAGAAAGTTGAAATTTCAACACAACTTATGAGATCGCAATTGAAATCTGGACACTGGTTGTTTGGCAGGATGAGGTGAAGGCGCTGAAGCAGCAACAGAACGAGTGGCTCGACTCGCAGCGGAGCAGCAGCCTCGACCCCGCCGCGCCCAACCTCCACCAGCACTCAGGTCAGTGCCGCAGGCAGGGCCACGTCATCTGGGGACTTCGCGGGTTGTTGCGGCAATCGCAGGTGTCATGGTTGTGAGTTCATTGCAGTGATTTCGTAGCAAAACGACTTCTGGTTTGTCCTTGGAGTGTGATTCAGGCTTCGAGTACAGCCGCATGGTCCGTCGCACATGTCTGATGTTGGCGCAGGTTCATCTGTGATGCAGAATGAAACTGTTTCGAGTCGCGATACCACATTCGTGGGCGATACATGTCCTTGGAGTTTGTTAGTGCACACACATACACACACACACACACACACACACACACACACACACACAGTGATGTGATGCAGCTGCCGGTCTGATTTGTGGCCACACAGTTTTCACTGAGAACGAGGCCTCTTTGTCTGCACAGACTGGTCAAAAATAACTGATCAAACTCGTGCAAGCCCGAGCATAACCGTTGATCACGCGATTGCGGAAAGTTGGGTACAGTCCAGCTGCTGTCCTGGATTCTCGTGTGCGAAATCTTGTCAGTCATCACAAAAGGGGGGCCCTTTGTTCGTGTTCTCTGTCTTCCAGTGGTTGAGTTGAGTGACGCGCTTTGGGCTGATAAGGCCCCACAGCGAGAAGGCTTTGGTTCGTGGTTCGGTGTGTTGACAGACCACTCAACGAGATGGGTTATTTCGCTCGGATTCGTTTTACGACACTTTGTATTCCTCTCGAGTTTTGCAATAAATGTCGAGCAGTCGTCTGGGTGGGCACCAGCGATGCCGAGGGTTTGGACCTGTTCCTTGCGCTGCTGTCCTCCTTTCCAGCTTGATGTTGATGCTCTGTTTTCAAGGCAACGGTTTGTGGGTGGCGTCCGCGCCACACCGTCGGTATCGTTCGTTTTCATGACTGTGTCGCTCTGTGCACGACCAGTCCCCACCCCCCTTATTCTCAGAAATTTGGCCAAATCTGGAATCTGGCAAGGAACTTCCCTTCTCCATCCCAGACCCCCGCAAAATCTGAAATTGGCAGGGTTTCTTGCAGACAAAACCTCACCCAACACTCGACACCTGTAGTGTTCCCAGCGTTCTGCTGCGCGACCAACGCAACACAACACGTTTTGCGAGCAGTCCATTTGAATTCAAAATTGTATTCCAGATTTATCAGTTCTTTCAACTGCCACTTCTTGTCAAGAACGCTTGAGGAAACGGTAAAGATAGCAACGGGGTGCTGAAGGTCAAGAGAACAGGAAGTTGTCAGTGGTGAAAGATGCTTGTGGTCAGTCAATTCGCACGTCGAATGTCACAATGGTCGTCACGCCAAGCAAATCCGTGTTGTGGGGAAAGAAGTGCAAGATTAATTTCGAACAAGGGTCGAGTTGTATCTTCTCATACACCGACACTTGGAATGAGGGTTTCTCTGCGAACCGTCTGCAAACGTGCAATGGCCAAGGGCGCTCCAGCAAGTTGGCTAACCAATGCGGGTGGTTTACTCGTCAGCTTGTCGCAAATTTCCCGGTTTTGAATCACGCTTGCCTGTTCGTTATTTCAGGTGAGTTGACCTGCATTTGTGACGCAGTGATAAAAGTGAGAGTGGCATGGTTTGTCAACAGCCGAAATCTTGGTTCGTGCTGAATTTGGAAGAAAGACTTGTTTGATTGGCTTATCAGAAATCTGATTCGAAGGAAAGTGAGTGCGAAGAAGGAAAATTTGGCCGCGGAGCCGTAGTGTGTTGCTCTGGTGCCCAAGCCTCAGGTTTCAATGTTGAGTAACCAACGCCAACCCCCGTCCCCACCAAATGTCATGCGACTGGGGTTGGGTTGGGGGAGGGAAACCCAACATTTGAAAAATATGTTGATGTCAAGTGACATCAAAACTTTTCAGTGTTAGGTGAGCCCCCCCCCCCCCTCCCCCGTCACCCAACAGGAACAAAATTGTTGGGGTCACTAGCAATTGTCCTCGTTTGGTTCTGACGAAATTTTCGTCTGTGCTGCAAGGATTCAATGGAGTATTTCAGAAGATTGTATCAAAGAATTCTGAACTGAACATGAATCGTTGTCGTCCGAGCGAATATTTTGCTCACGGCACTGATCACGCACTGACTCAGAATTATTTGATCCCACTGGCCAATTCATATTTGTAGCAATTGATATCCAAGCTCGGCTTTTTCCGCGTTTGAATATTGACTGGTACCTGACAGCACGAACAAACTTGTGATAAGAGATTTTCCTGTTGTGGGCTTGGCCTGAAATGTTTGACCGTGATTAGCAGGTCGAAAAGAAACTTTCAAAACCCCTTTGTTCGCGTGTGACTCGCGGCGTCGCACCTCTTCTCTGCTGCTGAGATGCGTGTGGCGACAGGTACTCTTACGAGGTGCTGGAACGCACTGGAAAACGCCACTGTGATTCGTTACGGGGGATGCCAAATGTTTCCTGCTTGCGATTTTGTCGCGAGGTACGTTGCTGCCTGAAACACCGTTGTTTCAAAGTACTGTGACTGATTGAGGCGAGAGCGGGGGGGGGGGAGGAGGTTGGACCAGCAGCAGAATGTTTCCTCACTCATGGTTGAATTGTTCTCCACAATTTTCAGAGCTGGAATCTACGAGGTTCCTACAACAAATACGCGGATTTATTTATCATGTCTGCGATTGTGTTCGATTGTTTACATTATTGCGTCAGAACCAAGGCAAATGGTCGGCAAAACTCAGTGGACAAAGGTTGACCGGAGACATGGTAAATCCACGTATTTGTTGTAAGAACCTCGTAACTTCACTGGGAGGTACAACAATAACTTTGCCTCCTTTGATGTAGTTTCCTTCCACAGCCATACAAAAAAGTCCAAAACCTAATTTTCAGTCATCTTGGAAAGTGCCTGTTAATGTTCAACCTGACGAGGCCCAGATGATGTGACTTGTTTCTAACCCACCTCACCATCCCACCTGAAGCTCTCATTCAATCAAGGACAAACATCAGTGATCACAATCACCTGGACAACACACTGCATGACAGACTTGCTTGGCTGGCTATTTTCTGCGAGGCAACTGCGAAAAGAAGGAAACATTTGAGATTCCGCCCGTTTGGCCCAGTTGTGTTGGGGGCGATTTGGAGCCCGAACGTCAGATGTACTGGCGGGTTGTCGCTCAAAGTTATGGCAGCTGGCGGAGACAGCATTTGCAAAATCAGCACCCTCCTCGTGAGTACACCAACCCCGTGGTGTTCGCAAATACTTGGATGTCGGCGGACTGTTCCCCTTCGCACGTAGCGCAAAAGAAAGCTGTCAACGCAAACGAAACAGTCAGCAATTTGGAACGTTGGTTCGCTTGCGGGGTACTTTGTGGCAAGCAAGGCGCGTTTCTTCCTTGTGTGAAAGTTGAAGTACACACAGTCCTTTCTCAAAATAGAACTTCTCAGACGTGAAAAAGCCGTATTGATAACATTGATTGGTACGTGGATTGCAGGGTTGGGATTGGCTGGAGACGAACACGACTTTGATGACGTCATCTCTTCGCAGCACTTGATAAACCGTCTGAGGAGCCAAGTCCAGCGTCTGAACGCGCAGTGTGAACACTGGAAACAAGTGGCGTCCGCCTCGGCGTCCTCCACGGCACAGGTAGGTGGGTGGGGCGCACAACTTCGGGATATGGTTACAGGGCCAAGGTCGTGGACTCGCGAGACGTTGGAGAACAAAAGAAACACTGGTCGTGCTGACCGTAGATTTTCCTAGGTGGACCAGTGCTTCAGCACACAAGTGAGTTTGCACGAATATGTTGCAGGGTAGTTTTGGTACTCCCCCCCCCTCCCAAAGTTAAGCAGCAGGATCAGGTTAAGTCGCATTCAGGACCTGACCTGGTACCTCACCTGGTTGGGAATGCCTCACCTCCGTGGTTTCACCAAAATCCGCAAGTTTCTTGTCTGACAAGTTTGTGTGGTGTAACTGCGGGCTTAATCGGCGAAGCCTTCTAGTCCGGAAAGACCTCGAAGAAAAAAGTCCCGTTTGCATGACGTGGGGACATGAAAAGTAATTGTCAATAAGGAAATTGATGGTGTTTGATTTGCCCTGTCAGGGTTGTTGGAATGGGATGAAGAATGCGACTTGGCGATAAAGTTCTGCTGAGTGCATTTGGATCATTTCATGAAGAAACAAGATCTGTGGAGCGAGAGAGAGAGAGAGAGAGAGAGAGAGAAGTGGAGAAAGAGAGGGGCGTCGCCCCGTCCTCTTGTGCCCCACCCAGCCGGGTCAGTGACTCGCTGGACGCCGAAACGATCCAGTCAGTGTGGACGGGCGCAGTCGGCGTGTCAAACCGGCGGCCCGCTCAACAAACGTTCTTCGTGGGAACGAAATTTTTCGCTTACGTTGTTTGTCCGTTCAGACTCAGCGTTTGCTCCACTTGGTGAGCGTATCCGCAAACTCCATTCGCTGTTTGGTCTCTTGCTTTTACGCCGCTTTGAGCCGGCCTGGGTGATGTATGTCTCTCTGACAACGCATGATAGATGAGTTGTTTGCTATCAACTGATAAAGCTTGAATATGTTGCGCGCATGTGTATGTGGTGCGCGGTGCGGTGCGGAGGTGCTCAGCAGCGCCGCGAAGCTCAGACACCGTGCGCATTGCCTTGGAAACACCAGTCGCGTTGGCTTCACTTTTGTGCTCGGAATGGCTATTGAAATGCACCGCGAATAGAAACCAGTCGACACTCCAGATCGGAACGTCGACGAAACGAGGAAACGTTGACTTGATTTCCTCGAACTGTCAAGTGTGACGAGAGAAAGGTAGGGAGAATTTCGTTGGCGATCTACTTTTGGCCTTTTTCACCCGCTTTCTTGCGTCTGGTTCGCTTTGTCTCTGACAGGTCAGGCCACTCCATTGTCTGTGGCCCAGATACTCGTAAAACTTGGCTCAGAATCCAGCCTTCGAAAAGTTTGTTTGCGAGAAGAGCAAATCGCTTTCGTTCACTTTTGTCGGGGACGTTCAACAGTCCATTTCTGTTTTGTGGACCACGTTTGAAAGCTGGAACTTTCCAGGTGAAGAAAATCGCGTCGGTCATCTCTTGAGGTACATGTTCAGAAGAGTGCTGATTTGTTTGATCAGTGGAAACTTCGCAAACTTTGAATGTTGACAATGCTTTGACATGAATTTAACGAGGTGCTGAGAACTGTGATGTGGCGAACAGTCTGCAGCGAAAATGGTTCAGAATTTGCAGCAAAGTGGAAAGGAGCGAAAAGCAAAGGCGACTGCCCTGCGTGCGGTCTTGAATGTCAGCTTTCTTCGTACTTTCCAGGACGGTAGCGATGGAGCGGACGGAACGAAAGCGCCTGGACGGCCACATTCGGACGAAAAGACTGGTCTTCTCAACGCCCAAGTTCAGGTACGTTTCGTTGGCCATGCTTGTTTGGCGTGCGGGTGGTTCAGAGTGCCCAGTTTTCCGTTTGACGATTGCTTCTTCTTCTGTTTTGTCTGGTGTGCGCGAATGGAAAAGCAGCTTCAATTTGGTCAGAAATGCAACGTCTCCGTGCTCGTTGCACGTTTGACACGTTTGAAAGCGGAAACCACTGGTTTGGCCGCTGGAACATTTCGCGCCAACGCAGAAAGAAAATTGAACTTGACTGATCCTTCGCGAAAGCCACTTCACCATCAAGTGAAGTATTTGATTTGTTAACGGTTTCTGTTATCTATCACTTTGTGTGTGAACCTCGTCTCTCGTAGTTCAACGCAAACCGGTGTGGATTCATTACAACCAGTGCTTCGAGTCCAGAGGAGATCCAAATCCAACATTCGTGAATTTCGGCATGTTGGTTGGTCTTTTCTCGAACACGAGCGGTGCCGAAGAACAGTGTGGCCGTCGACGTGTATTCTGCTCACTCCCGCTCAAACTCTCGAAGGCTTTGGGGGAAATGGTCCGACTCTGCTCTTGTTGACATCGTGTTCAGATATGACATGGCGGGAACTGGCACACCTGTAACATTCAAGGGTCCTCGACTGATAAGACAGACACACAGCCCGTACAATCTGCGTGTCCTCAAGGACTTGGGCAAGCATTCTCTTGGAACCATGAGGTACTTTGTACCGTGCGTGTGTGTACCCACACACGAGTAGACGAGCACACGTGTGTTGGGCAACTTCTTGGTGTTTTGTGCCCGTAAATTTTCTCGCCACTTTGAGCACTTTCACTGCGCGGTGTTTCGTGCCTTCGTCCTCCCGGTTTATCGCCAACCATCACAGCGTCGTGCTCAGGTGCTGACCCCTTCCTCCTCACCATGTTCCGGAGCCCAAGATTGGCGTCTCCAGATCAGCAGAGTTGTTCAGAATGAACTGGAAGCGAACATATGGCGAACAGTTTGTTCTGGTCTTGAAGTGTGATGGCTGGTATTATAAATGTTACCAGTAATTGCCTTTTGGACCCCAGTGTCAATATGTACTGAAGATAAACCCAGCCATTTTACATCAATATTTCAGCACAGAAATGATCGAAATGGAACCGGACACTGGTTGTGTTGCATTTGCGTTTGGGCATTGTTCGATGATCGTGCTCGATTCTCTTGGTGAAGCGAACTCTCACTCTCGCTGACACTGAGAGTGTCTGCGGCGACCTTCAGTCTCAAGTACGAACAGAACTGATGGAGTCGGCCTTGGGTGCCTCCTCCTCTCGGAGGTTCCAGGTCAACGAATCGACTGCGCAGTTCCCAAGTTGAACCAACCAACGAGCCTTGTGCTTTGTCGTCTTATCTGAGTCTTTTTACGTGGACCGTTTGTGGATTGCTGTCCACACAATGAATCACGATGATCAACAGTGATTCGTCATCAGTCGAGTTCACTCCTGAGTTGCTGTGGTGACCACGCGTGTGCCGATTGATACGGTCTCCAGGAAACGGGGAAAAAACGCGCGGCGATTGGCGTTGGTGCGTTCAAGCTGCGGCAAGTTCACTTGAAACGACTTTTTGGCTCGACGGCAGAAGACACGGATCTCACACTCGGTGCTGTTTGAGAAGTCGTATTTCGCACCACGCCAGACAATAAAAATTCTTAACAGTTGGGTTTACGAAACTGGAGTGAAATTTTTGGCCCCGAAGCGTGCTGACATTGGCTTTGTCGCATATTTTTGTTGATGAAAGCAACTTTACTTCGCTGCTTTACCTCCCTACCCTGAGCGAAAACTAAATCAGTGAAGTCGTTTCACTGGGTAAATAAACTGAGCAAAAAATAGCCAAATTCACCAGCAGCTTTTGAAACGAGCAGTGACATGGTCGAACTAGGAGAAGGAATCAAGTGATTTTGGTGGTGCCAAAAGAACATTTCAGGTGTATTTAGTGTTAGTCTACCTGTGTGGAAACCTTGTCAGTTCGGACCTATCAGCAAACATAGTTCAATTTATCAGTTGTATTTTTAAACGTGTGGTCTTGAAGGGTCGTTACCACACGCTTAGTGTAATCACCAGCAGTCTGTATGTGTGTCTATCTGTCTGTGTGAATTTTTGGGGGGGAGAGAGGGTAACTCAACACGGTGAAATTTAGCCAGGATCATTTTTAGGCCATTTTAAGCATTTTTAAGCATGCGGTGCACAGGACATGCACTTAGTGTAATCACCATCAGTCTGTATGTATGTGTGTGTGTGAATTTTGC
>JAAUXT010005770.1_pt1 | contig 10382 bp, 15 predicted proteins | sample 7278171 | NCBI WGS metagenome assembly JAAUXT01 (sample SAMN14350112, study PRJNA611818) | marine sediment metagenome | isolation source: surface marine sediment (1.8m) | place: French Polynesia: Moorea | collected 2018-08 | reverse complement strand
GTGTTCAGACGGCTGCTCTTCAGCGCTCTCCAGTCCGACAGCCCCGCCCCCGCCCCCCCCCCCTCCCCCAGCCCCAGCCCCAGCGTCAGCCCCAGCCCCTCGGCCCCAGCTCCTGGCCCCCGGCTCGGCCGGTGCGATCGATCCCCGCGAGGCCCACTCTGCTACACAGCGCCTCAAATAAAGGCTTTATGTCCCCGAATCTGTGATCTCCAGCCCGCAATTTATAGTTCCGAGTCAAGTGCAGCGTAAAAGCTGCTCAATGCACGTACAAGCCCAGCGACAACGGAAAAATCAGAGGGTGAAAGCCGCTACGGTCCGTGTGCCCATCAGATAACCGCAAGCTTCCAACCGCAGAAGCAAAGCCATTGAAAAATTTATGTGGCAATCCAGGTGTGTGGGGCTCGGCGCCAACGTTTCTGAGATGGAAGCGAGAGATAGGTGGATCGTTATGGTTGTCGTGGGGCCTTATCGGGGTCCGGAATCGTGAGGAGAGAGAGAGAGAGAAGAGAGAGAGGGAGAGAGAGAGAGAGGCACACACCCCGCAGACAGACAGACAGACACAGACACAGACACAGACACACACACACACACACACACACACACACACACACACACTCAGAATGAGGAGAGAGGCGAAGGAAGACAGACAGAGGAAGAGCCGGCTCGCTTTGAGATTGTGAAGGGACGCAGCGCACACCGCCCGCAGCGTTAAACTGGCAGGACACACACCACACACCATACACGCACACCACACAAACACACACGCACACACACACACACACACACACACACACACACACACACAACGCTTCTTCTTCATTCACTCACGACACAAAGCGGTTGGAACTCAGATTCCATGGACTATTCTCCCCCGACGACAACAGAGCAAAGTTTTGTCTTATCTGTCCAATCAATCAATTGGATCCATATTGCGTGATGGAAAAGCTATGTTTGATTAATTTGCCAAAGCATATATTTGAGTATCAGCGCTTATTGTTAACATAATTAATGCATGTAATGAACGTTTTTGACTGATGGAAACCATTGTGGTGTTTGAAGCGAGTTATTGCGGTTGAAATGGCGACGTCAATACCTGCGTTGTCGAATGATTAATGGAACACATCAAAGCGAGCCGCCGCCGCGGCGCAACTTTCTTTCACAACTCGCGGCGCGGCGCGCGCGCCTTTCTTTTTTTCCAAAAGAACACTGCCTTTTTTTCTTCTTCTTGCAATGAAACACTGTCATAACAAAGCCACCTTTTTATGCGCAGTTTCCAAGGACATCAAAGCACAACAAAACTGAAAAAAGGAAAATGGCTGAGATAAGAAATTGATGAAACTCACCTGAAAAAGTTGCCTCGGTGAAGAAGGATCGGAGAAGAAGAACCAGGATCCCCAGCAGCATTGTGGCTGATGTTCCTATTCCGCTTGAGATTTGAATTGTTGACTTTCACTACGGCGCGTCTGTTTTCGTATCCGGACGCAGTGACGTTTGCTACTGATTGTCCCTTGCAAGAGTCAAAAGGCGTCTAACTCCTCAGAACAGCCACCGCCCGATTCACAGAAACATTTTCTACGGAAAACCACTCAGCAATAGATCCATCCGTGTAAAAGCGAGGCTTGTGTCCGGCGCTGCTGCCGCTGCTGCTGCGTGTTGTACAGAACTCACAGCGCCTTCCTCTCTCTGCGCAGCGCACTCAATACAAATGAAGCGGTCAAGCACAATTAGTGCGCTTTTCTGGCAAAGAGCGGTGGCGAACCCAACTTTTTCAATTGGCAGCTTCAGCGGGGTCTGTCACGCGACGTGGCTGCTCTGCTCCGCGCTGGGCTGGACTGGACTGGGCTGCAGCCCTCCATCTCTCCCTCCCCGCCGCCGTGCCGCACCGGCCGCGCGGACCCAGCCACAGTCGTCCATCGTCCCCCTTTTTTTCCTGCCTCTCGAAGCTGGACAGATCTACCCACTGGGTGACCACTGCCTACTGCTGCCGGAATGGAGAAAGAGCCTCTATATTTAGAAACAACAAATTCTTGTCGCTTGATTTAGTGTTGAATCCTCGCGTGGAGCGCGGAGGCAGATTCGTCAATGCACAGGCCCGGCTCGCGCTGAATGTGTATGTGGATACACACACAGTTTACAAAGCTGGTGTGTGTATCTATTGATGTAGCCTGGGACTGCGTTGTTCCATCAGCACCAGCGTTCCCCGCAATACCCGCAGATTTCCCATGTGCTCCATGTTCACTGCACATTAGACCCGTTTATCTCCCAAAGTTTAGTTACAGCGAATGATACATCCAATCCAATCCTCTCCAGTGGTTAAATACAGTCTGTGGAATTGAACCTGCGATGAATCATCCCTCCAGCGGAGCGTCGCTGCGTCGCTGCGGTATAAAGACGCATGATGTAGGGGCCGGCGCGGCTCCGATGCATTCGCCTGGAAAAGGAGCGTCTCTGCTACGTCTTTTTCCACGGCGCGTGGGAGAGTCGCTGGGATCGTGGCGGCGCGTTCTGCGTCGTCGTGGTCACGTGGTCACCGGCTACACGCATGCGCTGCTCAGTGCAACATGCGCCGCTTATTGCGCGTAGATCACAGCTTCACGCGTTGATGCGCAAAGCGACGAGACGATGATCCGTGTGTGGACGTTGAACAGTGGGTAAGAAACCTCGACGTTCACTGCATCCAATGCGTAGACTCCGTTGACTGTCACGTGGCCGAAACACGTGGTCAAGCAACGCCAGAACACGTTGACCCGTTGTTTCTACGCTGAATCGCAGACGGTCGTCGCTCTCATTGAAACAGAATAAATAATTCAATGGTCACTGTTTCCGTCGAGTGTCACTGGGCCATGCACGTGGCCGAATTCCGTCAGACTCCGTCTCTGCTTCTCCGTCTGCTCGCACCGTCGCTGCCCTTGTCTCATCGCATCACGTGGAGCAGGACGCGACGCACAGTCGTGCCGTATGCTGCTGCAGCGTGTACAGCTGTCGCCTCGCCGGGGCAATGTTACAATGATGGCAAAGTGGCGCTTATGAGGGCACAGGATACAGACAGCTTTTCCTTCTGCGCGACAGACAGCGAGTGAGTGAGCGAGCGAGAGAGAGGCGGCGCGGGGAGAAACAGAAGCTGCTCGTTAGGCTGCGACGCACGGCATATCTCCCGCAGCCCTGACCACTGCCTTACACGTTTGTACCGCAGACGGACGGACGGACGGAAGGCTGAGACGGAGGCAGAGATAGATGGATAGATAGAACAGCAGTCTGGTCCTCCTGAAGCCGCAGTGTTGTGCTGCTGAACAAATCCCCTCTCGTCCCCCTGGGGCTTCGGCCACTACTGCCCATTCACACGTAGAGACCAGACTAACTGCCGTGTGAGCCGGGGCGGAAATCCTCCTTGGACTGGGGGCAAAGGCCAATGCTGGCATCGGGCTCACAGCGTAGCCTGGGACCAGAAGACAGGGATCAGGGATCAATCACGGGGCCTGGGGACATGGTCTGGGGTCTGGGTCTGGCTCCAGAGCAGGAAGCTGTGCTCGGCCGTGAGTCCTTCCAACATCCGGAGCGAGGACTGGCACCAGATTGCAACCACAGGAGAGCACGAGTTCGGAACCGGGGAAAAGCAAGGGTCGGACCCGAGCGTGCAGCCGAAGGCTGAGACCGTACAGCAAAGGGAGAGGGCCTGCAATTGGCAAAGAACAAGAACCGGGACGAGAGTGTAGCAAAGGGCTGGGGCCAGGAAGGCACGTCGGGGCCGGGGCCGGGGCCGGGGCCGAGGACGGGGCGGACCCCGCGCTCTCCCGGCGGGAGGCAGCCACTAATCCCCGCAGCACGCGGGGGAGTCGAGCCGGGCCTCGCTCCGCATGTACCTCGCGTGTCATTAAGTCAAATTACAGGGAGCGGGTCAATTCGGAAGCGCGAGCTCATTTGTTCTCGCACGAGCCATGATTGCCAGAGATGAGAAAAAGATCAGTGGGGGATCGATCAGTTGTCCGGGCTGCTGCTGGTGCCCCATGTGGGACTCTGAGCCACAGGGGCTGTTTCACACTGCGTGCATCACGCGGTGCGGCCCTTTGTTCTCATTGGGTGCGGCGTCGCTTTCTGCCGGTTGGGATCGGGAAGGCTTGCACCACGTTTTTGGTGATTTGCGCCTGGTTCCCGAAGCGTACCAGGCAGCCCAAAGCACATAAGGCATCCTGGACAAGATTCTGTGGACAGCACTTTCCTATGAAGATGTTGGTTGATTGTGCTCATATTTGGTCAGTTGATTTGGTTCAGTTCAAGGATGATGCGGCAGGAGCAATTTTGTTCAAAGTTCCTTCCTTTGGAATCTTGGTTGGTGATGGGTGATAATTGGTGCAAATCATGCGACCTCCCTGGAGGTATTTTTGACGCCAACCATTGGGTACCAAATAAACTTGGATGCTGACAGTGAATTTTTGACGTTGATGTCCATTTTTGACGCCGGTGGCGCCAATTTGAAAACCAACCCCTCGACTCAACCACGTGACGCATCCGGTGTGAACCAGGCCCCCAGGCCCCGCTGACACGCAGCTCTCCACTTTCCCCTTATTACCCCTGCACGCCACAAACGCCGTGTCTCTCATCCCGACCTCCCGGGCCCTTCAAACAACGTCCCTCTCTGCGCGCACCACGCTAAATACAGTTCCAATTGCATTTGGATGATGAATGGTCCGCTTGATGCGGTACCACGTGCCATAAAACAGCGTTTAGGAGCTCTGTGTCGCACTGCGCCTGCGCACACGAGGAGCGCCTCGTTTTGGGCATTTCGCGGTCGATTAAAGGGCAATCAAACCATTAGGGACGTTCAGCCCATCCCGCCACGGTCGCTGCGTCGCTGACGTCCTCGATGATAATTTCCCGCGGCAGCTGCAGCTCCTGATGGATGACACGTTGCTCTTCGGCAACTGCAGGAAAAAAGTCTCTGGTTTCTCCGTCGTTTGGAACGGCTGGATTTCTGGTATCTTGTGATGCAGAAAGAGCGTTACATGTGACACGTGCGTCAAAGACGCACCCGCGTACAAGACGCACCCGAACAGAGGCCTTGGTTTTGTGGCACAAAATCTGTTGAAAGAATAGTAAACTCGTGCATTTACAACCTTAGACGCACCTCTTCTTCTGATGTTTTGCGTCGAAGCTGTTTCTCACAGGTGTCAATACACACGTCATGGTGTGTTTTCTCTCTGAGCGACGTTTCGCGACACGCATCGCTATGATCTCTGTCCGGTCTGCTGACCATTGTCTGTGCCTGGGATGCAAGACCCACAAAACCCTTCGTACCTGGGTCAATGGAAACGTTCCAGCTGCGTCTGGACAACCAGCTTCTATGAAAACAGGCTTCTTGAGTCGAGTCGCGTGTGTCTTATACGTACAACACTGAGGGGCTCGGACGGGCGTTGGGGGTGGCCCTTGATGCATGTGAGACCCGCACGGGTCAGATGCTGAGAGAGGAGATGGGGCCCTTCACGTGTAGACTGCGGCGGGTGAGTGAGCGTGTGCACACGGGGGTGGGGGTGGCAATTCTTTGAGGGATGAATGACCCGCATCCAGTGAATGGGGAGAATTGAGAACGCCTCCGTCACGTCTCGGCGCATGCGCGTCAAGATGTGTCGCTCAAACGGGCCCCGACTGCAAATGCACGATTCAATCCAGGGAAGTGCAGCGGCATCGGAGCCTTCAGACCCAGCTTTATTCATGGAGGAAAAGAAAAAAACGCCGTTTTACATTTACATGAATGGGAGCGGGGCTTGCTCCGCCGGTAGGGATTGATGAATCAGGCTTTAAATCAAATAGAGAATTCCACGGGAAAATATGAAGCTGTCCAGAAGAGTTATTGCTAATAGCGTGTAATGGATTAAAGTGACCATTATGAGCGGAATGGAAGCGGTGAGCGGGAGCGGGCAGAGCGGGCAGCGGGCAGCGGGCCGGGGAGCGGAGCACGGGGCCACGAGTCCGGCGGACGGTAGCGAGGTTCGGCCCGCGGTTTCGTGCACCGTGCGCGACGGAATCCGGTGCAGTCATGACCCGTGGGTCAGACGTCGTTGATAATGCTGATACTGCACGCGTGCACTCGTGTGTGTGTGTGTGTGTGTGTGTGTGTGTTGTGTGCGTCCATGTGTGTAACGTGTGTACGTGTTGTAGATCTATGTCCTGTGTGTGTGTTTCCCCTGGGTGACACCAGCCCTGGGAAGTGCCAGACATTTTCCGACCTTGGATTCAGCTGCTTATGTGCTGGTGCTCCCTCATCCCTGGTCCTGGATCCTCCCTGGACACCAACATGCGGGGCTCCAGCAGGACCCGCTCGCGCCTCCGACCTCTCCAAAGCTCATCATACAAATTTATGCAAAAACCTGTCCAGACGATTCATTTCAGATAGACGCAGAGATTTTCACACCAGACGCGCCACGCGTTGTGCAAACGATCACATGCCACGCGTGACGCAGCGAGTTGGACCCTGGCCACAAGCAGCAGCGACGGCAGAAAAGCGCAACACACACGGAATCCGTGGAAACGTGGGAGAGACACGAAAAAAACCCGCTCTGCACTCGAGCCATGATTTACAACATGAATTAGTGATCACCCAGTCAATATGCGCTGCTCCATGTAAAATCGTCCGGATTTCAAAAAGAGAGGGGGGAAGCGAAAGACAAATAGCGGGAACAGGATCTGTTTTGGCACTGGGAGAGCGGTTATGATTGAAGAGGGCTGCCTAATGCAGACGACTCCATTCCCGATGCGTTTAAACACAGACGGTTCACAATTGATCAGGGGGGTGTTGGCTGGTGACGTTTCCCCAATACGCGAGGCGTCGGCGCTCACTGGAGACGCGCGGCGCCCCAATTGCCAGATCGATGGATGGAACAGACAAGCCAAACTACAAGAATGGCATCCCATTGAACAGTTCACTATTGGTTGTTCTCTTGACATTTGGTTCTCTTTGCCACCTTCTGACAAGCGCAGCAGGTTGCGGGAGACGGGAAGGGTCAGCTTCCCAACGGTGGGGCTCCCCAACCTCCCCAACCTTCCGTTTCTGCGCAAACACCTGAAGAGACGAATAACATCCCACATCAGAGTGACGGTGAAGAAACTATGGCTTGACATAAATTTTCACGTAACAGTGACTTGAAAGACGTTTTTCCGCAGCAAAACACCGTTGGAAGCGGAAGACCCGCTTCAGCCTCACGGAAAATGAAACCAGGGGGGAGGACTCAGGATTTCCTCACCAGGGGGAGGGGCGGCATCACTCGGACAGGACTTGATTTTGCGCCACAGGGAACGGTTAGTCTCACACAGTGCGACACTGGAGGGTTGGAGGCCTTTTTTGAGGTGGGGTGACCCCAGGGCCCCCAGAATCTGCTGGGGGAACAAGGATGGGCCAACCAGTCGTCAGCTGTGGAGTGGGTCCCGGGTCATGGGTTGGGGCAAGCGCGGGCTCTTTGGGGACCTCGGGATCATCCAGTATATTGGAGGTGGGGTGACTTCATGGGACCCCTGGATCCTCCCCTGCAAACATTCCTCAATACGCATTCATCGGAGAAAATGAAGTCGTCAGCGACTCCACTGTTTGCGCTTCCACGCTATTAACTCCGCGGGCCGCAATAAAAACTTTGGCTCAGTGCAGATAAAGTTATCTTTGCTTAGAAATGGCTTCCAGGCAACTGCGCCCCAGCGTGGATCTGTAGGGAGCGTGCGGTGGAGCCGTGCAATCCGGGACTCTTCCCCATTCTCGTCACAACACCCGCATCAGGCAGTCGAGCCACGCATAGGGGCCTGGTGCACGCTGGTTGCGTCACGCGTTGCGTCTGTGCGCGCTGCGTCGTGGAGTTGACGCAGGGTACGCTGTCTCGTGTTTGAATGGAAGGGAGGACGCACCCAGCGTGACCCAGCCCCACTGCAGGATCGCACATCTGGCCCCGTTTTTTCCTTCCTTTGAAACCCGTTTTCTCCAAATTGCAATTAGCCTTGCGAGGCAGCTTTTCTCTCGGTCGCAGACGTTTGCAGTGAAATTGTAAGCGGAGTGGTTTCGCTTTGTATTCCGCGTCACTGAGAGAGCTGATGCGGCGAAAGGTTTGCGTCGCTTATTGAATCACGGGACCCGAGACTTGGGCTGCAGGTGGAACACTCCCCGTCCCGCTGCCACTGCTGTTTCAACTGCGCAGCTGCAAAAACACGCAAAAAGGAAAGAATGTAGGTTTTGCTTTGCGCAGGAAGTGGAAATGCGTTGACGGCTCTGACACAATTTTTCCTCGTTGTGAAATTGTATCAGCAAAAAGAGCCAGAAACACGAAAAAGAGAAGACAAAAGAAAAAGCTTCTGAATTGCTTTCTTTTTTGTTTGTGGTTCACAAAAATGTCAAACTTGTGTCACAAATCGAGACTTTTGGTGCTTTTTTCGCAGACTTCTTTGCACGGCGGAAAAGCAAACCTTGTGATCTCGACTCATTCTGACTTGACAAACAAGAGTGTTTCCATTCATGCAGAGGGTTCATTGCGACTTGTAGCGATGGTGCGTTGTATTCCCTGTGAGTTTTTGGGACACACACACGCACACACGCACGCACATGCACGGATACACACGTGTGCGTACGCTACGTAGCAAGGTTCTTGGGCAACAGGTCCTGAAGCCAGATTTGGATGTGCAACCTTCACGCATACAAACTGCAGGGCCACCACGGACACGGACACCATCCACGTTACAGCATTGTTCGTCGCACTGCAGAAATCAAAGCGCAGAACAACAGACGAATTCCACTGTCATGCGACACGCACGCGAGAAACCGCTTCCACAAGTACACACGGTTTCCGTGCGATTGTTCCTGGCCCGATTCCCAGCGTCTGTTTGTACATGGCGCGGTGGATCCAGGATCATAGAGGCCGCGGAGGCGAAACACAAGGAGCCCCGAATTCAACTTCGTTCGTTTTGGAGGCCAAAGATGAAAAATGATTTGTACTTGTGACACAAAATTTCCCCGGGGGACAAAGCAAATTCGCCGTGAACCAACCCCCGATTCGTGGCGGGGTGAATGTTGCGATCGTTCTCCCTAGACTCGCAGTTACAAACAGCTCGAACCTTCCCCGCCCGACCCTGGGGCCCATCCTGTTGAGTACGAGCCTCGTCCGGAAGACGGAAACCTGACCTCGCGGCACTGATTGCTGCCGAAGCACGCGGGGAGCCAGGGACAAGAGGCGAAGCCTCAGCGCGGAGACGCGGAACCTCGCCGCCCGCTGCACGTTGGGTGCGTCGTGTGTCGCGTCCCTGGAACAGATCAGCAGGCGCTGCTGCGTCAACGCAGCTCGCAGTCATTTGTGCAGCAGTGCAACCTGAGTCGGCAATCTTCACGTCAGGCTGGTGGATGGTCCATCGGATCAAGGAAATGAGATCAAGGCGGGCGTCGTTATGGGCCCGAATACCAACCCTTGAATAAATTGTGCATTTTGACACAGAATGAAGTGTTGGGGAGGGAACAATCGGTCCTCCTGGATCTGTTTCAGGAATTCCCCTCTGGATCCGCTGGATGGATTCCCCTCTGGATCCGCTGGAGGGACTCCCCCTGGATCCACTGCAGGGACGTCAATCTCTCTTCACAGCACAACAGCCCCGGGGAAGACAATCCTTTCATCTTCATTCTGTTGTCAACAATGTCATGAAAAATGCAGGAAAATGACGCTCCACTTCCAAATTCATGTTGTTTGAAATCCTTTTGTTTCCACTTTTCCTCACTCGAAAACATTGTTTTGCAAATTACATTTTACCAAGGCACCAGCTTCTTGAGGCAAGAAAATGTGAAAAGTGGGCGACGCCTGCTCACGGGGACTATTCCGTTGAGGAATGAAACACAGAAAGGCAGCAAAGAAAGACGCGAGACTGTGTTGGGGCCTTGGGCAAAAGAATGGGGTCCCACAAACTAAAACCAAACGTGGTCACCAGAGAACCGGGAGGTCTGTTTGTGTTGCAGGCTCCTTGCACGACACGCTGCTCGATAAAACCCAAGAGGGTCCAGCCCACACCTGGAAGCTCCACCCCACCCAGACAGGGTCAACCCCACACACTGAAGGGTCCACCCAACGCCTGAAAGGTCCATCTTGGACCTGAAGGTCTCACCCAACACCTGGAGGTCTCACCCAACACCTGGAGGTCTCACCCAACACCTGGAGGTCTAACCCCACACCTGGAGGTCTCACCCAACACCTGAAGGTCTCACCCCACACCTGGAGGTCTCACCCAACACCTGGAGGTCTCACCCAACACCTGGAGGTCACACCCAACACCTGGAGGTCTCACCCAACACCTGGAGGTCTCACCCAACACCTGGAGGTCTCACCCAACACCTGGAGGTCTCACCCAACACCTGTGGGTCTCACCCAACACCT
>JAAUXT010000346.1_pt1 | contig 10384 bp, 7 predicted proteins | sample 7278171 | NCBI WGS metagenome assembly JAAUXT01 (sample SAMN14350112, study PRJNA611818) | marine sediment metagenome | isolation source: surface marine sediment (1.8m) | place: French Polynesia: Moorea | collected 2018-08 | reverse complement strand
GGGACACCTTGCCTGAGATGCCATATATGCTTGTATACATTGATGGACCATGTGGACCAATTGTCCCAGGCCAGCACCAATAGCCACCAATTGGCCCATACAGAACAGGACAGGATGGGACAGGACAGGATGGGATGGGACAGGACAAGTGGGACACCTTGCCTGAGATGCCATATATGCTTGTATACATTGATGGACCATGTAGACCAATTGTCCCAGGCCAGCACCAATAGCCACCAATTGACCCCTACAGGGGGGGGTGATGTATGGGACACAGGACACAGGATATGGGACAAAATGGGACACCTTCGAGGAGTTGGCATATATACGGAAAATTTTGTTGGCACTACCACTAAGTGCTCTTCCCTTTAGGGACTTCGCACAACAATACAAGCCGCGCGCGCTAAAAACTCGGAAATTGGTCACCCCATACCCGAACCACGCGTCAGAAAGTTCGTTCCTCGAACACAAAACTCCTATAAGTTTGTGGGCAATCAAACTTGGTGGTGGGAGAACAAAGGACTTTCTCAGACATGAATTCATGTTTCTTTTCTCGGTGTGTTGGAGAAGACGTCCAAGTTTCGTTTGTGAAACTTCTTGCCATTTTTCACGAACACACGGAAACGACAAGAAAAACACTTCTTTGTTTATTGACAAACCACATGTCACCAGCATGTGAAAACTGAACAGAATTTCTGAACGTTCCGAACGGTCGTCGAGTGTTGATGGCCAAATGTTGGCAACAAAATGACTGCGTCTGCAAGAGTTGCACAGCAGCACAAAACAAAGCCCAGGAATGTTGCAGCTTCAACAAAAATGTGAGTTGAATTTGACAGTACTTGTAAATCGACAACTGCACAATGCCAGGTTTCAAAGTTGAACCAAGGCAGATTTTCAACATTTTTGTCACAATCTGAATGGGAAAATGACCAAGTTTTGTGGCACATGTCAGCATTTTAATGCCCACTAGCGTAGCAACAATACATCACGTTACCAAACGAGACCGAGATTGAGTTGACAAGCATTTATCCTAAACACACATCACTGGACATTTTGCTTTCAATTTGGTCTGCAACATACAGGTATACGAAAAGAATACTCGTACTTGAAGCCTAAAATCTATGGCCAATACGTGTTTCTTGAAATTGTTGCAACCGTGACAAACAACTACTCAAATGACTTGGGCACTTTGCCTGGTCACAGCAGCACTTAACTTGCACCTCAACAACGGACTATAATTTGACAGAACAATGGCACCTTTACCGAGTTTCAGTGTGTGGCTTTTGCATCAAATCTTTGAAACCCAATGCCGGAATTCATTTCTTGGGTTGGATGTCTTCAACGTTCGAAGCACGACTCTCGCCCAACACCCGCCCACGAAGATCTATGAAGTTGACATTTGCCACGAACACCGAAGATCCACCAGAGACGTGTTCCACTCACGAAACGAACCGAGTGCTGTGCACGATGAGGAGATGGAATGGCGCAGGTTCCCTTGACCTCACCGAACTTTGCGAGCTCGTTTCAGCGAAATCACGACATTTTTGTGTGAAATGCAGCCGATAAAGCAAAACCATTGGGACAGTTCACCACAAGGTGAATTACATGGGAACGTTTCATGAAACTCAAAGTCCAGTGCACCATGGAATGACGGGAGGATGGGTTCAGTATGCAGAGGAGTTCATGAATGAAGTTCCCTCAGCAAGTTCGGAGAGGCTCCTTTTCGAGAGATTCTCTCATGAACATTGAAACACAAAATGCATGAACAGAAATTTTCAGTGCTCACGTGCACGCGCAAGAACAGGACGAACTGAACGCAGCTCTCCAAAAACGATGTATGAATGATAGGAATTGCACAAACCAACACAAGACTTACCTCTTGTAAGATTGTCAGTGTCGTTACCTCTCGAGTAAAAATTCGCATCACAAGGTTTATCACCCCAGATGTAAGCGACAATACCTGGACACTGACGTTCTGGACCAATATCACACGAACTCCAAGAGCTCATCTCTTCAGCATGACACCACATCAGCATTCTCTCGTTCGTCACAATTTGCACACACCTTCTTCCATTGTACTCGTACATTTGTGGCGGGTGATGCTGAAGACTGTTGTCGATTTGAAACACGGAAGATTGGGCGGTGGCACACAGAGAGCAAGGGTCTCAAATGTTCACTTTTTTCAAGTCGCTTCCTTGCGTGTTCATGTTTGCTGCGTGCAGGCTGTGGTTTTTGATGCGTACTGTGTGTCAGGCCCGTTAATTTTCGCACCGGTTGATTTTCGCTTTCAAGTTTGTACGACAATGTGGCAGGTCATTCTTCTGCCAGAAAAGTTTTGCAAAACGTCTCACATTGTTCAGAGCAGAATCACTCAAAGCGATCTGCAACACAGAAACATTACGAGTTCGTACAACACTCTCCTTCTTCAACGATTCGTCACCATGTGCACAAACAGGTGCAACGTCTTGACGGCCCGTTTCGTTTGTTGTGAGTAAATGTGCTTGCCACACAAGATCAATCAAAAGCATTTGCTCGGTTTCGATTTGAGATCGTATACCTTACGTGCATATCAGCGAAAAAAAAAGAAAAAAAAAAGTCAAAAACCAAACACACACACATACTCACACACGCAAACCACAAAAAAGCAACACAAAACAAACAAAAAAGAACAATTCTCTCAGGTCAGACTTTCAAGTAGAGCATCAGCCGCAAACCACGCAAACTTGGGCACACTTTTTGAGTTGATTTTTGGGGGGTCATGTACCTTCGAAGTGGCCTCAACACACTTTGATGGCAACCATCTTGAACGGCCTACTTTTCACAAAACTATCCAATTTTGCTGCAATGAAGTTTGAGCACACTTGATTTGAGGGGGGTTACTTTTGAAGTGGCCAGAAATGGCATTTTCAAACAAATTCCAAGATGACCCCTGATCATCTGATCTTCTTTTTTGACAACAAAAAGTTGTTCAGAGTGACCACAGGAATAACTGCTGCAAGTTTGAATGTTCTGTATGTGAACATTCCAAAGCTACAGCCTGGTTTAGTACTCAAGGGGCAAGTGAACTGGGGTTTAGCAGCCATAGGTGTTCACCTGGATGACCTATTCTGTGGTAGCATTTGGGGCAATTCCACGACCCTTTCATCTGGAAAGTTTGAACATCCTGCACACAATCATTCCAATGTTCTAGCCCATGGCAGTTTTGTTGGCCAGTTTTGTCATCCCGGTGGCGGGGGGCGAACGAAACCGGCGGATACAGACAAACTCACACGTACCAAGGATACAAGGGCAAACCAGAAACAGCTGATAACAATCCACAGTAAAGCGGTCCACCGATGAACAACGCTCCAAAAGCAAAACTGCTGTTTTACGCTGTGGCTTCACGCTTACCAAAGGCGACGTTTGTGCAGGGTAGATTCGTCTGGGAATGGTAAATTTGCCACAACCTGTCTGGGCAGAAACCGACAGTTGGTAAGCTGGGGGATACAAACACACTTGACATCATAAAAGGAACTTTTTTGCCCACTCGACAAATGCAGCTGCAGTTGGACTGCATAATGCAAACTGCAGTGCCATGCATGGTCACTCACTCAACCTTCGCGCAGTAGATCTAATTCTCCGATTCGTAGTTCTGTAAGATCACAGCTTGGTAAAAAACATACCACATGAAAGACTAGATCGACAGTCGTCCCGTTCAAAATGTTATCCGCTCGAACACGTCGAATCCAATTTAGTGTTCGCAACACAAACAAAGATTTGCAAGACTTTCCAGTCGCAGTTCTTTGGAACCAGCGGATTCACACAAAGTTCTGTTCTTTTCGCGCCTTGGTGTCATGCATCCTGACGGTTTTTAACATTGGCATTTTCCAAATTGACAAACCTGTTTTCCCTTCTCCGCACGAGTAACATGTGCAACAATGGTATTGTCTCAACTGAAAGGGTCTTGTCCAATTTGACAGGGTGTCTGTTGCGACCAAATTCCAGCAGGCGGAAGCATTTGAACACAGATCCTTCAAATTTGAAAATTCGGCAGCCAAACACGTTTTCGCAGGCATGAATGGGTAGAATTTCCATTTGTGAGATTCTTTTTGAAGGAGCACAACACTTGATTTGTATCAAGCAAATCAGGGAAAAACCCTCTTAAGTCAACGTAAGGAAGACGTTTCGCATTCGACAATTTGTATTTGTGCTGCAATGTGTGTGTGTGTGTGTGTGTGTGTGTGTGTGTGTGTGTGTGCAAGTTTAACTCGTGCGGGAAAGCTCAGTCATCTGATCAAGGGCCCTGCAAATCGAACCTGTTCCGCGGCTGGGTCCCAAGGAGCCACAATCATATCACAAGCGCTTGGCGCCTTTCTTCTTTGCATTGCTCTTGCTGTACGATAGACTTGTCAATGCGTCCGAACACCCTTTCTGAAATTGTCCTTGCATGAAGCAGGAATTAAAACTGTGTCAAAACTGTGTGTGAGCACATGTCAAAAATTTCACCGTTCAACACATCAATAACACTGATACAGGAAATGGATCTACCAAGGACCAAAAACTCGTTGCTGATGTATTTGGCATCAGTGCACATTCATCATTAGAAATCAACCCAAGCAATTCGTTGCAATCAGGTACTGACGCAAATTCTTCAGATCTTCTACAAGAACGGTGAAGTGACGGCGCCCCACACAACGCACCTGCTTCTTTGTCTGGCCGCGTCGGTTCTAGCTGCACCCGCATTCCTCTACGACCATCTCATTGAGATCGGCCTTCATGATGTTCCCCGACTCGTCCAGATACAGCATCGAGATGGCCGTGAGTTTAGTGGGCGAGCAGCACATGGACAGCTCTTCGCGCCGGGCGGCGTCCGTCTCGAACTTGGCCATGTGCTGCAGCACGGTTGAGTGGTGGTGCGCGCCGTACTGCACTCCTGGAAAACACAGCCACGCCAATGGTGGCAAAAAATTGTCTGCCAGCTCCAGTCAGATGTTTGTTGCGGACCACCTGTGCAACCCAGATTTGCACACGTTCTCTATTGTTGCCTCAGTCTTTAGAGAAATGTGTGTCCGAAAATACGTGCATGTGTGTGTGCGTGTGTGTGTGATTGTTGACAAACGTACCTTGACAGGTTCCTTTGCAGTAGTGCGCATCGTACCATTCGGGCTGCATGACCCAGTCGTCCCAACCGATCTCGGCGAAGTTGACACGCAGCGTGTCGCGGCAGCACTGTTTCTGATCTGCTTCGCAGTCGTTGCGCGTCGATCGGCGCGTGCGGCGTCGCGCCTTTCCCATCCTGGAGCACAAGTTATTTGTCGTGCCAGGGCGCTCAACAGAGATCGCGCAAGAATGGCAATGACTTTGCTTTGAGCGCAGTTGTCTGGAGAAACTTCTTGTCCACAGGATCATTGTTGGAACGCAGTCTGAACACATTTCGTCCACATGGCCGATCCGTGGAGTAAGAGCAGAGGTGAATGACAATGTTTGTGTTTTCACCTCTTGGACCAAGTACTTTTCAAGGATGCAGGGAGGAGGCATGTCAATGAAGCAGATTTTAGAGGCAAAAGCTGATTTTTATGTTTCACCTCTTCACAAAATTCCAATTCTTGGAGGAGAGACGATGCTGAAGACCCTTTTGCTGGTGCCCTCAAGAGAAATTTTTACCGTATGAAAATCAAAGCAAGCTAGAAAATAAAATTTGACGATGCTGAAAGGTCCCCTCCAAACGATCCAAGAAATGGGAGTCGAGCCCCGGACCGCTGTTCCCGACAAACGTTTGGCACATCAATCCAAGTCCCCAAGTCTAGAACCGCTTGTGGACGCTTCCCACCTGACAAATTTGCTCACTTCAAAGTTTGCCCCCCCCCCCTCTCAATAAATCCCCTCGCCCCTCCAGCGTACGTTTTGACCTCTAGCGTTCAAAACACGAACATGCCCATTTTCATGAAAGGTCCTGCAGCACGAAACAACAGGGAGCTTTGGTCACTGCTCACCTGAGGAGGATGTAGACGCGATGCTGGTCTCGGTTAGCGATAGGTACAGCCTCGGGGTCGGTACGGCACGTCGGGCACGACACTCGCAGACCGTGGTTCGCGCTGGGGCCCCGTCTCAACCAGCGTCGCACCATGGCGCGCACATCAAACTGCACCCAGCCGCGCTGCAGCGCCGCCTGTCGGCCGAACAACCGCGCCTCGTGCCGTGATGTTGCCTCGTACCGCCTGCAGCGAAGGAAAGGAGGACTGGGGACGTGAGGTTGGGTCCGACACTGGACCACGTGACCCCGTGATTTGTCTGCACACACATTTGCGCCTTTCTTTCCGGGACTCGTTCTTCGAAAACAACAACGGGGGCCCAGCCCATTGACCAAGCACTTGCATTGACCGGCCGATGCATCAATCCCTCGATTCGATTTACCAGTGAGTGTTCGACACCTCACAAATAATGGTCGAAGAAAAAACACACAAAGTGCAAGATTGAGGTTTCTTGAACAGTTCGAGAGAAGGAATGTGAATGCGCGGTACCCATATCGTGCTGAAAAAGAACGAAAACAAAACAAACTGGACAAGTTTGCAAGTACAAAATCAGCGAGCCAAAAATGTCCATTGGAAAAAAAAACTTTGTTCATTCAATAGATCTGGAGTCTGTCAGCCCAATTTGATGTTGAGCAAGCTCCACATGTTTGTACAGGTCTTACACCCACCCCACAAGGTGCCCCGCTCCCGGTTACAACCTGCCAATCCAGGACATGGGCAAACCAAAATCAGCGCTCACGGCTGCTAAAAAGAAAGAAAAAGAGTTTGCAGTTGCTGCATGCGTGCGAGTGTCAATGCAGCCGTGCGTGCTTCACGAATCAAGCAGTCCGTGCACGCTAACTGTTGATGCGTCCAACCAGTCAACGCAGCATCAACTGGTCCTTGCTGTCAATCGGTGCGTGTTCCTTTCATGACACAAAAAAAAATGTTCGACCACGAGGGCTACTCAATGCTCAACAAAATCCAACAGATCAAAATTGCTGGAGATTGATTGGCAACAACAAGTCTGAAGCTCTTTATCGTCACTCTGTTCTGAAAACCAGAAAAAAGACTCACCTGTCGAGTTCGGACACGACGAGGGTGTGGTTTCTGGAGGAACTGGGATCCTGCAGCTTGTAGACCCAGAGTTCTGCGGAGTGGATGAGATCCGGGTCGAGGTTGGGCTGGAAACGGAAGTGGAAGCACCCAGCCGGTTTTGCGCTTCGACACGTGGGAACTGAAAACACAAACAGGCCAAAAACAACAATGAGAGCAGTTGCACCAGAAAGGCAACTGTTGTCTCGTGGTTTCAGACTGAAGAAAAAACGACCAGCAGCCAGAAAACAAGTTTTGCGCTCGTTGTTTTTGTGTCCTTGTAATCATATTGCAACACACATGTACAGTGTGAAAAGCAGCAATATTCTTGACTGAACTCTGTGTGAAAGGACATGAAAATCAGATGATAGTTGGGAACAAGTTTCTCTGCAAACAGAAAGTCGTTCGTACTTGCTCTGCATTGCATGGACTGATCATCATTCTGATTGATGTCTGACGGTCTAGTCACTCTGGCTCCAATCTCCCATTCGCACAGCACATCCACAGAGCCGGGTGCATCAAAAGCCTTATTTTGCAGACACAAAAAATTGCCAAGGATCTGCTCACACCGACGACTCGTCTTCACAAGAGTTCAGGGACTCACTGAATGTTTTCCACATCGCTTCTCTTGACAGCAATTAAGTTTGATTTGACCTGAACACAGCATTTCCGATTGATGGTCAATTGTTGAAGGCTCAAGTTGCATCTGCCCTGCGGCGGGACAACACAATCTGCCAAAAGCTCAATTCATCTTCCTACGTTCATCACCAAAAGTACAATTTGAAGAATTTTGAATAATATATCGTACGTGTGTGCTGAAGAGTTAGATTGACGTGTTCTGTGGCGAACTCTCCAGAACGAAACTTTGAGTTCGCTTATACATGCAGGAGGGTATGAAGAAGACTTGGTTCTCACATCAACACGACAACTCTCCAACAGACGATCGCGTGAAGCAAGTCAACCAGTCAGTCACCAAGCAAATCGTTGTCTAAAAAGTCATTTCCCGACAGCAAATTAAGATTTCTTTTTGCAGATTTGCGTGAAAAGAAAAGCGAAGGAGAAAAGAAGCGACGAGGGAACAAAGCGGCAAAAACCTTCCCTGGATCCACCTGGTCAAATGGTCATTTTTCATCTCTCAATTTGCAAACTAAATTTGGGCTTTATTTGCATATATTTCAATGTTGACTGGTCTGGAACCGCTGAATTCGGACAGCTATCAGCGTGATACACCTGCTGTCAACCTGAAGATGATTATTTTGTGAGCGAGAGTAAGATTGATTTAGCTTCCTACTTTTTGCCCCGCGCTGTGCCCCATCGTCTCCCAACGACCGGCGACAAAGAAACAACATGAAGTTTTCAGTGTGAGAGAAAATATCACAGTTCGTGGAAAAATGCGGGACAAACTTCGTATTCAGCTCCTTCATTGGGGTGCAGACACGGCACCAACAGCGTAGCCATATGAGCCCCGTGCTGCCACTAGTGATACCGTCCAGCACACCAGATTCCTTGGTATTGATGTGGACTTTGACCTCAGAACTTCACTTGTAGCTTTGAGATGAGCTGGTTCCTGTTGTAGAGTGTGTTACACCCTCTGTGTTCATGTGTTTCTTGACATGAGCCTTCTTCTGGGCATTGTGCACACTCGTGAAACAGCCTGGAACACCCACAAAATGAGCAGCGCGTGCATGCTTGCAATTCTCTCAAATGTTGCTCCTGTAACAAAAGCATGCAGCAGCACATGCAGTCTTTGTGTGAGCGCCATGGCAGTTCAAGTAGATCGACACAAGATCCAGCATCTGTGACAAAACAAAAAGGACACAAATTTCAGACTGCAAAACAACCCTCATAAATGAATAAAGAGACGCATGGCAGACTTAAAACAGACGAACACAAATTACACAACATGACAAGATGTTTTTGCTGTTTTTTTTGCAAAAGGATTTCTGTCACGTGAGGTGCCAGAAAGTTTGGCGCTTGGAATCCAGGGACGATTCGTGTCCTGTCGGCTGGACCACGATACAGCAGACAACAGTCTCCCAGAAACATGCATATCTAACCCGTTTTCATCAAGTGTCCAGGGCTTCCATTAGCCTGTCCCAACAAACACGCAGTGGTTCCTGCAGTGAAGTCCACGTCAGGCGACACGACATCAACCAGACATCGGAGAGGCAGACTTTACACAGAGTTAATCCGACATCCAGGGGTGTCATTACCATACAATTAACTTGCTAACTTCTCAATACCTTTGCAGTGGATAGCCTTCTGGAGCTTGCATGGATGAAGCAATCAACTTGCAAGTGGAGTTTATGTTGGACATCATCCAACGCACGCAGTTCTGCTCACACGCAAAGTCTTGATGCCAGGGGAACGTTTCCACTTCACGTGCACAAAAGGATCCACAGAGAGTTTGTTCAAACAAGTCAACAAATTCGTTGACAAAATGTTTCTGGCTCCTCCAACGCCCATGCAAGCATCTTGAACATCTGATGTGTGCGTGGCTTGCAAAAGATCTCGAGGTGCGCAAAGCCGTTTTGTTCAGGGCGCACTGAAGTTAGGGGAGAGTTGGTGTTGCCTCTTGCACGATTGACGTTTCTTCCAGGAAAACTGTGTCGATACCAGAGCAGCAACGGACCGGCCGGCATCCCAAATGATCCTCCTCACCGATTTGCTTCATCAGTGTTCAATTTATTGAAACAATGAACATGAGCATTGAATTGCTCCAGGTAGACAAAGGACCATCCTCACACTGTGGCCTTTCTGGAAATCTACTCTGTTTACTGGAGAACAGCAGCTCAATTGCCCAAGTTTGAGTGATGGAGATTGACACGTTTCCTGTGTGGTACCTTTCGGACAAACAATGCGAAAACAACACTGCATCTGGAATTTCCCATTTCTGGATATGTTGAGTATCACGTGCAACCGGTGTGATTACGCTCGAACGAAGACCGTGGACATCATGGCCAGTGCCACAAATATACTGGGAGTATCATTTGCTGAGCCATGATCCTTTTGTTGATGGGGCAGCCATATCTAGGTTGGCAGATTGGAGGCCGAATCACTCCGAGTCTGGATAAAACGCTTCATTTGTTGTCTGCAGAGATTTGAAAAGCCCAATCAAAAAGCAGTTTGACTTGAAAGATAGCTGTAGATGGAGAGGACTGTGTGGTTGTGTCTGCGTGGGAGTCGCGCGCTTTTTAGGTGATTTGAACCTTGAAGCATACATTATGTATAATGTATGGTGGTGAGAATCACCTATAGGCATCAAAAGGCTAAATCTGTGAACGCAAGTTTGAAAGTGT
>JAAUXT010148041.1_pt1 | contig 10385 bp, 13 predicted proteins | sample 7278171 | NCBI WGS metagenome assembly JAAUXT01 (sample SAMN14350112, study PRJNA611818) | marine sediment metagenome | isolation source: surface marine sediment (1.8m) | place: French Polynesia: Moorea | collected 2018-08 | reverse complement strand
AAATGATCCTGCCTAATTTTCATCATGTTGAGTTGACCCCCCGTCCGTAACTCAACATGTACACGTGTACACACACACACACACACACACACACACACACATATATATATATATACACACACATGCAGCCTGATGGTGATTACAATGAGCATGTGTGTGTATATATATATATATGTGTGTGTGTGTGTGTGTGTGTGTGTGTGTGTGTACACGTGTACATGTTGAGTTACGGACGGGGGGTCAACTCAACATGATGAAACTTAGGCAGGATCATTTTCAGATCTTTTTAAGTATTTTTCATTTTTTGGCCATGTTGAGTTTGCCTCCCCCCCCCAGTAACTCAACATGGGCTGGCTGGCTCAACTCAACATGGGGCCTGTAACTCACCAATGCTTGTCTGCAGAATGTTCAAACTTGCATGGTTAAGTTGTCTTGTGGTCTGCCACATGCAAGTCTATCATGGGCTGTGTAGGTCATGGGTATGGTGGCCATCTTGGATTTTGTGAAAACACTTAGGGATGTCCTGAGCCCATTTCTTTGTCAAAGCTGAGTTTGTGCAGATATGTTGTGGGCCCAGCCATGGACTTCCAAAAAATGTTGCATGAGCAGACCTGTGCACATTTACATGTGCAAATGAGCATGGTGAGTTGCCCTGGTCAACTCAACATGGCCCGTAACATGCTTGGCTTGAACTGCACACTTTTTAGGTGTAGCCTTCTTGTTACTGGTTGGGTGTCAGATAAGTGCCTTTCTATTGTTTCATTTTGAAAAAAATTTGTCAATGTTTTTCAGGTAGGGTCGAAATTTAGGTGTAAATTTGAGATTTTAGGAAAGTGTTGTGTATTCAGCAAAGATTTTGGTTTGCTTTTTGTGTGTAATTGGGAAACAGGTTTTCAGGTGCAGATAATTTGTGTACTTTCTTTATCAGTCGCTGTGTGTTCTGGTTCCTCAAATCACCACAAGCTTCCTGTGGTTATTATTTGGGTCTGGCATCCATATTTTTGCGTATTCATTGGGTACTGTCCTTCTTGGTCTCTGGGTTGTACACACAGACCTATGACTCATCACCAGTGATGTCAGGGTCTTGTTCAACATTGTCCAACCAAAGTTGACTTGTCACAACCCTCTGTATCTTGTCATCCCTCAATTGATATCCTTGGAACAAATTTGGCACATATGACTCATTTTAAAATCCTTGCACAAAATCTTGTGAACTGAGCCAAAGACAGTTCTGTTTCTTGGCTCAACTGGGGAGCTGTGATCCATCTATCAGCCATGTAGTATGTGCTCCAGGATCACAGCTGCATTGTCATCATTCCTTGCAGATCTTGGCCTGAGGGAACTCTCGAATTGAGCGAGCACTCATTCCGGACCCTCCAAAAACTTGTATCATTTCCTTGAAATAATGTGAACAGGTTTCTCCTTTGGAGGAAGAATACCGAATGCAGACTCTCTGCAACAAGTTTTCCTTCATTGCTGGTCGATCTCAATGATGACTGCATCTCAGCTGGTCAAAAGATCGCTCGCTGACGCCCAGGAAATTGCTGAGTGGTCCATTACCTCACTTGACCTCAGACATTGCGCTTCGAACAGCATGCTTGGGCAAGCATTTTTGAAACTACCTCGAATCTTTGCAAAAAGTGAGACTCGGCATGTCAGATCTTTGACCGATTTCTTCGCAACAGTTGCAATTGAGTGGGGTTCAGGATGACCCTTTGCAGACAGGCTTTTGGGTTGGGAAAGACCTCTGTTGGGGTCAGGGTTCTGAGTGAGCAAAAGGCACCTTGTGGTTCTAATTGAATCTAATTGAAACTAAGATCAACCAGGTTGTTTCATCGTATCTCAACACATTCAATTGAGGAACAATTAACCATTCGAAACTTGTGTTCAGAGAGGTTTGTACTCGTAACTTGGTCCAAATGTTCCAAAGCTTCGCCAGAAAGTTTAGACTTGAGTCACATCAAGTTCAGTGGGAACATTTTCGGGGTTGAGCTCGACATGTACAATTTGAGTTCACCCGGATGGTGTCAACCTTCAGATTTGTGGGGAAACTCCCACAGGCAGGCTGGCTCGTACGTTGGGGTGAAGTTGAATGTTGCTCCTCTGACTTTTCTTGACGAGAGCGGCTGTTCTATACACCTGGCATCTCGTCTCGCTGTTTGACCCTGCATACGAGTATTAGCGACACCGTGTGTGACTGCCGTGGCGCTTTTCAAACCATGCTGAGTGTGAGATCCCTTTTCTTCTTTGACGTATGAACGTACGAAGTAAAATCGCATTCATTCGTACTCGTACGAGCAGCACACCGCCCACTTGTCAGCCCAACTTTCTTTCCCAGGATACTGAACCCCTAGAAAAGGAAAGTTAGACTGTTGGACTCGCGTAAAACATTTGAGTGAAGGCTTGGGATCTGGTGCCCCCTGACATAAAGGAAAGGCAGCACCAAGAGAACACGCGGGTGCCTGGTGACCATTGTTTGAACAGGAATTTGGTTCCAGATTTCTCAGGCAAATGATGGGATGCATCTTGACGCGTGAGTTTGGTTCGTGTGGTAAGTTGAGGGTCAGGTCCCCAGTTCCCCAAGCAAAGTTGGAATCAGGCAAAATGCTCGTTTTGGAGGGGCTTTCAGGATCCTCTCCGCCAACGTCCTCACGGACGAAAGTGACACCCAAGTAATTTGCGTTTGAAGTGGTCAGTTCAATGCGTCTGATATTTTTATTTGTCAAAAGTGCCCAAAAAAGTTGACCCACGGCAAAGAAGTCAGCCGATCACCTACCATGCAACCCTCCAGTCCATGAATTCAATGAAATGAATTCAATGAAATTTCGTGGTTCTTCTGTGGTCCACAATGGTTTGCAACTCCAAAGATGGTTTTCGATGCCAGGGTCATTCGGCACTCCGTGCGTCAACACCATCAGATGTTCTTGTTTGCGCATTTTTCTACAGAGACAATGGAAAATATAAAACTGATAACAGCGGAAAGGAGGCTGTAGACGGAATTTCCTTGCACTGTTTGCAAGGCTTTTAGTCCATCAAGTTTTGAGGTGTGCGCAGGCTGAATGTCCTGCAGAGAACGGAAACTGAAATGGACAAGGTCATTATGTTCCCAGCTTCGGTTTCCCACTGCTGAATACCAAATTACACGCGCATTCTATGTAATTTCTGTGACTGAAGACATACTGAAGACATACTCCTTCAGGAAATGAAAATTATTCTTCCTGAAGCTTTAGTTCGCCGTGGTCATTTTCATTTCATTTGAAGAAGAAAGGACAAATGTCTTGAGCAGAATTTATTATGTCACTCACAGGGCATGTGCTTGCAAAGGCCAAATCAACACACTTTGAAGACGTCTACTTTTGCGCATACCGATTTGCTGCAGCATCTGTGCTTGAATGATAACCACCGTAGTCTGTCCAGAATCTGCAGACACGTACTGCAGGGACCCAATGGAGAGGCCTCGGGAAGAAGGCAGTTGCGATCTCACGCTGATGTCATGTTTTTGCTTGTTTCCAAACCTGCAGGCGAAGAATCGGCCACAGGAGAGGGGCGTGTCTCTATCGTCCTCAGGTCCAATCTGCAGTCGCGAATCCGCCACTCATTCTTCTCCAAAGTGTGCGTTTATTTCTGACAGTTTTGCTTTGTACAACTGGTCACACATACATCAAAGACAACTTGATTGACACACACAGATACTCAAATAACGAGCGAAAACGAACATTCTGGAGCTCCAGGCAAGCACCTGAATCTTGATCTCTTGTGTTTTGATGCAACATTGAACGTTCTGCTGTTGCTTGCACGAACACGAGCAATTAAAGATTGTTTTTGAGATCATCATGACATTCTGTACATGTTGTGAGGTGCTTTCATTCTCTTGCAGGCATTTGCAAAATCAACTAGAGTTCACATGTTCTGCTTGACGTCAAAAATTTCATCGAAAACTGTTTTGTTCTGCAGCTGAAAACGATCAAATGCTTTCAGAGAAAAATTTCTTCGTACAACCCAAGAGACGCAGTACGTTCAGTTGTGAACAACTTTTTCACGTTCAACTTCAAGCAGGCTTGTTCGGGCGTCACTTTTTCAGGAAATCGATGGTGCGGGTGGGGAAGCAGAGGCAGCGCTCGAGGCCTCCGAGGCAGTAGCCGCGCGCCAAGTTGAGGCAGCTCATTCCCGGGCAACACCTGTCCGCCCAGGGGTCACACTGCTTGCCTTGCCACAGGCAACTCTGCTTCTGCCAAAATAGAAGACAACATTTGACGTCATCAGTAAAGACAAATTTTTCGTTGCTGGCGACAACCTGCATGGTCGTGAGCGTGAAATTCTCTGCGCATGATGCATGCGAGGAAGTTGTCGAAAACGGCGGCTAATAACCAGACATGTCGGTCGCGTTTGGTGTACGATCCATTGAGACGACAAAGGCGATGTTTCTTTCAAGTTTCGGACAATGATGGTGCTCACGACAGGTTCTCACATTGCGGACTGACGAGGAAATTGGTTCATGACGAGGTGGGCAAAAAGCTAGTGGTTCACACCGAAGACTTGTTGTTAGGGAGCCTTGTCACGCAAGCGAGAAACTAACAACTCCTCATTAATTTCCATGGTCGGGAAAGGGCGCACAAAGAAGCTGGAACACTTGGCCACTTGTCCTCACAAAGCGTGTTTTCATTTGGGTGAAATGCGCCTTCTCCACAAATAGACTGATCGTCTTCTGAGGTTGAGGGAAATTTCTGGTGGAGAATCTGATTCACGCAGGGACTTGATAAGAACGAGCGACTTCTGAAAGTTGCTGGTTGCTCTAGGCACGGCAGTAGCTCTAAGAAGATGTTCACTCACACGATGTTCGTTTTCTGGACCCGTGCTCCTCAAGAACCTGAAGAACACGTTCCACGATGGCGGCGGTCGCTCAGCGGGATCGACGGCGCGTTCGGCGCTCTCCTCCCAGGACGCGTCGCTGGCGTGACGCACGTCAATCCTGTGCGCCGAGCAGGTACCGAGCATGACGAGCAACCCCAGGCACAGGGCGGGGCTGTGGCGTAGGAGTCCTTGCAGAAATTCTGGGAAAGCGCAGCCAATTGCCTTGTGCATTGCAGGTTTTCTAGAAAGAGAACATCGTCGCTCTTCAAATCGCTCACAAGAGTCTTGGCCTTTGATCAATCAGTACCTTTCCAAACTCTATTCCCAGCACCCCACGAAACAGTTCAATTCGTATCAAGTTTGACAACTCTGGCAGCTTGATTCTCGGAACTGAAAAAGTTTCGACATACCTGGCTGAAGACCGATGCAGACAGTAAGGCACTTGACAGTCAACGCAGAAACTTTGAATGTCTCAAGCGCAGCTGTTCGTGAGATCCACCACGACCTGTTTACAACAAAAGCCCACGCGTATTCGGAACTCTAAATGCGTCAGAGGACGAACCCTAAAAGTAATTAGAAATGCAGCTTTACGCCCGAAGCTGGCCGACCTGTGTCCATGTGGTCAGCTGCCCCATTGTCGGAAACCAAGAGAACTTATTTCCCGCGTCATTGTGCTCAAAGTAATCGTAATTATATCCACTCAAGTTGCAATGAAGGAAGCGGATTTGCAATGAAAGGAAATTCCTGGCCACTGTGCTCCCACGTACTTGACGGGAAATAAGGTTCCATGATGGAAACTCACCACAGGTTTCGCTTGACCAGACGCGACGATCTTCAAGTCAGTGTTGTCTGTTCACAGGTGGCCAATTAAATCTCCAAAGTGATGGGGCGTTTTTTTCAAATAAAACAGAAACAGACACAAAGCTGTGAAGGGGCAGTTTGAAAGAGATCATTTTGGCATATGGCCCCAGGCTGTGCGTTGGTGGACAACACGGATTCGTTGACATGAGTGCAAACAGACTTCTGTTGGTCAGAATTTGTTGACGTTTGACGGTTCAGGAGCTCCAACCAGATTTATTCACTCCATAAATCTGCGTGAACGACCGCCCGCGAAAGAAATGAATAGACACGGCTGATTCTCTTGTTCCTGCTGGGATTAGTGTCACTTGAAACCACTTTGTCTCTCTTCTTGTCCAAAGAACACTTCACGCAATCCCAAGTGCGCGTGTGTATTCGCCAACACACTTGAGCTGGACTTCCACCTTGGGACTCTATCTCGTACGTGACCAAAATGCATGCAAGGCGCAAAAACTGGAAAATAACAACTGCGGCAAACGGTTTTCATCAAGATGCAGCAAAAACTCACAGTACGGAATTCCAATTCGAGACAAATGTCACGAAATCGAAGTTGCTCTGTTTTGGTGGACGCGTTCTGCCTCGTGGTCGTCAGATCATCCTCGCAAAAATTCCACATGTCAATTTTTTCAAGTTTTCGGTTGCGGAATCGGGGCTACGAACATAAGTTGTGTGCTTTCCTTATCACCCGGAAACCTCCCTTGGAAAGGGTGGTAATTCCACGTGCATCCTTTGGGCGCAGATACATAAAACGAAAAGCACATTCATGGCAAGTAGTAGATCTAGATTTCAAAAATTTCACAGAACAAAGTTTGACCATATTCGTGCAAAGGCTCTGGGACCTTGTGGACTAATATGGCCACCAGAAGGCAGGTGCTGGTGGTGCTGACCGTGAAGATAACATGGAACACACAAAGCACGTGACATGTCGAGGTGACCCCTAATCCAGTAGCAGGGGGCACTGATTGAGGTACCTCTGCCCACAGACACAGGGCGATCAACCTCAAACCTCAGAGAACCACAAAGGTTGTCAGAATGGCAGGTGGCAGCAGACAAGCAAACTTCATTTTAAGTGGGACCTGGAACCTGAAGACACAAACTTGTGTCTGATCATTTCAGGTCCCAACTCTAAATAGCCAGACACCCGTATGGAAAAAAATCCTCGGAGTCGCCGTTTTTGTCCATCTGCTGAATCTTGGACGTTTTTTTATTCGCTTCAAACATTTGTTGTCCGATTTTCCAACGTTAGACCGAGTTCCCTCAAGGCACGGGGGCCTTCCTTGTCGTTGACAATGCAGGTTGTTTTCCGTGGTTTCCGCGATCACCCTCACTGACATACGGAGGGATGTCCAGAAACAAGAAAGACATCTTCTTTGCATTTGGAACCACCTGTTCGATGTCGACTGTTCCACCTGTTGGTTTCGTGATGTAGGTGTGCAGCCAATGATGTGTTGTAAAAGGCCGCTCCGGGAGTTTTTCACGTTTGTGATTTGTTGACACGTGCAGAATCTTCGCACAAAGCGACTTTTGCATTGGACTCAGCTTTAGTTTCTTGCATTTCGGCGCCATATCTTCGAGTGCGTCCTTGCCATACTCTGGCATGAAATAGTCTGCTGGAGCCAAAAATACGTCGTCTTGCCACTTAGGACTCGCTCCGACACTTCGTTTGTACTTTGTCAGCATCTCCGTCAACATGAAAGGGCCTGTTGTCTCGAGTAAATGTCCTGTTCTGCCGTACAAATTGTTGATGACGAATCTCATGAAGGGATGCCTGGGACGACACGCCATAAATGCATTGCTCGCCACCGATTGATTTCTCAAATGGTGGACAAACGACACCTCCTCAGGTTCCCTGGCGAGCACGCAGGAGTGAGACGAAAGCAGCTCGTCGAGAGGTCGCAGGCATTCCACATCGAGATCTGCGTAGACGCCTCCGTACATCCAGAGCACGAAGTATCGCATGACATCTGCCTTCTGAATCGGCCACCGGTACCACCTGTAGAGATTCATGTACACGTACACATACAATGCGAAGAATCTCTCGATTGTCTCGTCCGTCCAGAACCAGTACTCCCACTTTGGATGAAGTTGGGCCCACGACGCAGTCCAGTTTCTGGTAATTTGAGGGATCCGTCGATTCTTCCACGTTTGATGGATGATGGCAGGAATACTGTTGTGCCGGGGAGCTTTCTCGTGTGGTTGACGAGAAAAAATACTTCCGTTGCAGTAAATCGTCGCACATTCACTCTCTTTCTGTTGGTTTACAAAATATAAAACGATTGTGAAGATCACAATCATGGATACAAACAACTGCAAAATAAACTTGATCCATTTCAAAGCAGACATCCCGGCCAAATAACCAACACCATATACAGACAACAGTGCGTGCAAAAATATGCAACTTATTATGCAAATATGGCTCACAGTGCTGTCATGCGTTTAAATGGCATTGACGACACGGGCCGCGTTCGCACGGACAGCTGTTTTTCAGTAGTTGCCACGGTTGGTCAGCGTGAAGTCATTCCAGAAGTTGCCACAGATGACCGCAGTTAGTAGCTGTGGAATGTAAGAACTTGTGTTCAAAAATGTGTTCAAACTTGTGCCAAGATTGGGCAATAAATGAGTGACCAAAAACGACAGAAGGATCTTGTTCCATGAGCCATACGGCAGTGAACGCGAAAAAACGTTCCTTCGGGCGACACATCGAGATGATTTGCAATGAGACTGAAAATTATCATCGTGCCACAACGACACCAAGTGTGAGAAAGTTTTGGGCGTCGGTTTCCGAGCTGCGTGTGGTTGTGGAATGTTCCGATCTCGTCAGCATTGGGTTGCCTTTCCAATGACATTCGGTACCTTCGTCAACGGAGATATTTGACAAGCACTGCGGACAAAAAGGAGTCAACAATGAACACCCTTCATGCTCGTGTGCTTTCAGAAACATACGCCTCCGGGGAAATGACCGCGCGCAGTTTTGACGCTTTGTTTGTGAAAAAAAAAAAACATTATTCATTCAGTGCGCAGTGATTTCTTCGTTGTTTTTTGCGCTGCTGTTGGTACAAACAGGAGAAAACGCTTTTTGAAGAACCTCACAAGCCGTGGTATTTTCTCGCCGGATGCAAAAAAGGAGAGCAGAGTCCAGATGATGCGCAACACGGAACCAAGCTTTCACTTCGTTTATTTACACCAAAACAACCAAGGGAAACCATTCAACAAATTCATTTTCCTGCCAAAGCAGACTTTTTGTGCAAATAAACAGAAAAGTTTCGAGCGATGCAGACAGAACGTAATTGGAAGCTGTCGAAAGTGAGAAGATGCCAGTTCGCCATAGATCTAATCCATGAGAAGCCGTCAGTGCGGAATCGTCTTCTAGTTTCCGTAAGCTACAGGAACGCATATGCACTTCTCAAGTCCCCTCAGACAGTAGGCGCCGATGAAATTGGCACATTTCATTCCCGGGCAGCAGGCTCTCTTCTTGTAGGGGTCGCACTTGTCCATCTGGTGAAGGCACTGCGGAGACAGAAACAACAGGAACATTGCGCAAGTGTACGAACCAAGGTTCCCTCACAGAAGGTCATTCAAGAAAACGACAGCAACTGAAACCATGTCAGACCAAATGTTTTTTTGTGGTTTTCTTCTTCTGGGGTTTGCTTTTTTAATTCTGCCAAGAAAACAACAAAAGGCTCAAGAAGCTCCAACTCTGCGAAATTATTAGAATTGCTCAATGCTTGTTTACGAGTACTCGTACGAAGAGAAACAGCATCATCGTCAAGCTGATGGAGTAATATCACAGAATGAGACCATTTGCGAGTGGCCATTGTATGTTTTCATAAATGTTTTACCAGTGGAGTAGACATTACAAATTTTCTTCCACGCGCAGAACCGAAACACCCAAATCTGGACTAATATGGGCCGACGAAGCGCTCTGAGCAAACATGCTGACCAGTTGTTTCGAACGGTCACACTTTCATCTATCTTCTCCTGCCGGGGAGTGCACAAAGCAAATAAGGCTTACTTCTTTTCAAACATCACGCAGATTCAACTTCACACAAGAGAAGCAGGCAACAGCGGGTTTGATGTCCCAGGGGTGTTTGAACTCAATGGAATCATTGTCACAACAAAACAATACCCAGCACCTGCTTTTTAGGTTGCTGAAGAATGGCCAATAGAATGTTCAAAATGCATTTCGCACAACAACAGGTGGTTGACAGGGCAACCAATTATGCACTTTTGAGACACAGACCAAGTCTCTGTCTCTGTTTCAAAGATATGGCCAAAGTAGTGTTTCAAATGCATTTTGCGATACTGCATTTTGCACAGTAACAGGTAGTTGCCACAACAACCTCATTGTGCGAAGTCCCTTCAGGGCGAAGCACCTTGGAAGTGGTAGTGCGGTACAGGCAGCCTGGGCCAGATATCCCCACTTTGTCCCCCCATGTTTATCCCCCTCCCCCATGTCCCCCCAGTGGGGATAAATATCCCAGGGGGGACAATGCGAATTACTTCTTTGAAAGATAGAGCAAAGATCTTGGGCTCATATGAAAGGTCTTTGAAAGTCCTTTTTGTTTTAAAAAAAAGGTTACTATGGTAACCCTTCCCTGGCAACCATAAGTGCAAAAATGTCAAAAAACTAAGAAATAGCTGTTTTAAGCCTGTTATTCAAGTCAGAATTGCTTTTT